>OLIH01000733.1_pt1 | contig 14789 bp, 16 predicted proteins | sample 1609721 | NCBI WGS metagenome assembly OLIH01 (sample SAMEA4350157, study PRJEB24818) | metagenome | biome: human; feature: gut; material: faeces | place: Denmark | collected 2013-09
AGCGCAAAGTTCTCATAAGTGTGGTGGCGATAGCAAGAAGGATACACCTGTTCCCATGCCGAACACAGAAGTTAAGCTTCTTCACGCCGAGAGTAGTTGGTGGGAAACTGCCTGCGAGGGTAGGAAGTTGCCACGCTAAGTTAGGATCTGGTCATTGACCGGATCTTTTTTTATACCTTGATAAGTAAGTGGCAGTCGTGCTAAATTGCAAGAGCAAGCATGGAAGGGGATCACATCATGGCAATTGAGGCAACGAAAGATAACTTGAAGGCATTGACAGCTGAAGGCACGGTTGTCGTTGATTTTTGGGCACCGTGGTGCGGCCCTTGTAAAGTGCTTGATCCGATGTTAACGGCCCTAGAGCAAGAACTGCCAGCGCTTAAAGTGGTTCGTTATAATGTTGAAAAAGATCATACGTTGCCGAGCACTATGGGCATTATGTCAGTACCCACCTTAGTCATTTATCAGCAAGGAGAGGCGCGCGAAAAAGTGACAGGTGTTTACCCTAAAGACAAACTTAAACGGTATTTTGAACAGAAACTTGAGGCGTAGGTATGACACATTCAGTTGAGCGTCAGGATACAGCAATCCAAAATCAAGTATTGGCAACATGCTTGCTTGCTGGACGCATTATGATTGAAGGCGGTTCGGAAATGTATCGTGTTGAAGATACGATGCGACGAATTGCTGTGAATGCCGGTGAGCCACAAACGTTGGTGTTTACGACGCCAACCGGTATATTTGCTAGCATCGAAAATCAGCCGTATATTCAGGAGCGGCCGATTAGCAAACGATCGATTGATATGGAAAAAGTGACGCGGGTGAATCAACTCTCTCGTTCGTTTGCGGCTGATCAGATTGATCTAGATGAATTGCACGCGGCATTGATCAAACTGGATCAGAACACCCCTTTTTTCCCGATTTGGTTGCAGGTGGTGAGCGCGGCAGTTGTCAGCATGACACTCATGGTGTTATTTGCTCAACAGTATGACTGGATTGATATGCCTTTGGCAGCTGCGGTCGGTGCATTGGGCTTTCTAGTTGATATCAAAGTGAATGCAGTGACCAACATTCGGTTTATTAGTGAATTACTGGGTGCATTGGTCGTTGGCTTAACTGCGTGGCTTGGGGTCAGGTTAGGCCTTGGACACAACCTGGACTTTATTATTATTGGAGCGATTATGCCGCTTGTACCGGGGGTAGCTATTACCAATTCGATTCGCGATATGCTGGCGGGACATTTGCTGTCCGGTATGGCCCGCGGGATGGAAGCCATTTTGAGCGCTTGTGCTATTGGTGTTGGTATTGCTATGATCTTCCGGTTCTTCTAAAAACATAAAGGGGGCGGCATCTTGCAGTGGTGGTTTGCTTTATTAGTTCAACTTTTGTTCAGTTATTTGGCAACGGTCGCTTTTGCTATCATTATCAACGTGCCGCGCAAGGCGTTAAATTTGGCTGGTTGGGCCGGGATGATGGGCTGGTTGGCCTACTGGTTGTTGATGGAAGTCGGTAGTGGCCGGATGATGGCCAATTTAGTCGGAGCTTTTGTCATTGGCTTGTGTGGTATCTTTTTTGCGCGCTATAAGAAAATGCCGGTCATCATTTTCAACATCCCGGGATTTGTACCTTTGGTGCCAGGCGCTGTTGCTTACCAAGCAGTACGAGCAACTGTCTTAGGCGATCTGGACGGGGCCTTGCAGTATGTCAGTCGGGTGGTCATGATCGCTGGTGCCATTGCTGTCGGCTTTATGTTGGCGCAGCTGTTATCAGAAGTGTTGTATAAACGAGCTGTTTTAAAACCCAAAAAGTGATATAATTATGCTATGCGATGAGTCGAGTAAGCACGCAACTTGTGCTGAAAGCTGCAGCTGACTGGTTAAAAGCCACCCGCCGGATTTGTGGGGTCAGCGATCTCAAGGTTGTGGAGCCAGCGAGATCCTATCCAAGTCAACTTGGGTACTGCAGAAAAAGGACGTTTTTGCCTTTAAGGGTAAGAACGTCCTTTTTTATGTGCGATTTAACTAGACTGACTACAAAGACAAACTCTTTTTGTTCTAATAACTTTATTAGAATAGAGAGTTGACTTAGACATGCATTTCCTCTAAGAAAGTTATTGCCAGGCGTTTGATTGTTATCAAAATAAACATTCAGCAAATTACCAATAAAAATTTCTGAGAAAATAAGTTGACTTTCCTTGGTAATCATATTAAGATTTTAACCAACCATTAATCTTAACTAGGAGGGCGTATTGATGTCATTGATGTGTATGCAAAGAAAAACAAATCGTAACTGTCATTACGCTCTTTTAGCCTTGTTGTTGATGCCAGGGACCCGACCGAATTGATCGTTTAAGATCAACGTGTTGAGCCCCGTTTTCGCATTGGCGATGGGGCGTACGATTAGCACCCATTCGTCTGAATGGGTGCTTTTTTCTGTTAAGAATCAATGAGATATAGTCATAAGCAATATAATGAGGGGGAACCAAGATGAAGAAGCAAATTGTCAAAGCAATTATGAGCGCTGGCGTCATCGCCGCTTCGATGCTGGCATTGGCAGGCTGTGCGACAAAGAGTGCCACGAGCAAAGGAAATACGGCAGGTAACACGATTAAAATCGGCGTGAACATGGAGTTGTCTGGTGCGGTTGCTGGTTACGGCGAACAGCAGAAACAAGGCATTGAATTGGCCGTGAAACAGATTAACGCTGCAGGTGGTATTAAGGTCGGAAATACTAAGAAAAAAATAACGGCGGTCTATCGTGACAACAAATCGTCAACGAGCGGCGCGGCTTCAGTAGCTGCACAGCTGGCGAATACTGACAAAGTGGTTGCGATCGTTGGACCGGCGACAACCAATGACGGAACAGCCTCTATTCCAAACGTGACCAAGGCGGCCGTACCAATGGTGAGTCCCAGTGCTACGGATCCAAACTTTACACTTCAGAAAAATGGCAGCGTGCAGCCTTACGTTTTCCGTGCTTGCTTCAATAACGATTTTCAAGGAGACCATGCGGCGATATTTGCCAACGATACCTTGAAGGCCAAAAACGTGGCGATTATTGCTGACAACTCGACTGATTACGGAACCGGGTTGGCTAAGGCATTCAAGAAGAAGTTTAAAGGTAATATCGTGACGACTCAGTATTATCAATCAGGTGATAAAGATTTCAATGCTATGCTGACAACGATCAAAAGCAAGAAAATTGATGCCATCTATGCACCGGGCTATTATTCAGAATTAGGCCTCGTCATCAAGCAAGCGCGGCAGTCAGGCATCAAGGTGCCGTTTATTGGTGCAGATGGCATGGCCGATCCTAAGTTGGCGCAAATCGCCGGCGCTGCGAATGCAACTGATATTTATTACACCACGCCATTTTCGACGCTGAGTGCTAACAGCAGCAAGCTGGTGAAGAACTTTATGACCAGCTTTAAGAAGCAGTATCAAACAGAAGCACCAACGTTCTCAGCACTTGCCTACGATTCGGTTTACATGATCAAGCAAGCAATTGAAGATCAGAAGGCTGCCGATTCAGCCAGCATTGCCAAGGGTTTGGCCAAGATCAAAAAAATGCCTGCTGTGACAGGCACCACGACCATTGATAGTCACCATAATCCTGAGAAGCCGCTGGCGGTTGAGCAACTGACACAAGGCAAAATTGCCAAAGTCTATACCGTTAAGTAAATGACTGCGGAAGCTTTTTATGAGGAGATCATATTTTGCAAACCTTGATGCAACAAATCATTAATGGACTCTCACTTGGCAGTATTTACGCTTTACTCGCGCTAGGTTATACCATGGTTTATGGGATCATCAAGCTGATTAACTTTGCCCATGGTGATATCTATATGCTCGGCGCGTTTTGGGGCTATTATGCGATTAATTACCTGCACTTCAGTTTTGTTCCAGCATTGTTGTCGGCGATGGTGATGGCTGCGCTCTCAGGCGTCTTGATTGAATACTTGGCGTATCGTCCGTTGCGGAATTCACCGCGAATTGCGGCGTTAATCACTGCCATTGGCGTTTCCTTTTTCCTAGAAAATGGCATGTCGTTTCTATTCGGTGCTAATGCCCGGAACTTTCCACAGGTCATCACCACTAAAACCTACCAGATACTAGGGGCCGATGTTTCAACTGGGCAATTGCTTATTTTGTTCACATCCTTGGTACTGATGGTGATGCTGCAGTTCATTATCAAGCAAACAACGATGGGCAAGGCGATGCGGGCGGTGGCAGTTGATCCAGAAGCCGCTCAACTGGTGGGGATCAATCCCGATCACGTCATTTCCTTCACATTCGCATTAGGATCAGCATTGGCTGGTGCAGCGGGTGTCATGATCGGTTTGTATTACAATTCGATTGATCCATTAATGGGAATGGTGCCGGGAATCAAAGCGTTTGTCGCCGCGGTTGTTGGTGGGATCGGATCGGTCCCAGGAGCGGCTGTAGGGGGCTTCTTGATTGGTTTGCTAGAAACTGGTGTTCAGGCTGTGGGCTTATCGGCCTACAAAGATGCGGCGGTTTACCTTGTTTTGATCATCATGCTGGTCGTGTTACCTGCTGGATTATTCGGCAAACGTCAACGGGAGAAGGTGTGAGCCTATGTTTAAAAATATGCGCAGTAAGCTCATTTGGCTCGCGACGATGATTGCTGGCTTTGTCTTGATCGACATTGGTGAATTAACCGGCGTCATTAACGGGTTTATCGAAAATGCGCTGGTCACAATCGGCATTAACATTATTTTGGCAGTCGGTTTGAATCTTATTATCGGATTTTCCGGTCAGTTTTCGCTTGGTCATGCTGGCTTCATGGCGATTGGCGCTTATGCCACGGCGATCATCACACAAAACATCTCAACGCCGCTTGGGTTTTACCTTGCTATGCTGGTCGGCATGATCGTTGCGATCATTGCCGCTTTGATTGTCGGAATCCCCACGTTGCGGCTGCGAGGTGACTATTTAGCGATTGCCACGATGGGCGCCGCTGAGATTATCCGAGTCATTATTAATAATTTGAAAATCACCAATGGCCCTGCTGGTATGTTTAATATTCCGCCTTTGGCTTCGTGGCCAACGGTCTATATCTTAATGTGTGTCACTACTGTGATCGTTGTGAACTTCATTCACAGTCGGGCGGGCCGCGCGGTGATGGCCATTCGTGATGATGACATTGCCGCTGAGTCGATTGGCATCAATCCGACCAAATGGAAACTGGCAGCTTTCGTGCTTGGCGCTGCCACGGCAGCCATTGGCGGTTCACTCCATGCGAGTTACTTGCAAACGATTGCTCCCGGAGATTTTGGCATTATGAATTCGATTGCTTTGCTGATTATCGTCGTTTTAGGCGGGGTCGGTAGTATCACTGGCACTTTTGTCGCAGCGGTTGTGTTGGGCATCATCGATACAGTGCTGCAGAACTTTGGCACTTTGCGAATGGTTATCTATGCGCTGGCACTCATTTTGCTGATGGTTTTCAAACCAGCTGGCTTATTAGGCCATTATGAGTTGTCGTTCAAGCGCAAGCGCCAGATTCGGAAAGGAGCAGCATCATGACGCAACAATTGGTAATTGATCACGTCAGTAAAGTTTTTGGCGGTTTAAAAGCCGTCGCGGATGTCACGATGACGATCGAACAAGGGACACTGATTGCCTTGATCGGGCCAAATGGCGCTGGGAAAACAACATTGTTCAATATGTTGACTGGCGAATCTGGGCCGTCGTCTGGCACGATTACCTTGTATACGGCTGATGGACCAGTTGATATTACGAAAAAGAAAGCCTATCAGGTGGCGAAGCTCGGTGTTGCTCGAACTTTTCAAAATATTCGCTTGTTTGGCGCCATGACGGTCAAAGAAAATGTTTTAGTGGCCAGGACACATCTTTATCGTGAAAGTTTCATTGGCACGATGCTGCGGTTGCCGCAGTTTTATCAACAGGAGGCAGCCGTAGCAACTGCAGCCGACGAATTGTTAGATTTTTTTGAGCTTGCTGATGTGGCCGATGAACCGACTGCTAGTTTGCCATATGGTACGCAACGGCGGGTGGAGATAGTGCGGGCAGTGGCCACGAAGCCGCAACTGCTGTTTCTGGATGAACCAGCTGCCGGGATGAATCCAGAAGAAACGGCAGATCTGGGGCGTTTGATTACTCGGATTCGTGAGCATTTTGGCATCACGGTGGTTTTGATTGAACATGACATGTCGCTGGTGATGAAATTGGCTGAGTCAATTTATGTACTCGACCATGGCGCCATGATTGCTTCTGGAACCCCTAATGAGATTCAAACTAACGCGCAGGTCATTAGTGCTTATCTGGGAGGTGAAAACCATGCTTGAGGTTAAACATCTCGTTGTGAACTATGGTGGCATTCAAGCTGTCAAAGACGTCAGCTTTAGCGTTCAAACAGGTGAGATTGTCGCCTTGATTGGCGCAAATGGTGCTGGTAAAAGTACGATTTTGAAAACAATCTCCGGTTTGTTGCGACCACGTTCCGGTATCATTGACTATGAAGGGCAGAAAATCAATGGCATGGCGGCAGCCAAAATTGTGAAGCAAGGCATCTCGCAAGTGCCGGAAGGTCGACATATTTTTGCTGGTTTGACGGTAGCCGAAAACCTGCAAATGGGTGCGTTTGGACTGAAGGATAAGCAAGCTGCTGGCGAACAAATAACGATGGTCTATGATCGTTTTCCGGTGTTGAAGGAGCGGCAACATCAAGATGCCGCAACACTTTCCGGTGGTGAACAGCAGATGTTAGCCATGGGGCGAGCTTTGATGGCAAAGCCCAAATTGTTGTTACTCGATGAGCCTTCGATGGGCTTGGCGCCGATTTTCATTCAAGAGATTTTTGACATTATCACGAAAATCAACGCGCAGGGAACAACAGTGTTGCTGATTGAGCAAAATGCACGCCAAGCGTTGGCCATCGCCGATCGCGGTTACGTTTTGGCCAGCGGCACGGTCAAGCTGACCGGGACAGGCGAAGAGCTGCTTGCCGATCCGGCTGTGCAGGCAACTTATCTGGGGATGCAAGTGCCTTAGATAAGCCTTAGATAAGGGAACAGTTAACAAGCGTCAAAAAGCCAAGCCACAATATTTAGGGCTTGGCTTTTTGTGGTTATTGGTGACAAAAGATCGGTACAAAGACAAATAAACAGGCACTGACAGATGCGTCAGTGTCTGTTTATTTTTTGTCTGTATCAGTTAAGTGAGGTTGGACGGCCCTTTTGTCTTACGATCGTTTAAGGATTCTGTCCGGTATCGCCTGGTGCTTGTCCGACGCCTCGACCACTACCGCCTTGCCCTGGCCGAATGCCCTGTTGGTTCGGTGTAGCGACCATGTATTGACTGATCAAGTTCACAATCTGTCGATTTTGCGGTAGTGAGCTGTGGCCCGCTTCGTCGCCGGAAACGGTGATCTGGGTGTAGTGCGCGACCTGGTTTTGGAAAATATATTTACCAGCTTCCACACTTTCGATTGGGACGGTGCCATCGCCGTCCAGATTTTCGGTACCAGCAATTGAGTAGACAGTCAAGCTGCTAGGCAACTTGTTGCGGCTAGTAATGAGATCGTTCAGCATTTGTGTTCGATTGTCAGGATTGCTTTCTTCAAGGTTGTACGGCGTTCCAATGGTCATGAGTCGTGTCATCCGCACATCAGAATCGCTGTAATACTTTTCGAGAAAAAGGGTGAAGATCAAGCCGCCGTTACTGTGACCAATACCACGAAAACGATTGAAATTATAGGTTTTCGCCAATTGCTTAAAGGCAATGTTGAACCACGCCGCCTGTTTCTTGATGTTGTTATAACCATCTTTATTGTTTTCGAATGCGACAACGATGTACGGCTCGGTATCACGTGCTGCGATTTTGCCACTGTAAGTTAGTGTCCCATTCGTTTTGACCGTAATTTTCAACAAACTATGACCCGTTGTTTGGGCGTTTAGCTGGGTGATCAACGTGTTGAACCGATCTTCTGTTGCTGAACTCCCAGGAATCAAAATAATCGGTTGCATACGGGAGTTGTGAACAACGCGAGCAGATTTAACGTTTTGTTCCATCCAGCTGGTAGCGGGGAGCATGATAGCCGTTACCGCCAAGACACTGACCAGTAACAACAGCCATTTTCGCCAGTGTTTAATCATGATGACCACCGACCTTTGCTGATTCAAGATTGATTGTTTCTGCTAGTCGCACAAATGGGATATAGATAAGAACCGAGATTGCTAAGCAGAGGATAGCCACGAGAAGCGATACCCAATTACCATTGGTGCCTAGGAAGGCTGCCAACGGTCCGGGCGTTGTCGTTGGAATCGTATAAACTGACGGTGGCATAAGACGCAAGCGGATAGCTGCCCATGCAATCGTCATATTGACTAGCGGTGCAATCAAGAACGGCACAAGCAAAATAGGGTTTAACATGACTGGCCAGCCAATCATGATCGGTGAGCTGATATTGACCAAGCTCGGCAAAAGCGACATGCCAGCTATTCGGCGTAATGGCCGGGTTTTGGCAACCCAAAGTGTCGCAATGATGAGGGCTAAGGTCATCCCAACGCCACCGAAGCTCGCGAAGGGATGGTAAATGGTGCCAATGGTGATCGGGTTGGGCACATTGAACAAATTGTTGTGCTCAAGCGCATAATTCAGATTGGCAGTGCTGGTCGTGCTACCGGCTTGCACTGTTAACGGATTGATCGGACCTTCAATACCAGCCCACCACATGAGGGCATTAATGGTGGTGACCAAGGCCAATCGAATCGACACGTGACTGAGGCTGGAGGCTGGTATCTGAAATGGAATATAGAAAAGCCCGATGAAACCTTCTGTCGAGATGCGGCTGAGGCTGTAATTGATCGCCACACTGATCACCAGGATCACGACAGTAAGCCAGGTGCCACGCAGCCCACGGTCAACCAAGGCAGCGATTGTATACCGATGCGTTGGTTCTTCGAGGTTCGCACGTGTGAAGCGGAAGAGCCAACCGATAAGCAAGCCGAAAAAGATAGCAATAAACAAACCACGATAACCAAAATTATTCATTTGGAAAGGTGATTGGCCATTGCGTCGTGAATCCAAATTAAGAATCATAAATGCCCCGACACTCGTTAAGGCTGCCAAAGAATCATCTTTGCCATAAGATCGGGCAATAAATTTGGCAACGAAAAACGCCGCCATAACCGCCATCAGATCGAGTGTCACTGTTTGGATCGACATCAAAATGGTGCGGATCTGGTTATAGTAAGGAATGACGGTGTCAAGATGATAAATGACTGCAAAAAAGCCATTTCGTGAAAACACACTCTGCGTCAACATTTGAGCCCAAGCACCGACCAGAATAAACGGGAAAATGACGGCAAGGGTTTGTTGGAGCGCGCGATAAATGCGGGTGTGTCGCAACCGAACGCTATTGTTAACGAGCACGGGCAGCAATCTCTGCATCAGATTGCTCATGGCTGCCATCTCCCTTTTCAATTTTTTTAATGGCGCATTATCAATGCTATTCTAACAAATATTAATATCGCCGAGTAGTTTTCGTATTGAAAAGAAAGTTAAAACAATGATGAGACGCCTTATGAAAGGTCGAGTTTTACGATTTCTGCTTTCGATAGGCCTCCATCTTGGCGTGGAAAGTTGCTTCCGTCACGCCATAGGCCGCAAAAGTTACCGCATTAGCGCCAGCTTCGATCGTGGCAGTGATCTGCTGATCGGTTTTACCGCCAGAAGCAATAATCGGAAAATTCGGGTGCTTGCTGTCAATGGCCGCACGAACTTCGGCCACAAGATTGGCGGTTTCTTTGCCACCAGCAATGTTAAAAGCCGCGACACCGGCATCAATTCGGGCGTTAAGATCATCCATATGACGGACAATGGTATAGATCGTTGGAACGTCCACCACACGATTGACATTGATGAGCGTTTCAATCGGAGTTGGCGCATTTAACACAACGGCCTGGGCACCGCTTTCTTCTGCAAAAGCGCCAATGGTTGCGGCTCGCAAGCCCTTGGTTAGCCCGCCGCCGATGCCAGCCAGAATCGGCACGTTAGCCACCGTTGCTACAGCTTGGAGAATGCGCGTATTAGGTGTCCACGGATAGACAGCCAGAATCGCATCAGCATCGCAATTCGCGATCACAGCGACGTCCATGGTATAGATGATACTGCGAATTTTTTTACCAAAAAGCGTAATGCCACTGGCCGCTTTAATCGCTGAAGGTGCTTGAACAATATCAGTGCGGAGCTTAGAAGTTAAATTCGGGGGCAGGTTCGTCATGGAAGTACCTCACTTTCAAGAAACAATTTGATTAACTTTATTATAATGGATGAGATTAGGTGAAGGCGAGAAGGACACCTTTATGACTGTTTCGCCATAGGTCGGGTGTCCCGAAGCCTTCGAGTTTGCTTTAATCAACTGCCTTGCCAAAACGCATTTGCAAGCCACAACTTGGCTTGACGGTACGCGTACTCATGATCTATTCAACCCTTTCTATGCACGATTAACCATACCATGGTATTCTTAAGGCAATCTGATGAATGCGTCATTTGGTAACCGCATTCATCTTCTGCAGATAAGATAAGCTTTTTGGCTGCGATCAGAAGGCTATTTATGACGGAGGCGTAAAAATGGCAAAACCATTGGCAAAGTACATCGATCATACTTTATTGAAACCGGATGCAACACAGGATCAGATTGATGAAGTATTGGCACAAGCAAAACAGTACGGTTTTGCATCAGTTTGTATTAATCCCTATTGGGTTGTTCGGGCGGCGGCTAGTTTGCGCGACACGGATGTGAACGTCTGCACGGTTATCGGCTTTCCTCTCGGGGCAAACACCACCCAGACGAAGGTTTTCGAGACTGGACAGGCAATTGACGAAGGTGCTCAGGAAATCGATATGGTCCTGAATATTGGCGAATTGAAGGCAGGGCATGACGATCATGTTCGTGCTGACATTCAGGCAGTTGCTGATATGACCCATGCTAAAGGTGGTTTGCTAAAAGTGATCATCGAAGCGGTTTTGCTCACGGATGATGAAAAAGTCACGGCTTGCAAGTTAGCAGCTGCGGCGGGCGCCGATTATGTGAAAACATCTACTGGATTTGCAGCAGGCGGCGCGACGGTGCACGATGTCGCTTTGATGCGCAAAACAGTTGGCGATAAACTAGGGGTTAAGGCAGCGGGCGGCATTCACACTTATGCTGAAGCTAAGGCATTGATTGATGCTGGCGCTGATCGTCTTGGTGCCAGTGCAGGGATTCAAATTTTGAAGGAAGCAGGCGAAGCATAAGATGGCATTTGATCGCATTATCACGATTGTGTTGGATTCAATCGGTATTGGTGAAGCACCTGACGCCGCTAAGTATGATGACACCGGCGCTGACACACTTGGTCATATTGGTGCCTATTTTGATGGTAAACTGGCTTTGCCAAATTTGCAGGCCATTGGGTTGGGTAACATTGCTCGACCAACACCAATTGCTGGCGTGACGGCGTTAGGTAGTCCCAGCGGCTATTTTGGCAAAATGGCCGAAATTTCTGCAGGTAAAGATAGTATGGATGGTCATTGGGAAATGATGGGTTTGCCTGTGACGGAACCTTTAGGCTATTTTCCCAAAGGTTTTCCGGCTGAGTTGATTAAACAAATTGAGGAGTTTTCCGGCCGTAAAGTTGTTTTGAACAAACCTTATTCCGGCACAGAAGCGATCAAGGACTATGGTGAGCAACAGCTGAAAACTGGCGATCTGATCGTGTATACCTCAGGTGATTCGGTACTTCAAATTGCGGCGCAAACGGATGTCATTCCACTTGAAGAACTTTATCGCATTTGCCGTTACGTTCGCAGCATCACAATTGACGCACCATATCGCATTGGCCGGGTGATTGCACGGCCATATGTCGGGACAGACCCCACTACGTTCACGCGGACCAGTGACCGTCATGATTACACACTTAAGCCAGATAAGCCGACAGATCTTGATCGCCTTCAAGGTGCTGGCATTGCGACTTATGGCATTGGAAAAATTAACGATATTTTCTCTGGCCAAGGGCTAGATGACGGTGTTCATACCACTAGTAATGTTGATGGCATGGAAAAAACAATTGAAGCAGTCAAATCGGACCGCCGCGGATTTGTTTTCACCAATTTAGTGGATTTTGATGCGATGTATGGCCATCGCCGTAACGCGCAAGGCGACGGGGATGCTTTGATGACTTTCGATCGACAATTGGGCGACTTAATGACAGTGCTACGACATCAGGATCTATTGATGATCACGGCGGACCACGGAAATGACCCAACTTTCCGCGGAACAGACCACACCCGCGAGTATGTTCCGTTGCTAGCCTACAGCAAGCAATTGCCGGGTAATGGCGATTTAAGTATTCGTTCGCCATTTTCAGATCTTGGTGCCACGATTTTAGATAATTTTGGTGTCACAGGTAATCAAGTTGGCCAGTCGTTCTTAAAGCTGCTTAAATAAACCCACATTTTGAAGGAGAATCATTGTCATGAGCACACATATTGATGCCCCAAAAGGAGCCATTGCCGACGTCGTCTTATTGCCAGGTGATCCATTGCGAGCACAGTACATCGCGGAAAACTTTCTGGACAATGCCCAACGTTACAACACGGTGCGGAATGCATTTGGATTCACCGGCACGTTTGAAGGCCGGCGCGTGTCGGTTCAAGCGACCGGGATGGGCATTCCTTCGATCTCAATTTATGTTAATGAATTGATTCAAGACTATGGGGTTAAAACGCTCATTCGCGTTGGCACAGCTGGCGGCATGGGCGAAAATGTCAAAGTTCGCGATGTTGTGCTGGCCCAAGGATCTTCGACTGATAGCAGCATTATCTTGAATACGTTTGGCGCCGGGCTTTATTTTGCCCCACTAGCCGACTTCAACCTTCTTCGTGAGGCGGCAAACTTGGCAGATACTAGTGCAATTCGCTATCATGTTGGTAACGTGCTTGGCGAGGATCGCTTTTATAACGATGAGATGGATCGTCAAAAACTCATTGATTATGAAGTGCTGGCGACTGAGATGGAAACGCCGGCACTTTATCTACTTGCGGCTAAGTACCATGTGCACGCGTTATCGATCCTCACGGTTTCAAATCACTTGGTTACAGGTGAAGAAACCTCAGCCCAAGAGCGACAGACCAGCTTTAATGACATGATCGGTCTGGCACTCGGTGTTGCCAAAACAGTTCCTGATCGTTAGATAACGCATGAAATCTAGTTATACCAGGGCTTTGGCGCTTTGAATTTTACAGTTGAAATATTTTTTTAATGTGCGTACCAGTAGGAAACGTGGGTCTGTACTAGAATTTCGGACAGAAACATAAGAGAATTGATTTATCCGAAAGGAGTCTTCAAAATGACCTATTCACGCAATCGCTACGACCAAGATTTTAAGAAAAATGCGGTACGTTTGAGTTTTAACTCTTCCAAACCAGTTAAAATCATTGCCTCCGAACTTGGTGTTCCTGAAAGTGCCCTGTATCGTTGGCGGAAGCTATATACCGAAGATGGAAAGCAAACGCCGTTTGCTTCTTTAGAAGCTGAGAACCGTGCCTTAAAACGTGAAAATGCCGAATTAGCATTGGAGCGTGATATGTTAAAAAAAGCCGCCGCCTACTTTGCCAGTCTCCAGAAGTAACCCCCAGCGATAAGTATGCTTTTATGTTGAGGGAAACCTCTGTTTCTGTGGTAAGGTGGGCTCGTTTGTTAGACGTATCAACGAGTGGTTATTATGCTTGGCGGAGAGCTTTGCCAAAGCGAAACGCCAAAGAAAGGCAATATCGTCAACGAATCAAACACTTTTTTGATCAAGGACAGGGCACTTACGGGCCCAAACGCATCTGCGGTTTATTGCGTAAAAATGGTAATAAAGCTTCCTATCACCGAGTTGCCCGTCTGATGGCTGATGCCGGTCTGTATTCAACGCTACGTTGTCGTCATCCGAAGAGTTTGACCGATAGCCGCCTTGCTCGTCAAGGTGATTATCCCAATCTAGTGAAACACCAATCTTTTAAGCCGTTTGAAGCCTTATCAAGTGACATTACACAGACGACAACATCAGAAGGAAAAGCTTACATTTGCCAAATAAGGGATTTGACCAGCAACCTAGTGTTAGCTCATCAAATATCCAATCATATGGACACGGATTTAGTCTTAGCGACACTTAAACAAGCCCACCAAAGGTGGGCTTTGCCAGAAACGTGTATTTTTCATAGTGACCGTGGTAGCCAATACACGGCCAAAGCAGTGACAAAGTTGGTCAACCAATATCATTGGCAACGTAGCTTCTCAGCATTGGGAAAACCGGGTGATAACGCTTGGAGCGAAAGCTTCTTTGCCATCATGAAGAAAGAGCTCATTTATCAGATACAATTTAAAGATATCAATGATCTGAGAGCGCAAGTCTTCGCTTACATCGAGACCTTTTACAACCGCGTAAGGGTACAAGCACGCTTAGACTATCTTGCACCAGTAGCATGGCTTTCCTTGTATGACCAAGCTTCACAAAAAGTCGCTTAGCAAACTGTCCGAAAAAGTGTTGACTTCCCTAACTCGGTCTGCTCCGTATTCGGAACGTCACCTGTATGGCTGCTAGCGCGATCCAAATCATCATCTGGTGCACCACCAACGCCAATAACGTTCAAGTTACGTGGCTTTTTCTTGTTTAGATCCAGTTTATTGACAGAAGCCTCAAAACGTTCATCAATGGATCGAAGCGCATTCAGAACCTGCCAAACGGCCTGATACGTTTTATTGTCATCCAGCAC
>OLIH01000737.1_pt1 | contig 14708 bp, 17 predicted proteins | sample 1609721 | NCBI WGS metagenome assembly OLIH01 (sample SAMEA4350157, study PRJEB24818) | metagenome | biome: human; feature: gut; material: faeces | place: Denmark | collected 2013-09
GGTTTGCCGGTCCAGTCGCAGGTGGGTTTGCCGGTGTTGTAGTCGTCCACCCACTCCACCCGGTCGGTCAGGTCCCGCACGTCGGTGGGGTCCAGCACCTCAAAGGCGGTTTTGCGGCAGAGATACACCCCCAGGATGGTGTCGGCGGGGCTGCGCAGGGCGTATTTCAGCACCGCTGTGGGGCTGGGGGCCCACAAAATCCAGGGTTTTGCAGCACAGGAATTTCTTGCACAGCTCGGGATGGTTCTTCTTCACCGCGCCGTCGGCGTATCCGGTGGGGAAATGGCTGTCGTCCAGCACCCACAGTTCCATGCCCCGGCGCTTGCACTCGTCCAGCAGAATGCCCAGGTCCCGGAACCAGCCGGGACCGTTGAAATCCTTGTGGGGGCGGGCTTCGGCGCAGATGGCCCCGATGCCGCAGGCGGCGATGCGTTCCACCTCGGCGCGCAGGGTGGATTCATCCTCCCCGTGCAGCCACAAAAACGGAGCCAGCGCGTTGGGAGCGCCGCCGTTCATCACTTGCTGCAGTGTCTGCATTCTGTTCAGACTCCTCTCTAACAGGAACTGCCCGGCACCGGCGGATGTCCGGGTGCCGGGCAGTATCAATTATGTTTATTATAACATGGGGGACAGGTACTTTCCAGACTCAGGCGGATTTTACGCCTGGGCGGCCTCGTTGGGGTCGGTGACAATAAAGGAGATGGCACCGGAACCCACAAAGGCGATGGCGGCGCAGGCCAGGAAGCCGTAGAAGCTCACATCCAGCCCGGCGGGGTTGATCATGCCGGGGATACGGAACAGACCGTCACCGGCCCAGGTGTAGAACTTGATGCCCAGGGCGCCGCCGATGACACCGGCGATGCCGCCGCCGATGAAGGCTGCGATGAAGCGCTTGAAGTTGGTCAGGGCCACAGTGTAGATGGTGGGTTCGGTGATGCCGCACAGAGCGGAAGCCATGCTGCCGAACGCGGTGGCCTTGAGTTCCTTGTCCTTAACGCGCAGGGCATAGCCCAGGCTGACGCCGGCCAGAGCCCACACGGTCAGGCCCAGGATGGCGTTGACCGGGCAGTAACCCAGGGTGGTGATGTTGTTCATGATGATGGGGATCATGGCCGCATGGATGCCCATCATGACAAACAGCTGCCAGAAAGCACCCAGAACGCCGCCGCAGACCACAGGCACCATGGTGAACAGGGTGTTGACCGCACCAGCCACCGTGTTGGAAACGGCGGTCATGACGGGGCCCACCACCAGCAGGGGCAGGGGAAAGGTGATGCACAGCACCACGGTGGGAACGAACATGAGCTGCAGAACCTGGGGAATCAGTTTCTTGGCCAGCTTTTTGATCTTGCTGCCCACGAACACGGCCAGCAGGATGGGCAGGATGGTCTGCTGGTAGCCCAGCATGGTGACCGGAATGCCGAAGAAGGTCAGCGGGGTTTCGGCGCCCACAAAGGCGGCCAGGTCAGGATAACAGCATGGCAGCGCCCAGGCAGGCGGCGGTGTAGGGGTTCATGCCGAAGACCTTGCCGGCGGAGAAGCCGATGATGATGGGGAAGAAGTACATCAGGGCGTCGGCCGCGGCGTAGAAGATCATGTAGGTGCCGTCGGTGGAAGCCAGCACGCCGAAGGTGGTCAGGATGGTCAGCACGCCTTTGATGATACCGCCGGCAGCCATGGGGGCGATGCTGGGGATGATGCAGCCGGAAATGGCCTTGAAGAAGCGGTTGTACCAGCTGTCCTTGCTCACAACCCGCATGCTTTCAGCCTTGGCCTTGCCGGCGGCCATGGTGTCCGCGCCGCGCAGCAGTTTTTCCACTTCGGGGCACAGGTCCTCCACCTGGGTACCGATGGGAATCTGGTACTGGCCGCCGCCATGGACCACGCCCATGACGCCCTTGACCTTCTTCACATCCTCGTCCTTGACGATGCTCTCGTCAGCCAGCACAAAGCGCAGCCGGGTCATGCAATGGGTCACACTGACAATATTTTCCTTGCCACCCACAGCGGCCACGATCTCAGCCGCAAACTGAGGGTAATCCGTTCTTGCCATGTCTGTTTCCTCCAATATGGTTACTTTTTTCATACATCCGATGAAATTGTTGCCAGCAGCCCGGGCCCGTGGTATACTGGTCTTGTTTTTACAGCCTCAGTATAGCGCGGAAAACACACCGGAGCAATCACGAAACAGAACCGGAATCCTGACAAAATCAAACATTTTGCGGCGGTGAAAACAGGGGGTGTGGCAAAATGAACAAAGAAGAATTCCATGAATTGGTCATCCCGACAACAGAGAAGGAACGCCTCTACCGGGACCACCCCGAGAAATCACTGGAATATTACCAGAGCCAGGATGCCAAAACCCGATGGGAAAACGGCGTGTATGTGTTTCCGGGGCCGGTGGTGGGCGGTGGTGCCAGGGGACACGGCAGTTTCAGCGATAAGGCGAACTTCACCCCGGCGGAGGTCAGCGGCATCGCCTTCAACAAGCAGACCCGGTTTTCCCGGGTACCGCTGCACCGGCACGATTATATCGAGATGAGTTATGTCTATGAGGGGCAGTGCACCGCCGAAATCAACGGCCACCGCCTGGCCATGCGCACCGGGGACGTGTGCATCATGGACAGCGGGGTGGTGCACACCATCCTGCCCACCGGGGAAAAGGACATTGTGCTCAACTGCCTGATGGACCGGCATTACTTCACCGCCAGCTTTGTGGAGCGGTTTACCGCCAGCGGTCCCATTCCCCGGTTTTTGTCCAACGCCCTGAGCGAGGAGCGGGACCACAGCCGGTACCTTTTGTTTCACACCGACAAAAGCCCCTTTTTCCGGGACCTGATGGAGGAGGTTTTCTGTGAGTATCTGGACCCCCAGATCTGTGCCGAGGGCGCCATCAGCAGCTACATGAACCTGGTGTTCATCGAACTGGTGCGCAGCTACCAGGGGGCCATGGAGAGCGAATACCGTCAGGCCCGCCGCAGCTATCTCACCGAGATTCTGCGCTACATGGACGACAACTGCACCACCTGCACCCTGGCCGAAACCGCCGCCCGGTTCGGATTTCATCCCAACGCCTTGTCCCGCATGCTTCGCCAGGCCACCGGCAGCAGCTTCAAGGATCTGATCACCGACGGCCGTCTGGCCAGAGCAGCCTTCCTGCTTCGTTCCACCACCCGGCCGGTGCACCAGGTGGCCCAGCAGTGCGGGTACACCAACGAAAATTTCTTTTATAAAAAGTTTGCGGAACGCTACGGCTGTACCCCGGCGGAATACCGGGCCCGCCGCTGAAAGCCGCCGCAGATCATCATGGGAGGTATATACAATGAAAATGGGAATTCTGGGCGCCGGGCAGATTGCCGGCGTCATGGCCAACACCGTCCGTCTGCTCAATGAGAACGGACATCCGGAGGTGGATCTCTACGCCGTGGGAGCGCGGGACCTGTCCCGGGCCCAGGCCTTCGCCAAGGCCCACGGGGTGCACAAGGCCTTCGGCAGCTACGAGGAAATGCTCAGCGACCCCGACCTGGACCTTGTCTATATCGCCACGCCCCACTCCCACCATTACCGGCACATCAAGCTCTGCGCCGACCACGGCAAGCACATCCTGTGCGAAAAGTCCTTCACCGTCAGCGCCCGTCAGGCGGAGGATGCCATCCGCTACGCCCGCAGCAAGGGGGTGCTGGTCACCGAGGCCATCTGGACCCGGTACCAGCCCATGCGCCGTATCATCCGGGAAACCCTGGACGCCGGGCTCATCGGGGAACCCCGGCTGCTCACCGCCAACCTGGGCTACTTCATCACCGGCAACCACCGCATCGTGGTGCCGGAACTGGCCGGCGGTGCCCTGCTGGATGTGGGGGTCTACACCCTAAATTTTGCGGAGATGGTCTTCGGCCGCCCGGATGCCATCCACGGCCTGTGCACCAAAAACGAAAACGGGGTGGACCTGACCGACAGCATCACCATGACCTGGCAGGACGGCCGGGTGGCCAACCTGACCGCCGCCGCCAACGCGGTGTCCGACCGGTACGGCGTCATCTACGGTACCAAGGGGTACATGATGGTGGAAAACATCAACAATCCCCAGGGCCTGCGGGTGTACGACGCCGACAACCGGCTGATTCACAGCCTGGACTGCCCGCCCCAGCTCACCGGGTATGAGTACGAAGTGCTGGAGACGGTGGACAGCATCCAAAAGGGGCTGACCGAGTGTCCCTCCATGCCCCATGCCGAGACGGTGCACATGATGGAACAGATGGACCATCTGCGCGCCCAGATGGGCCTCCGTTACCCCTGTGAGGAGATCGACTGACTTTTATTGTATAGAAAAACAGCCCTCGCCGGGTATCTGCTGCCCGGCGGGGGCTGTTTGGCTTGTGTTCACTGCACGCCGTAAATCTCCGTGCACAGGTCCCGTCCCGCCTTGGTGCGGAAGATGGTATCCAGGGCATGGCGGACGCCGTCCGCCCCCACGCCGTCCTCATACAGGTTCACCAGAAAATCCGCTTCCACCAGAATCTGGTAGTCCGCCCCGTCGATGCCGGTGTAGGTGTGGTGGTGCCCCACCAGATAGCAGATGCGGTCGATGTCCGCCGCATCCAGGCCCAGCTCTTCCAGCATGGGACGGGCGTAGGCGGGACCTTCCTGCTCCTGCAGCTTGCCGGTGCAGCTGCCGTACTTGGCTTCTGCGGGGCGGATGCCGATGTCATGAACCAGGGCGGCGCACTCCACCACAAACCGGGTGTGGGTGTCCAGACCCTCCATGCGGGCAATGAGCTGGGCAAAGCGGTGGACCTTCATCAGGTGCTGGATGCGTTTGGCATCCCCCGCGTTGAAGGCAAACATTTTCAGGGTCAGGGTATCGGTGGTTTTGGCGGTGTCCATGGTGCGCTCCTTTCCGGGCAAATCGGGCTTTTATCCTTTGTACAATACCTCTCTATGATACTCCAAACAAAGACAAATTTCAAAAAAATGTCTCTGCCCTTTGCCAGGCCGGGCCTCATTTGCCTTTACGGCCAAAAACAGGTATAATAAAAAATACCCAACAAATTCTGGAAAAGAGGCTTACTGTGACGGAAAACAACGATAACCAGAAGCATTTTCTCACCTGTGAAAAGACCTGGGTCTACTTTACCCTGATCTGCGTGGCCGGGTTCTGGGGGGCCTACACCTACCTGCTGCGCGGGGGCATCTTCTGCAATGCCCAGACCGGCAACGTGGTGCTTATGGGCTTGGCGCTGGGCAGCGGGGAATGGAACAAGGCTGTATACTACCTGGTGCCCATTTCGGCGTACATTCTGGGGGCGTTTGTGTCCGAGCTGCTTCCCAACCCGCTGAAACACCGGCTGAAAGTGCGGTGGGATACCCTTCTTATCCTCATCGAAATGCTGGCTGTGCTGGCCCTGGGCTTTGTGCCCGACTCCGCCCCGGTGCAGATCTCCCAGGTGGCCATCAACTTCCTGGCCTCCATGCAGTACAATACCTTCCGCCAGGCCGAAGGCGTTCCGGTGGCCACCACCTTTGTCACCAACCATATCCGCCAGGTGGGGGTGGGGCTGGCTGCCGAACTGCGCCACCACCGTACCGGTAACACCTCTCACCGCCGCAAGTGGGGCCGCCATGCGGGCATGCTCTTCTTTTTCATCACCGGCGCGGTGGTGGGTACGGTCTTCGGCCGTTTTCTGGGCGGGCGGTCCATCTGGATCACCATCCTTCCGCTGTGCGTGATCTTTGTCACGCTGCTCCACGCGGACCTGACCACCGAGCGGGCGCTGGTGGAACAGAAGCCCTCCGGCCACTGACAATTTCCTACATCCCGAAAGGCAGGGCGCGCACCCTGCCTTTTTGTTTTGGGCCACGGGCCAAGGCCTTGTACCCCAGAAGAAGGGGCGGCCAACGGCCTTGCGGCGGGAAAAAACGAAACCGCTTCCTGCCCTTGCGCAGAAACGTATCCACGTACTATAATAAAGCCAAAGTACAAAAAAATCGGGCCGGACAAGACCGCCCGGGGGAGGAACGCGGATGAAACTGCAAAAGATGTTTCCGGTCATCGGCGGGGTGCTGGTGGCCGGGCTGCTGGCCGCCGCGCTGCTTCCTCTTCTGTGGCTGCCGGGGGACCATTCGGCCGGACAGACCGAAAACCAGCGCCTGATCGGGGCCACCTACATGACCATGAACAACCCCTTCTACCAGGAACTGGACGCCCGGCTGCAGTCGGTGGTGGAAGCCCGGGGCGACCGTCTGCTGACCAGGGACGCGGTCATGGACCAGGACCGCCAGAATGAGGAGATTGCCGACCTGCTGGACAGAGGGGTGTCGGCCATTCTGCTCAACCCGGTGGATTGGGAAAAGGTGGGCGACGGGCTGCGCCTGGCGGCGGATGCGGGCGTGCCGGTCATCGTCATCGACGCCCCGGTGAAGGATGACAGCTTGGTCACCTCCACCATCCTGTCGGACAACTACCAGGCGGGGGTGCAGTGCGCCGAACACCTGCTCAGCGTGCGGGACTCCGCCAACATTCTGCTGCTGGAACACATCACCGCCCGCTCGGGCGCCGACCGCATCCGGGGCTTTGTGGATACCATCCAGGGGCACGAGGGCTTTGCGGTGGTGGGGTCCGGTTCCTCCGACGGCCAGATCGAAAACGCCATGCCGGTAATGGAACAGCTGCTGGCCGAACACCCGGAAGCGGATGTGGTCATGGCCCTGAACGACCCCAGCGCCTTGGGCGCCCTGGCGGCCATTGAGGGGGCCGGGCTCAGCGACCGGTTCCTGGTGTACGGGGTGGACGGCTCGCCGGAAGGCAAGGTCCTGGTGGCCGACGGCCTGATGACCGCCACCAGTGCCCAGATGCTGGGAGAAATGGCCGAAACCGCCGTGGAGCAGGCGTACCTGGCCCTGGACGGCGGCACCCCGGAAAAGGAGATCGTGCTGCCGGTCACCCTGCTGACCAAGGCCAACGTGGCCCAGTACGGCACAAGCGGGTGGCAATGATGAAACAGGATCAAATCTTGCGGACCCTGCGGGGTCTGATGCTGGCCATCAACCTGGTGTTGGTGGTGTATTATTCTCTGCTGCGCGGGCTGACGGCCCTGCGCATTTCCGGCAGCTTTTCCGCCAGGGATTTTCTTGCCTCGGCCAAGCAGGTGCCGGCCCCGCCCTGGCAGATGGCGGTGCTTTCCCTGGGGCTGTTTGTGCCCCTGGCGGCGCTGATTTTGGGCAAGGACTACCTGCCCCCCGGGCGGCGGGGATTGCGGGCGGCGGTGTTCACCGCCGAAATCCTGCTGGCTGCGGCGGAAGTGGCCAGCCTGAACTTCTACTATCGGGGCTTTTTCCTCATGGTGCTGGCCGATCTGGTCTACACCGCCCAGGAAAAATACGGCCGGGCCTGCATCATTGCGGTGCTGACGGTTCTGTACGCCCTGGCGGATTACAGCATCGCCTCGGTGTTTTTCTCCGAAATTCCCCTGAGCCAGTATCTGTCCTACTACACCGAATTTTACAGCAGCTGGTTCAGCGGGGTGGAAAGCCTGCTGACCTCTTTGCACGTGCTGCTGTTTGTGGTCTTTCTGGTGCTCTTGTTCCTGGGCCAGAAGGCGGAAAACACCCGGGTGCACCAGCTCAACGCCGAACTGCAGGAAAGCTACCGTCAGCTGCAGGAATACGCGGACAAGACCGAGCACATGGCCGAACTGCGGGAACGCAACCGCCTGGCCCGGGAAATTCACGACACCCTGGGCCACACCCTCACCGGCATCATCATGACCACCGACGCCAGCCTGATTCTCATGGATGCCGCCCCCGACCAGGCCCGCAAACAACTGCAGCTGGCCAACCAGACGGCGCGGGAAGGGCTCAACGATGTGCGCCGGTCCATCAACGCCCTGCGGCCGGATGCCCTGGAACACACCGATTTTGCCGAAGCATTGGAAAATACCATCGAGAAATTCTGCCTGACCACCGCGGCCAAGGTCACCTACACCCAGAACGCCGGCAACCTGGACTTTGCCCCCGATGAGGAGGAAGCCATCTACCGTGTCATTCAGGAAAGTCTGACCAACGCGGTGCGCCATGGCCATGCCCGCAACATTGAAGTGCGACTGGACCGTTTTGGCGAGACGCTGACCATCACGGTGCGGGACGACGGGGAAGGCATGGCGCCCGGCAAGCCGGAAGGCTTTGGCCTGCGGCATATGCGGGAGCGCCTGGAACTGCTGCACGGCAGCCTGGAATACGGCAACCGGCCGCCGGAGGAAGGCCCCGGCTTTGCATTGACCGCCCGGCTGCAGCCGCGGCAGAAAGGGGAGGAAAATATATGATCCGTGTGGTGATTGCGGACGATCAGGAACTGTTCTGCCAGAGCCTGAAGATCGTTTTGAACGTCAACCCCGACATGGAAGTGGTGGACACGGTGGGGGACGGCGGCGCCGCGGTGGAGAGCGTGGCCAAAAACCGGCCGGATGTGGTGCTCATGGACATCCGCATGCCGGTGCTGGACGGAGTGGAAGCCACCCGCATGATCAAGGAAAAGTACCCGGCCACCAAGGTCATTGTGCTCACCACCTTTGCGGATGACGAGTACGTGTTCGGTGCGCTGAAAAACGGCGCCAGCGGCTATCTGCTCAAGGGCGCCGGCGTCACCGAACTGGCCGAAGCCATCCGGGTGGCCCACAGCGGCGGGGCCATGGTCAACCCCAACATCGCCAGCAAGATGATCCAGCTGTTTTCCAGCATGGCCCACGGCGAAACCGGCATTCCGGTGGAGGATCACCGGGCCGAAACCCTCACCAAGGGGGAACTGCCGGTGGTGCAGTCGGTGGGGCGCGGCCTTTCCAACAAGGAAATCGCCGCCGAACTCTGCCTGTCGGAAGGCACCGTGCGCAACATCATCAGCACGGTGCTGGGCAAGCTGGGCCTGCGTGACCGCACCCAGCTGGCCATCTGGGCGGTGGAAACCGGCCTGCGGCGCCGGGATCTGCCGTGAGGCGGCGCACAGCCGCTCTGGTGGGGGGCGCGGCGCTGCTGGTGGTTTTGGCGGCGGCCATGCTCTGGCCCCGGGGCGATACCGTGCTGCACCTGGGGGTGTTTGCGGGCAGCTATTGGGGCACTCCCAACGGCAGCAGCTACCAGGTGCTGGACGATGCCATTGCCCGGTTTGAGGCCGCCCACCCCGGCGTCACGGTGAAGTATGAAAGCGGCATCCCCACCGACGAATACAGCGAATGGCTGGCCGACAAACTGCTGGCCGGCACCGAGCCCGATGTGTTCTTTGTGCTGCCGGACGACTTCGGTCTTTTGGCCGAAACCGGTGCCCTGGCCCCGCTGGACGGCCTGATGGACGGGGAAAACGGCCTGGACCGCAGCATCTACTATGACGCCTGCCTGCAGGCGGGCAACTATGGCGGTTCCCAGATGGCCCTGCCCTACGAAAGCGCCGCCATGGTCATGTTCGTGAACCGCACCCTGTTGGAACAGTACAACATTCCCATGCCCGAAAACGACTGGACCTGGCAGGACCTGTATGCCATCTGCCAGACCATTGCCGACGCCCAGCCGGACAGTGCCGACCGGGACTACGGCATCTACGGCTATACCTGGCAGAATGCATTGTACGCCAACGGGGCCACCCTGTTTTCCACCGACGGGGAACAGTGTTACCTGGCGGACAGCCGGGTGGAGGAGGCCATCCGGTTTGTGCAGACGCTGGGCAGCCTGGACACCGGCTATACCGTGACCGCCCAGGAGTTTGACACCGGCCATGTGGCCTTCCGCCCCTTCTTGTTCAGCGAGTACCGGGCCTACCAGCCCTACCCCTGGCGGGTCAAGAAATATTCCAGCTTTGTGTGGGACTGCCTGCGCATGCCGGCCGGGCCGGAAGGCGGCAACACCAGCGAGCTGCATACGGTGCAGGTGGGCATCAGCGCCCGCAGCCTGTACACCCGGCTGGCCTGGGAACTGCTGTGCACCCTGTGTGCCGACGAAACCACCCAGGGGCAGCTGTTCCTGCAATCCCAGGGCATCTCGCCCCTGCGGGCGGTGACCGAAAATACCACCCTGCTGGACCGTATCTTTGCCGAAACCCAGGGCACCAGCACCTTCAACAGTGCCGCCATCGGCGAGATCATGCGCACTGCCGTCACGGTGCCCCAGTTCCCGGCCCAGGAGCAGGCCGCGGCTATGGCGGATACCGCCGTCAGCAACGCCGTGACCAACAACCGTTCCCTGGCCACCACACTGGCCACCGCCCAGCGGCAGATCGACCTGTATCTGCAAAGTACCGGCTGAACCTGCTCCCCAAAAACCAAAAACACCGGACCCCGGTTTCTTTTGTGAGTACCGCAAAAGGAACCGGGGCCCTCTTTTTGTCTGCGTTTTGCTTACTGTAATGGTTATGTTGCACAAAAGAAAGGCGTTTGATGCAGTCAAACCGGCATATTCACGGAAAAAACCGGAAAAAGCGTGACATTTGTCATGCCCAAGTCGTGACAAAATGCAGATGTGTGCGGGGGCGTTATTTCTTACAATAAAGACAACAAAAGAAAGCCACCGCAAGGCAAAAAACAAAAGGAGAGATGAGAAAATGCGGTATCTTTTGCTGGTAGCCCACGGCGAGTTCGCCCCCGGACTGCACACGGCGCTCAACATGCTGGAAGGGGAGCGCGACGATGTGCTGGACATTCCCTTCCACGACGGCATGAGCCAGGATGACTTCAAGGCCGAGATCCGCCAGGTCATCGACCCCATCACCGCCGAGGACGAAGTCCTGGTGCTGGCGGACCTGATGGGTGGTTCGCCCCTGACCGGCCTGATGGAGCAGCTGGACGCCAAGTTTGGCCTGGGTAAGGTCCGGGCCATCGGCGGCATGAACCTGCCCATGGCCATCTCGGCCTGCGAAGCCGAGGACATGACCCTGGACGAAGCGGTCACCGCCGTCCAGGCCGAAGCCGCCGAGCAGATCCGCCCCTTTGCCGCGGCGGACGATGCCGAATCCGACGACGATATCTGAACAGAGTTACATTCAAGAAGGAGGAAATCCCCTATGATCAGCTTCATTCGTATCGACGACCGCATGATTCACGGCCAGACCTGCACCCGTTGGGCGCTGGAATATCCCTGCACCGGCCTGGTGGCTGTCAATGACGCCGCGGCCAACAACTCCATCCTGTCCGCCGCCTACAAGAACGCCTGCGACAAGAAGACCTTTGTCTGGACCCTGGACGCCTGGCAGAAGAAGAAAGACAAGGTGGTGGCCAGCAAGGACCAGTATTTCCTGATCACCAAGAACCCGGTGGACATGGCCAAGGTTCTGCTGGACCAGCCCTTTGACCCGGGCATCCACACCATCATCGTCGGCCCCTGCAACGACCGCCCCGGGGCCATCAAGCTGGGCAACAACCAGAGCGTCACCCCCGAGGAAGCCGCCGCTTTTGAAAAGCTGATGGCTGCCGGGTACGACATCGAGTTTGCCCTCATCAAGGAAGCAGCCATCGGCAACTGGAAGAAGTTCCGCGGCCAGTTTGGCTACAAATAATCATTTCTTGAGGAGGAATTTCCATGACGATCAATGTATTTCAGGCGGCATTGCTGGGCTTGTGCGCCTGCCTGTCGTCCATGCCGGGCATGGGCGGTACGACCTTCGGTAACTACACCCTGGGCCGTCCGCTGGTAGCCGGCCTGGTCGTTGGCCTGATCCTGGGCAACGTGCCCATGGGTATTTTCCTGGGTGCTGCGGTGCAGCTGGTCTACATCGCACTGGTCACCCCCGGCGGCACGGTCTCTGCGGACGTGCGCGCCATCTCCTACATCGGCATCCCTCTGGCCATGCTGTACGTCAGCGCTGCCGGGCTTGACCCCGCCACCTCCGCTGCCCAGGACATGGCCGTGACCCTGGCTTCCACCGTGGGCACCCTGGGCACCGTGCTGTTCTACGGCACCGCCACCGTCAACCTGGTGTGGCAGCACATCGGCTGGCGCAACGTGGAAAAGGGCAACCTGAAGAGCCTGTACCTGGTGGATATGGTCTTCCCCTGGATCTCCCACATTCTGTGCTCCTTCATCCCCACCTTCATCATCTGCTACTTCGGCTCCAACATGGTCCAGCTGATCCAGAGCTACCTGCCCATGGACGGCATCATCATGAAGACCCTGTTCACCGTCGGTTCGCTGCTGCCGGCTGTCGGTGTTGCCATCCTGCTCAAGCAGGTGGTCACCAGCCCGAAGGACTTCCTGACCTTCTTCTTTGGATTTACCCTGTGCGGCTGCATGGGCCTGAACCTGATCGGCTGCGCCATCGTGGCCGGCTTCTTCGCCCTGATCAAGTACCAGATCAGCTGCGCTGCCATGCGCCCGGCGACCGTTGGTGCTGCTCCCGGGGACGATGATGACGAGGAGGATATCTGATCATGAAAAAGCTTTCCAAAAAGGCATTGAACAAGTCCTTCCTGAACTGGTTCTACGGCCATCTGACCTGCTTCTCTCAGGAACATATGCAGACCTTCGGTTACATGCTGGCCATGCTGCCCATCCTGCAGGACCTGTATGACACCAACGAAGAACAGACCGAAAAGATGCAGACCTACACCGCCTTCTTCAACACCGAACCTCAGGTCGGCTCGGTGGTCGTGGGCATCACCGCCGGCATGGAGGAAGCCCGTGCCAACGGCGAGCCGGTAGACGGCGAGACCATCAACGGCATCCGCGCCGGTCTGATGGGCCCCCTGGCCGGCATCGGCGACTCCCTGGTGGTCGGCACCGTCATTCCCATCCTGCTGGGCATCGCCCTCAGCCTGTCCGGCGGCGGTTCTCCCCTGGGCGCCATCTTCTACATCCTGGTGTGGAACATCGGCATGTTCCTCATCATGCGCCTGCTCTACTTCAAGGGCTATGAGATGGGCGGCAAGGCCGTGGAATTCCTGGTGGGCGAAAAAGCCAACGCCATCCGTGAAGCCATCGTCATGATCGGCACCATGGTCATCGGCGGCGTCACCGCCAGCTGGGTTTCCATCAGCACCGCCTTCAAGATGGTGGGCAGCAACGGCGAAACCATCGTTGACCTGCAGAGCACCCTGGATACCGTTTATCCCCACATCCTGTCCGCCCTGTTTGTGCTGCTGTGCTGGTGGCTCATGAGCAAGAAAAAGATGAGCCCCATCGTGGTCATGCTTCTGCTGGTGGTCATCGCTTTCGTGGGCGTCCTGGTCGGCTTCTTCGATCCGGGTCTGAGCTACTGAGCGGCTTTCTTTACACAAACATTCCGTCATCTCTCAAAAAGGGGCGGCCGGCCCGGAGCCATCCGGCCGGCCGCTCCACTTTTGTATGGTTCGCCCCAAGGAGGTCTTACCCATGCTCACCAATCAACAGGCTTTGAACGAAGCGCAGCGCCAAAAACAGGCCCTGCACACCATCAGCGGCTGGCGGCGGGTGCTGTTCCTGCTTTCCGCCTGCTTCATGGCACTGGCCGCCTGGGGTTTTACCGCTCATGTGCTGGCCGCTGGTATTGCGGGTGCGGTGCTGGGGGTGGCCGGCATGGTCCTGACCCTGCTGGTGCACCTGAGCATCGTCTGCGGCCAAAAAAATGTGGAAGCCATCCTGGCCACCCTGGAACCGGCCGACGATGCGCCCGCCAAGGGGTGAAGAACCATGGCAAACTATTCCATCGTCTTTCTGGATGTGGATGGCACCCTGCTGGACAGCCGGCATCGGGTGACCGAGCCCACCCGGGATCTGCTGTGCCGCCTGAACCGGAAATCCATACCGGTGGTGCTGGCCAGCGCCCGGCCGCCCAAGGGCCTGGCCCCCATCTATGGGGAACTGGGCTTTCAGGGCCCGGCCATCTGCTGTGCCGGTGCGCTGGCGGTGCTGCCCGACCAGCACATCCTGTATGACAGCGGCATCCCTGCCCAAACCGCCGTCCGGTTTGAGCAGGCCGTGCTGGAAGGCTGGCCCCAGGTGGCCCTCAGCGCCTACCTGTACGATGCCTGGCTGACCCCCGACCCCAACCATCCGGCCATCCGGCGGGAAGCGGCCATCACCGGCTGCGATCCCCTGGCCGCCCCCCTGGGCACTGGAGCCGAACGCTTTGGCAAGGTGCACAAGCTGCTGTGTATCGGCCCCGAAAAGGCCGTCACCGATCTGCAGCGCCGCCTGACGCCCCAGTTCCCCGAACTGTCGGTGCTGCGCTCCAACCCCACCTATCTGGAAGTGGTGGCCGCCGGCGTGTGCAAGGAACGGGCCATGACCGCCGTATTGGAGTACTACAAGCTCTCCGCCGCACAGGCGGTGGCCTGCGGGGACGGGGAAGTGGACGCCGGCATGCTGCGCCTGGCCGGGCTGGGGGTGGCCATGGGCAACGCCGCCCCCGCCGTGCAGGCGGCCGCGGACTTCGTCACCTCCACCAACGACCAGGACGGGGTGTATGTGGCCCTGAACCGGCTGCGTTTTTCCCCCGACCCAAAACCGTAAAATAACACTCCTTCATCATACAGCATTCCCGCAAAAAGAGATCATGCCAGAGGCATGGTCTCTTTTTTGATGGCGCCGAATAGGCATGATAAAATCCCCCAGTTCAACTGGGGGTGGATAAAAAATACTTTAGTGAAGAGAAAGAACCTCCTGCGCCAAAATAAAGCTGGTCTGGCAACCAAGCAAAAAGCACAGGAGGTTCTTGTCAATGGATGACATAAAAAGTTTATCACATAGCAAGTACAGAT
>OLIH01000738.1_pt1 | contig 14689 bp, 20 predicted proteins | sample 1609721 | NCBI WGS metagenome assembly OLIH01 (sample SAMEA4350157, study PRJEB24818) | metagenome | biome: human; feature: gut; material: faeces | place: Denmark | collected 2013-09
TTCTAAAAGGAGGGCACACAATGTATAATTCCAAAAACAGATTGATGGATGCCAAGGAAATGTGTTCATATCTGAGCCTTGGAAGGAACCGTGGTGTTGAATTTGCAAAATCAATAGGTGCAGAGGTCGCAATTGGGAGGCGGAGACTTTATGACAGAGTGGTTATTGACCGCTATCTCGATAACCAAATTCAGGAGGAAAAGTAATGCAGAAAGAAAACAGAAATAACCGAGTACATATAGGGGATCAGTCCGGCAAGACTGAGTTTCCAATAATGAGCCTGCTGCCAGTAGGCAAAGAAAATGCAATCAGTACAGCGGATCTGGTGCGGCTGACGGGCTGTAAATCTCCGCGGGATCTTCAGGAGCGTATCGCTTATGAGAGAAATCACGGTGCTGTGATATGTTCCGGCTCCGGGCGGGGTTACTGGAAACCGAAGGACCGGCAGGAGATACAGGAGTTTGTCATGACGATGGACGCAAGGGCGTTGAATACTCTGAGAGCAGCGAAGAGTGCGAGAGCGGCTTTGAAAATTCCGGCCGGGCAGCAGGTCATAGAAGGGAGCGGAAAAGATGGCAAATAAAAGAATGTTCTGCCTCGATGTTGTAGATACAGATTTATTTCTGGAAATGCCTACCAGTTCGCAGGCGTTATATTTTCAGTTGGGAATGAGAGCTGATGATGATGGTTTTGTATCTTCGCCGAAGAAAATTGCTAAGATTACAAGCTGCGGGGAAGATGATCTCAGGCTTTTGGCGTCAAAAGGGTATATTATCCCGTTTGATAGCGGTGTGATTGTGGTTACGCACTGGGGAATTAATAACAACAAGATAAAAGGGGATCGGTACAAGCCGACCATTTACAGCAGAGAAAAATCGATGCTGACTCAAAGTGGCGGAGTGTATTCCACTGTTGGAACCGAAATGGTTCCAGAATGTCTCCAAAGTGGAGACACCTCGGAACCTCAGAATAGATTAGATAAGAATAGAATAGATAAGAGTAATAACTATAGTGTGCATTTTGAGGAGTTTTGGAAAGCATATCCGAGAAAAAAGGAGAAGGCAAAGGCGCATAAATGCTATTTGGCCAGATTAAAAGATGGCTTTTCAGAAGGGGAGCTGCTGACTGCTGCCCAAAGATATGCGGAAGAGTGCAGAGAGAAACACACCGAGGAAAGATATATAAAACATGGAGCTACTTTCCTGAGTGCAAATACTCCATTTACTGATTATCTGGCGAAAGGAGATGAGAACGATGGCGAACCGGATAATCAGGATAGGCGACCAGCATCAGATTACTACACAGAGTTTCTCGGGGGATGCAGTAGTGACTGAGGTTCATGGAATACAGACGCCAGATCAAAAGGGAGTGCTTGTGAATTATCGCATTGAAGATTATGGAGAAACAAATGCCTTCTATTTGCCAGATAGTCAAATTCTTGAAGCTCAGGCGGATGGCAGACGGAGCAGGAGTGGTATGCCAAAAGAATATGTCTATAAAACTGCAAAGAATTTTGACTGGATGCAATATGGCGAAGATGTGTCTGTACAAAAGAAGATAGCAAATGCCTTTGTAAAACGCTTTGATATGTTCAGAAAGCAGGGGAGAGGGCTTTATATCTATTCCGATACGAAAGGCAGCGGTAAGACGATGTTGGCGTGTTGTATTGTAAATGAGGTTCTGAAAGAATTTGATATCCCGGTCAAATTTATCTCTATGCCGGAATACATAGAGCTTGTGAAAGATAAGAGCGAAGGCGCAAAGGCAAAGATAAAATCTGTGTTGGAGGCTGTGCTTCTAATCGTGGATGATATTGGTGCGACAACGGAGGATAAGGAGTGGATTTCCAACGCCATCTTCCGGCTTGTAAACAGGCGTCACGAGAATTTGTTGCCGACGATATACACAAGCAATGTTCCAATTGAGAAATTAAAGACTGATGATCGAATTGTGAGCCGGATCTATGAGGACTCTGTACCGGTAATTATGCCAGAAGTTAGTATACGTCGAAAAAAGGCGGATAAGTACAGAAGTGAATTTTTAAGACAGATTCTTGAAGAAAAAGAGCCAGCCGCAAGCGGTCAAGCCCTTCCTGATTCTGATAAATAAAGTATAAGGGAGCGGTGTTCAGGTGTCAATAAATCAAAATGACAGAACAAACGAATGTATCGTTGCAGCGGTTCAGGGAATGGGGCATCCCCCCCTGTTAAGGGGGCGAATGACCTTCACGCCGTCACTGCGAAAAAAACACACGCAAAATCCCCGCATTGTTTTTGAAAGGTGGCATATACAATGGAGAATGAACAGCTTGTTTCCCGGATTGTGGCTGGAGACAATGAAGCAGAGAATATGCTCCAGCTCTGGAAGCAGAACAAGGGATTTATAGCAACGATCGCCCGGCGGTATTCTGCAGGGGCGGAGATGGAGGATCTGGAGCAGGAAGGATATATTGCCCTGTGTGAAGCGGTTCAGCGCTATGATCCGGCCCGCGGAATGTCATTCATCAGCTACGCGGCATTCTGGATCAAGCGCCGGATGCGGATCTGTGCGGACAGCAGCCGGACAGTGCGGCTCTCTTTCAATGCGGGGGATGAAGTCCGGCGGTACCAGAAGATTATGAGGGAATATCGGCAGGAGTACGGCTGTGATCCCTCAGACTGGGGATTGTGCGGCTTTCTGTACGTCAGCCGAGAGAAACTCGACCAGATTAGGAAAGCGGCTCAGATGGGCAATATCCGAAGTCTTGACGAGCCTGTGCAGGGCATGGACGGAGATATCAGCCTCGGGGATACAGTGGCATCTGGTGAGGATGCGGTGGAGGATGCAATCAGGGAGATCGACAAGGAGCAGATGAAGCGGGAACTGTGGCTTGCCGTGGATCAGCTCCCCGGAAATCTGCCTGCTGCAGTCCGCCTCAGGTACGAGGACGGGCTGACACTGGAGAAGACAGGGCAGGCGCTGGGTGTGAACCGGGAGAGGGCGCGACAGCTTGAAAGCAAGGCAATGCGGATTCTCCGGCAGCCCCATAGATGCAGAACCTTCCGGGCATACTTCGAAGAATACATTTCGGCCGCTCCGATCCATCACGTAGGAGTGCAGCGATTCCTTGAAACATGGGAAAGTGAGGTTGAAAGAGAAGCTATCAGGTGGGCGGAGAAGGAGCTGGGGTACAGATAATATAGATTGATATCGGGACAGCAGGCTACATAAGTAGCCCCCGGTCAATTCTCTGGAGGATAAATTTGCACGGAGAACGGGGGTGTGGCAATGACTTTGGAGAAATTCCCTCGCGCGCGTGAGAGGGCCTGGGGGAACCTGGTTGTATCTTCCGGGATATTCCTACCACCGATGCCCACCCTGATTTACAATGCATTCCCTCATCAGATTTTAAATGCCCCCCTCCCATAATCGAGCGGGCTATCCCGGCTCTACTGGCTGAGGGTAAGTATTTCCAACTCTGAGAGAAATCAGTTGAAGGGGGAGTGTTACTATTGGGCGCAAAAGTAACGCACCAAAAAGCTGATATTTGACTTAGTATTTCGTGTTTTTATAAAACAGAGGTGCATGGAGAAATGAAGAAATTTATTGATATACAGGATTGCGTAATCAGAGGGCCGCGAGAAATGACTGCTGCCACGATCAGACTGGATAACGGCCGGGAGTATGAGGTTCAATTTGCAGATCAACGGACCGGATACGGAGAAAAGAAGTTCTTTATATGTCCGAAGTGCGGCGGCAGGCGAACGAAACTATATTTGTACGGAGATCAGCTTCTGTGTAGGAGTTGCTATCCCGGGGAGCTCTATCGAACAATTAAGAATGTGACACCGGGCGGAGATCTTTATATTGCCCACTTGATGAGAAGTCTGGCCAGAAAAGAACAGATTGAGCTCCAGCGTGTACCATTCTGTTATCTGGAATATCGAAAACCGAAGTATCGGCATTTTGAGAAGTGGCATACTGCTATTGTGAAGCTGCAGGCGTTGGAGAATATGCGGAATCAGGCTATTTTCTTCAACAAGAGGTATCCACTGGACGTGATCCGGGGCGTTCTGAAAGGAGAAAATGCTCTGTTGTATGTATGCACGTTGCAGGAGTTAGATCAGTATTTTTATAACTGGGAAGATGGCAGCAGGCTTTACAATAGGGCTCCGGATTACTTCTTAAAACGGCAATAGCGTTGCGACGTCGCAACAGATCGGAGGCAGTATGGCAAAGTCAAACCTGATACCGAACAGTGAGCGAAGCCCGGAGGAACTACGGGAAATGGGAAGAAAGGGCGGCATTAAAAGCGGAGAGTCACGGAGAAGGAAAAGGGATATGCTGAGAATGGCAAAGCTGTGGGGTGAAGTATTTGAGGCAGAAGCCACGAAGAAAGCCCGGACGAAGCGTGAGAAAGTGCTAAAAGAGATTGCTGGGAGATACGGGCTGAAATGGCCGTGAAATGGATTCTGCGCTTCAAAATTAAATACAGGTATGGGAAATGCGTATTTAAAAATAATCACACGGGGAAATGTTAGGGTACAGGGGTAAAATTGTTTTATAAAGAAAATAGCGGAGTTATGTAGCACCTTGATAATTGAATATTGATGGTTGGAATGGTATAATTTGTAAAAAATCTGGAGAAGGCTATATGGACGAGTTAATTAAATTCTTAACATCAAAAATAGGACATACATTAACGGCAATATTGGGGTTTGGATTGCCGGGTAATTTATTTATCTTTGTATGGAATAGAAATTTATATTTAGAAATGGATATTATAAAATTGTTAATACTGTCATTTGCCATATCTTTTATGATTTTTGTTCCAAATGTATTTCTTTGCACAACTATCTGCATGGCGTTTGATGCTGTGAAAAAAGAAAAAACTTCACTATATCAATTGCTATTTCTGCCAATTATATTTACGGTAACAGAAATAATAGTAGCGATGATGGTTAAAATAATCAGTCCTAACTATTCGATTGAGATGCTATTAGAAGAGGCTATTTCAAAATTTGGTGGCGCATACTTAATTCTGATTGTAGGAGGAATGATTTTTGAAAGAATTGCTGTTCAAATAAAAAGGAAAATCATTAGTAAGAAAACCGACTATCAATAGGGGTTGGTTTTCTTGTGCCTTGCACTATGTAATGATGTAAAAAGCCGCTCCGCCAGTGTTGGTGTGGAGCGGCAGTCTTTTACTTAGATATCTATTGAGCTGAAATCAATTTCCAGATCATCATAGATCCCGGCTTTGACAGCCTCAGAGAAAGTATATTCTGCGGTATCGTCGGACTCAAACGAATAAACCATGATCCTGTTTTTCTCTGGATCAACAATCCAGTATTCACGAACTCCTGCAGTACGGTATTTGAACAACTTGGTATAGTAGTCTGTTCGCCTGCTGCCCGGGGAGACAATCTCAATGATCCAGTCTGGCGCACCTGTGCAGCCTTTGTCTGTGAGCTTGTCAGGGCTGCATATAACGCTTATATCCGGTTCGACATAGTTTTTATTATCTGCATTCAGAAATACAGCAAATGGGGCGATATCGACCTCGCAGGATCCGCCTTTCTTGTCGATATAGTCGGCAATCTTACGGCTGAGTGATAGAAGCATCTGCTGATGTCTGCGCGTAGGCGGTGCCATCATATACATCCGGCCGTCAATCAGCTCTGCCCGTTGTCCATCTGGCAGGGCATAGATATCATCAATGGTATACTCTTTGTTCTGTTGCAGTAATGGCATGGTAACACATCCTTTCATGGTGAGAGTGTTGACAGTTGCATAGAGGTTATACGGAGTCGCGTTCCATTCGTTCATCAATGGCTTTCTTGATATATCCGTTCACGGACTCCCCGGAGCGTTCTGCTGCCGATTTTATTTCCTCATATTTTTCTTTTTGAACGTCCAGAGGGATACGCTTGAGGCTTTTTCGTGCGTAATTATATCGCGCTTGCTTTTGCGCATCAGTTAGTGCCATGTATTCACTTCCTTTCATGGGGTGAGTCCAAAAATGGATACACCTCTTCTAGTATGCCTTAAGTATAGCATATATTGCAATACATGTACATGTACAAAATAGACAGAAATACATGTACATGTTTGTGGATTCTGTCAATAGAAATATACATGTACATGTACTATAATAAGAACATAAGATAAAGGTAAGGCAAACGAACAGCCCGAAAAGCTGCGAAGCCGGAAACCATATCCCTGTGAGCGAAGTCGTGGACGAGGTGCAATAGTCAGGAAGATGATCCGGCCGGATGCATCCGATATCTTAGAAAAATCAATGGAAGGAGACAGGAACATGAAGTACAATCTCAGGGCGATCATGTTAAGAGCATGGAAGAACTACCGTAAGATGCAGCTTTCATTCGCGGAATGCTTACATAGAGCATGGCTCTCAGCAAAAGCCGAGGAAGTCAATACTAAGCGGATTGAAAAGGCGAAAGCGGCAGCAGGAATCAGCGAGGAGACGAACACATGGAGCGGCTGGAAACAGCTCGGATATGAAGTGATCCACGGCAGCAGGGCGCTGTTTGGTGCAGATCTGATCTGGGGAAGTAAGGGAGATGGTGCTGTATACAAAGCGAGATTCTTCGGGCGCTCTCAGGTGCAGGAGCTCGCAACAGCATAAAGAAAATGCCCTTGCCAGTGCTGCAACACTGACAGGGGCGAGTACAGCCGGAGCTATACCAAATTCAACAAACATAGTATAGCAGAGATCCGACGGAAAGAGCAAGAGGTAAATGAAAAGGAATATGTGGAAGATTGCGGAAGGAACCAAGATACCAACCGCCTACGATATAACCTATGGTGAGATTGTCCAATTGAAGGAAAGATATGAGAGTGGCGAGAGGAATGCTAAATTTGAAGCACTGTTGACGGCTTTTAAGTACGGTTTTGCGTGTGCGCAGCGGATGGAAGTTAACAAGAGAAAGAGAGGGGGAGCGAAATGACGGCGGATGAACAGATATTAAACAGAGGTCAGGACTGTATTCCCTATGATGATTTTTGGAATTTGAAAGAGCAGATTATACAAAAATACTATTTCAGCGGTCCTACATTCTGGATGTGGAAGGCCCTCCAGTTCGGCTATGTATATGGTAAACGAGCTGAGCGGGCTAGAAAAAAGAAAAAGGTGCATTGAACCCTCTGCCTTCCCGGGGAAGGTGTTGGCGCACCGGATCCGGGCGGCAGGGGGCAGATCAGAGAATGAACGGCGCTCCGGCGTGCTGGTAATACTGCCGGAGCATAAAAGAATGAAGAACCGCCCTCCCCGGGGAGCTGCGCCAACGGCAGAACTGAGGCGGCGGTTGATAACAGAAATCGGAGATTTTGGAGTCCCTAAAAAGGCGAGATTTCCGAGACCTTAAAAAGAAAGAAGGTGAGAGAATGAGCAAATTGCAGGATATTTACCAGAGAGCCTATAATAATACGCCTGCTGCCACTGTTGATGATAATAAAGTAGGCGAGGCAGTTCGAGAGCAGATTGAACGAGAGAAGAGCCGGGCAGGCGGATCTCTGTCAGAGGATGAATGGTCTGATCTGGTTTGTCTCGGCACAAGCTACGGACAGGCGCAGGGCTTCGAGAGTGGCTTCAGGTATGCTCTGGCACTGATCTTTGAAAGCCTGAGCAATTAAAAGCCCCGCGGTGCGGCAACACCACGAGGCAAAACAGAAATAACCCAATACACACGATAAAGGGTCAACATGATTATATACTGTCATGTGGCCCTATTGCAATATGTGAACTGACGTTCAGACGGCAGAGAAAGGAGCAGGCATGGCAGTTGATAGCAAAGGGAAAAAATTACCATCAGGAATACGTCAGAGAGCCAACGGGAGATATGAAGGGCGCATAAAATACGACTATAAGAGCTATTCGGTTTATGCCGATACGATAACCGAAACTAAAAAGAAAATGCGCGATCTAAAATATAGGCTAGAGCATGGTCTTTTCGTATCAAAAGAAAGGATTACACTGGATGCATGGTATAAAACATGGCTGGAGGAATATAAAAAGAATCGGGTGAAGATCGGAACGTATACCAGCTATGAAAAATACTATCAGAGCATTATCAGGAGCAGGCTGGGAAATAAGAATTTGAATGACATCCGAGGCGAGCATATTCAGAAATTATACAATGATCTGGTAAAAGAGGGGTATGCTCTTTCAAGTATCAAAATCGTATCTGCTGTGTTGAATGGCTGCTTTAAGCAGGCTGAGAGGAATGGGCTTATAGAACGCAATCCGGTGAAATTAGCTGAATTACCACGCCAGACGGAGAAGAAAACGAGGCAAGCTATGACGAGAGAGCAGCAGGCGTTGTTCATGGAATATGCAAAAGAAAGTTATTTATACCATTTCTTTGAGGTTATGCTCCGTACCGGCATGAGAAAAGGAGAGATGCAGGGGCTTAAATACTTGGATATTGACAAGGAAAAGAATGTGATCCATGTGTGTCGGACATTGAAGTACATTGAAGGAAAAGGGTATATAGAGGATACACCAAAAACACGGACTTCTACCAGGGATATTCCACTGACTGCTGCCTTGCTGGATCATATCGAAGCGCAGCGTAAATACTGGGGATTTAAGGTCGTAAAAATGGATCAATATCTATTTTGCAATGAAAAAGGGAATCCAATCAGCAGGGAACGGGTTCAGGCGGAGATTGATCGTACTATAAAGCGGATCAGGGCAGCAGGTCATGACTTCCCAAGGATCACTTCCCATGTGTTCCGGCATACATTTGCCACCAGAGCAATAGAGGCGGGGATGCAGCCGCAGGTATTAAAGACGATACTCGGTCATAGTTCCCTTGCTATGACAATGGATCTATACAGTCACGTTTTGCCGGATACCAAGGCGGAGGAAATGGAGAAAATAGCGAATGTATTTTAAGAGGGTCTGCTGCCCTCTTTTTCGTGTGGGTATACCCACCCTCATACCCACAATGTAGTAAATAGTGATAAATGAGAATAAAAAGAAAGAGCCCGAAAACACGTTGTGTTCAGGGCTCAATAATTAATCATAAACCTATATAAATAGGTAAGAATCGAAGTTTTGTTTTACGAGTGGAAGGTCTCGAACACTCGATTCATTTAACGCCGGGAATCGGCGGCAAGCCCGATAGACCTTGGTTTTCGCCTTAGCGTGTAAAGCAGGCTGCCAGTGACAGCCTGCTTGTAGTGGGCTTTGCAACGTCTGCTAGTATAACACGGCAATCATATTAAATCAAGGGTAGTGTAAGAAGTAATTCCATCAGCCTTTCAGCAGATTGTCGATCATCCTTGAAGCTTCACTCCGGGTGATCGTCTTTGGATCCCACTTTATTGAAGCGCGCCTTTTGCGGATCAGGTTTTCCAGAAGCGCGATCTGTTTCGCCGTAGCGGGCTGAGGTTTCTTGAGTTTATATGTAAGCTGTACCGGCTTAAAGAGTTTCGGGTCTTTGTCTTCAAAATAATGCGCCAGTGTCTGATAGAGCTTTGCGGTTGCCAGCGCATCGTGGTATGCCCTGTGCGCGGATTTGTTCTCAATGTGGTAGTATTCGCACAGGCTGCCGAGGCTTTTGGAATTCAGTTCTTTAAGTACTTTCTGGGCAATCTTCAGCGTATCGATCCCCATTTTTTCAAAAGACAGTCCGTCTGCAGCTGCGCTGCATTTCATAAAACTGTAATCGAAAGATACGTTGTGTCCGATCAGCACATCCTCCTCGCAGAAATCGAGAAAATCTGCGATAACACTGTACCTCGGGCGTGCTGCCGCCACCATCTCGTTGGTAATCCCGGTCAGAGAGGTGATCGCGGGAGAGATGGAAGCGGTCGGTTTGATAAATTCCATGAAGCGTTCCGCTACTTTGCCGTCCCGTACTTTCAGAGCGCCGATCTCTATGATTTCATTTTCAAGCGGATTCAGCCCCGTTGTTTCAACGTCAAATGCTATATATGATTTCAACATGATGAAAATCTCCTTTTCTTTCGCTATTATACTTGAAAATGCCGGAAAATGACAGCAAAGTTTTTGCGGTGGTTCACGTTAATTCTTGATCTTTTTTAATTTTTACAAATATAATCAATTTATTAAAATTATAAAAAAAATATAAAAATACATCATTTACAACTTCTTACTGCGTTGATATACTAATTTAGTGTATTAAAGTCCCTTGGACATATCTAAGGAAAAGGAGGGTATTTTTAATGATTACATTTATCATTGGTCTCGTGATTCTTTTCGTGGGAGCTGCGCTCTACGGAAAGTTCTGCGAGAAAGTATTTGGTCCTGACGACAGGAAGACTCCTGCCTATACGAAAGAGGACGGTGTAGACTATGTACCTATGAGAGGGTGGAAGAACAGTCTGATCAATCTGCTGAACATCGCGGGAACAGGCCCGATACTCGGACCGATCCAGGGCATCCTGTTCGGACCGATCGCGTTTATCACGATCCCGATCGGAAACATTATCGGCGGAGCGATGCACGATTACTTTTCCGGTATGATCTGTCTGCGCGACGGCGGAACGCAGATGCCGGATATGATCCGCAAGTACAGCAACAAAGGTGTTTATACGTTTTACCAGATCTTCTGCAGCCTTCTGCTTCTCCTCGTAGGCGCGGTGTTCATCTATACGCCGGGAGATATTGCGGCGACTCAGGTGTTCGGGTTCGATGGATCGGTAACATCCGTGTCTACATGGGTGATCTACGGAGTAATCTTTGTATATTACCTGATCGCAACTGTATTCCCGATCGATAAGATCATCGGACGGATCTACCCGATCTTCGGTGCGATCCTTCTGTTCTCCGCAATCGGAGTATTTGTCGGGATTTTCGTACTTGGATTCCCGCTTACTGAGATATGGGATGACTGGAATGCAGGCAGTGTGCTGTACGGCGATTATTTCAGCGCGAACCACTTTATCCCGATCTTCTTTATCACGGTTGCATGTGGTATCCTCTCCGGATTTCATTCCACACAGACGGCGATCATCTCCCGTACGATGAAGAGCGAGAAGCAGGGACGTATGACATTCTACAACATGATGGTAGTAGAAGGATTTATCGCTATGGTATGGGCTGCCGGTGCAATGGGCGTTTACAACCTTGGCCTTCAGGAGGCGAATGCATCTCTGGCAACAGCTACGATCGGTGTAGTATGTAAACACATTCTCGGACCGGTCGGCGGTATCATTGCTCTTCTCGGAGTTATCGTGCTTCCGATCACATCTGGAGATACAGCGCTGCGTGCGCTCCGTCTGGCGGTTGCGGACGGGCTTCACATTGATCAGAGATCCACGAAGAAGAGGCTCGGTCTTGCTGCAGTTATCTTTGTGCTTGTTGCAGTGATCCTTGTATTTGCAAAGAGCAATGCGAACGGATTCAATATCCTGTGGAGATATTTTGCATGGTCCAACCAGAGCCTGTCCCTGTTCGCGTTCCTTGCGATCACGGTATGGATGTTCGAGACAGGCAGGACAAAATTTGTCTGGATGCCGCTCATCCCGGGCGCATGGTATACGTTCGTTACGGTTACATATATTGCGAATGCCCAGATCGGCTTCAATATCCCGTGGCTTGGCGCATATATCATCGGTGTTGTCGCAGCAGCGGCTTATGTGGCGGTACTGCTCTGGTACGGCAGAAAACGTTCGGCAATCAAAGCAAGGCAGGCCGGTAAAGTGGCATAATATAAAGAAAATTAAATGAAATAATACTAGTCAGTATAAAAGCCCGGAACAGCAGAAATCTTCAGCGAGATCTGCAGTTCCGGGCTTGTTCAGTGTTAAAGATAATCCTTCAGCTTCTTCATCAGATCTTCTTCTGTCCGGATAATCTTCTGGGCAAGATCCGCCGCTTTTTTATCTGCCTTGTTATACTGATGCGCCTTTTCGCCCAATGTTTTGACTCCCATGTTGCACCCGTCCATAAGAAGCTTGGCGACCTGAGTGTTGTCACTGTTGAATGTCAGTTTTATTTCTGTAGTGAAACGGGATAATGTACTGGCCATGACTCCAGGGGAAACTGCTTCGTTTCCGGCTTCCTTTAGAAGGGAAACTGCTTCGTCTTCAAGGCATCGGTGCTTTTCTGTATAATCATTGATCAGCTTCCTGAATTCGGTATCCTTAACATATTCCTTTATCTGTTCAAAGCTTTCCACTGCCATCCGGCATCCGCTGCAGCATTCTTCGAGAAGCTTTCGTGTCTGTTCATCCATAGTGAATCCCTCCTGTGATCTGTTTACAGTTATAGTTTGTATTTTTTTCAATAATATGTGCCGAATACGGCAGAATTCAGGCATCATAAATTGATTTTTATACTTTCTTACAATATAATAAAGCCGAACCGGAGCAATCCCGATGAAAATGCGGGATGTTCACACTTATTAAGATCGGTTCTAAAAAGACAGAAAGGGGGAAGCTTATGCTGACAGGAAAAACAGTTCTTCTGGGTGTATCAGGCAGTATAGCGGCGTATAAGACGGCGTATCTTGCCAGCGCTCTCAAAAAACTCAATGCGAACGTCCATGTCCTTATGACCCGGAATGCGACAAACTTTATCAATCCTATTACATTTGAGACGCTCACGGGCAACAAATGTCTGGTTGATACATTTGACCGGAATTTTGAGTTCAGCGTGGAGCATGTGTCTCTGGCCAAACAGGCGGATGTGGTTATGATCGCACCGGCCAGTGCCAACGTGATCGGTAAGCTTGCACACGGAATCGCAGATGATATGCTTACCACAACAGTGATGGCATGCAAATGCAGGAAACTGATCGCACCGGCAATGAACACGAATATGTTTGAAAATCCGGTGGTTCAGGACAACATTAAGACGCTTGTCCATTACGGGTATGAGGTCATCAGCCCGGCTGTGGGATATCTGGCGTGCGGCGACACGGGCGCGGGAAAGATGCCGGAGCCCGAGGTGCTTCTGGAGCATATCCTGCAGGAGATTGAATTTGAAAAAGACATGCAGGAACTCCGGGTGCTGGTGACGGCGGGGCCTACGCAGGAGGCAATCGATCCGGTTCGGTATATTACGAATCATTCTACCGGAAAGATGGGGTATGCCATTGCGAAAATAGCGTCAAGGCGCGGCGCAGAGGTGACACTGGTGACCGGACAGACGGCACTGAGTGATCCGAGGTTTGTAAACGTCGTGCAGATACAATCCGCCAGGGAGATGTTTGACGAAGTGACCGGACGGGCAGCGGAACAGGACATTATCATTAAAGCCGCGGCTGTGGCAGACTACAGGCCGAAGCATGTGAGCAACCGGAAAATGAAGAAGCAGGACGGAAATCTTGTTATTGAACTGGAGCGCACGGATGATATTCTGGCATATCTTGGAGAGAACAGAAAGCCCGGGCAGTTCCTGTGCGGATTCGCAATGGAGACGGAGAATCTGTTGGAAAACTCCAGAAAGAAGCTGGAGAAAAAGCATCTTGATATGATCGTCGCCAACAGTCTGAGAGTAGAAGGCGCCGGTTTTGGCGGCGACACCAACGTGGTGACCTTGATCACAGACTCAGAGGAAATCTCACTCGGTAAAATGTCAAAAGAGGAGACCGCTTCGCACATTCTTGATCAGATCATGAAGATGCGTAGAGACGGCAAAAATGTTTAACCGTAACGCGGACAGGCATAACCGGCGGACGGTAAAAGAAAGAGAAAAATTGAATAAAGAGTAACAGGGTAAATAAGCAGAAGACAGTTCTGCGCCAAAAGTATTGTATCCCGTAAGGGAATGATAACAAGGAGGCAATATTATGAACAATTCAACAACACAGAAACCCGCAGGAAGCAGATATAGCACGATGAGCATGGTCCAGGTGGCGATATTCGGTGCAATCATATGCATCATGGCCTTCACCCCCTTTCTGGGCTATATCCCGCTTGGATTTACAAGGGCAACGATCATCCATATCCCTGTCATTATCGCTTCACTGCTGATGGGACCGAAGAAAGGCGGCGCGCTTGGCTTCCTGTTCGGTCTGACGAGTTTTATTAATAACACGATCAATCCCAGCGCTACGTCATTTGTATTCACTCCATTTTACAGCTTAGGTGAGTTCAGCGGCGGCATCGGGAGCGTGATCATCTGTTTTATCCCACGTATTCTGGTAGGAATCGTTCCGTATTTTGTATATAAATTAGTACTCAGACTTTCAAGTGAAACAACAAAGAACCGGGGCGTGTCCAATATCGGGCTCGTATTGGCGGGAATATCAGGAGCTCTTGTAAATACACTCCTGGTCATGAACCTTATCTATATTTTTTTCGGAGATGCCTATATTAAGGCAAGTGAAAAAGCGGTATCACTGGGATATATGGTTATTCTGTCTATAATCGGGATCAATGGAGTTCCGGAGGCAATCATTGCAGGCATCCTTACCCTGTGTATCGGCAAAGTACTCCTGAAGAAAAATGTGAGAGAAAGGCTGGGATTTTAGCGATGATCTTAGCAATTGATATTGGAAATACGAATATTGTGATCGGCTGCATCGACGGGAAAAAATGTCTTTTCGTCGAGAGGCTGTCCACGGTCCGGACAAAGACAGAACTGGAGTATGCTTTTGATGTGAAAAATGTACTGGATATTTACCACATTAAGAGGACGGATATTGAGGGCGGAATTATATCTTCAGTGGTACCTCAGATTACGACTGTGGCAAAGCTTGCGGTTGAGAAA
>OLIH01000740.1_pt1 | contig 14641 bp, 15 predicted proteins | sample 1609721 | NCBI WGS metagenome assembly OLIH01 (sample SAMEA4350157, study PRJEB24818) | metagenome | biome: human; feature: gut; material: faeces | place: Denmark | collected 2013-09
TTCATTCCCGTGCCAGTTCTTCCACCGCCCGGATGGCGGTATTTACCTCTTCTTCTGTATTGTAGTGGGAAAAGCTGAACCTGACGGCTCCCTGTTCCACGGTTCCCAGTGCTCTGTGCATCAGCGGGGCACAGTGGGCTCCCGGCCGCGTCACGATCCCGTACTCCATGTTCAGCTCGTCACTGACTTCAGAAGAGTCATAGTCACCGATATTAAAAGATACGATAGCCGCACGTTTCCGTGTGCTGAAATCACCATACACTTTAATACCGGGTATACGGGAAATGCCTTCATAAAAACGCCACATCAAAGACTGTTCTTTCTCCCGGATCACATCCAGTCCGGTCTCTTCCAGATACGAGACTGCTGCCCCAAGCCCTGCGATCCCGTGTCCGTTCAGAGTTCCGGCCTCCAGGGCTGTCGGCATCTGGGACGGATGATGCGGATTGTAGGTGTCGATTCCGCTTCCTCCTGAAAGAAGGGGACGGATCCCGACATCTGTCCTTACATACATCCCCCCGGTCCCCTGCGGTCCGAGCAGACCTTTGTGTCCGGTGAAACAAAGTACATCGATTCCTGTTTTCCGGACATCGATGGGCCATACGCCTGCAGTCTGGGACGCGTCTACGACGAAAAGCAGTCCGTGCTTCTTCGTGATCTCTCCCACTCTGTCCAGATCGATCATATTGCCTGTCAGATTCGACGCGTGCGTACATACAACCGCTCTTGTATTACCTTTAATCGCGCGTTTCATCTCGTCATATGAGATATTTCCCTTTTCATCGCATCCAAGAATTGAAAGCTCTACTCCGTGCTCCCTGCATTCATACAGAGGTCTTAAAACAGAATTATGTTCGAGCACAGTCGTGATCACATGATCTCCGGGACAGAACAGACCTTTTATGGCAATATTGAGACTTTCTGTCGAGTTCGCGGTAAATACGATCCTGGATGCTGATTCAGCATTAAAAAAATGTGCCAGCTTTTCCCTTGTGGCATAGATTACCCTCGAAGCATCCAGAGCCGGCTCTGAAGCCCCTCTCCCGGCATTTCCCATCGTATCAAATGCGGCGAGGACAGCTTGTTTGACAGCGTCCGGCTTATGTAATGTAGTAGCCGCATTATCCATGTAGATCATAAATCTTCAACTCCTTTTTTGCACGATGCATACTTTAAGTATAGGGTTCTTTCTCAATTACGTCTAATCGAAAACGAAAATAAAAAAGCACCGCTTATAGACAATATCTATAAGCGGTAAACCGTCAAAATATATTCCTGATCAACCGGCCAAAATGCACCTTTACAGATACATCTGCTTTACTGTTTTTATGAATTTATCTGCTGCAGGAAGGCTCGGATACCCCGCGTCATAGACAACGTTGATATTTCGCTTTCCGCCCGTCTCACCAAGGGGAAACGCAAGAAGTTTTCCGCTGTCTATTTCTTCTTTTGCGGCCAGCTTTGAAAGAATGGATATACCCATGCCGCTGCCGACCGAACGCTTGATCGTCTCCTGATTCTCCATCATCGCCGCCACATTCAGTTTAGAAATATCGACTCCCGTCTGAACCAGAAGCCGCAGCGCCTCTTTACGTGTACCTGAGCCTTCTTCTCTGAGTATAACCGGCTCCTCCAGGATCCACGATACGATGTCATCATTTTTTCTTGCCCTGTATCTTTCCGATGAGGGGGTAAGAACGACAAGTTCATCCTGATAGAACGGGATATAAGTACAGCTGCCTTTCTCAAGCACAGTACCGGTGAACCCCACATCCGCCTTGTGTGACAGTATCATCTCTACTACACCGCTGCTGTCCGTCTCAAAAAGTTTCAGCTGTTCCTCCGGATATTCCTTTCGGAACCGTGCCATGATATCAGGCAGAAGATACAGAGAAGGAATTGTCGAAGCAGCGATTCTTAGCACACTGCCGGGCTGTCTGCCCGTAAGTCCGAACCGCTCCCGTATCTTCTGTTCCAGTTCCAGCATCTGTTCTGCATAGGCATACAGCTCTTTTCCTGACTCTGACAATGCGACGCCTTTCGTATTCCGGATCAGCAGACAGGTATTGAGTTCCCGCTCAAGTGACGCAATATGTGCGCTGACTGTCGGCTGCGTGAGAAAAAGCATCTTTGCGGCTGCGGAAAAACTCTTTGTCTCCGCCACCCGCGCAAAAGCTTCCAGCTGTTTCAGATTCATCGCATTTCCACCTTATCACACAGACGTATGCACGGCTTGTCCACACCGCTCTCAAGCACTCTTCCGACCAACGAGACTTTTGTTCCAAGATCAGCCTGTTCAAATGCCTGCAGCATATCCTGCGCTTCGTCTTCCGGCACGGCAAACAGCAAGCCGCCTGAAGTCTGAGGATCGCTGAGCAGATCTACATATACCTCTTCCATACCGCCGGCGTCAAGAAGATGGCTGACATGCTCCTGATTCCTGTATGCGCCGCCCGGGATCAGCCCCATCTCGGCATACTCTTTTGCTCCATGCATAAAAGCAATGCCTTCTACTCCAAGCTCGATCACTGCCCTGCTTGCGTCCGCCATCTCTGCGCAGTGACCCAGCAGTCCGAAACCGGTCACGTCCGTACAGGCATGTACAGTAAATTCAGCCGCCGTTTCCTTCGCTTTTTTGTTCAATGTTGTCATAACACGGATCACTTCCTGCTCTGATTCCGGCGATGCCATCTGTGCTTTTACCGCTGTATTGATGATTCCGCTGCCAAGCTGTTTTGTAAGGATCAGCACATCGCCTTTCCTGCATCCGAAGTTTTTATACACATGATCCGGATGCACAAGTCCGGCCACGGACAACCCGTATTTCGGCACATCGTCCTGAATCGAATGGCCTCCCACAAGAACTGCCCCCGCTTCTCTTACCTTGTCTGCGCCGCCTCTTAATATCTCTCCTAAGATATCCGGATCAAGATCTCCCGGGAAACATACGATATTCAGCGCGATCTTAGGCTCCCCGCCCATGGCGTATACATCGCTTAATGCATTTGTGGCCGCCACCTGGCCGAACGTATAGGGATCATCCACCACCGGCGTGAAAAAATCAAGAGTCTGAATCACCGCCACATCATCCGTAATCTTATATACCGCTGCGTCATCCGACGTCTCAAATCCGACGACCAGATCCGGATCACTGAACTTCGGCAGACGTCCGAGTACGCGGGAAAGCGTGTCCGGTCCGATCTTTGCCGCGCATCCTCCATGCTTTGCAAACTGTGTCAGACGGATTTCTTCTTTCATATTCTGTACCTCCCATAGTCTGATTTAAAGCCGTTACTGTAAGCAGTAACCTGAAACCTGAACTCGCCAAAAAGGCGGTAAGTTCTCTACGGGCGAATCACATTCATCGCGCTCTGGAGCGTCTCTACAATACTGTACATATTCGTCACGCTGCCGATTGCAAGCTTGTCCTTAATTCCGTAATAATCCAGACATGTCCCGCATGTCATGATCTCTACGCCCTGTTCCTCAAGGGTTTTCAGATCTTCCAGACTCTCTGAACCTTCAACGGTGATCTTTGCGCCGCCATTATAGAAGAGAATCTTATCCGGAAGGTCATCCAGCTGGGTCAGCGCAAAAATAAAGCTCTTCATGAGGATATGTCCCAGTTCTTCACTGCCCTCTCCCATCCTGTCAGAGCCGATCGCTACTACCGTGCCTACGCATGTCCTGCAGCCTGCGGCTGCCTCCGGCTGAGCCTGAGTCTTTGCGTCCGCATTATGTGCGCTCTTAAGCTGCTCTGCCGCAGCTTCTCCCACCGTGATCAGCACCCGGTACTGTTTTTCTCCGAGCTGCTCTGACTCTGCAGAAGCCCCTGAACTCTTAGCCATCTTTGTCACATTCTTAACCGCTGTCTCGTTGTCCACCAAAACCTCTATCTCTCCCGGTCCATTCAGCTCTCCAAGAGCTTTCTTCGTCTTTACAACCGGAATCGGGCAGATATCGCCCATTGCATTTACTGTGATCATCTTTATCACGCTCCTTACATCTTAGTTCGGCTTGCGCCATCAGCTTTTCCAGATATGATCTTCTAACGAATATCAACTGTTCTTTCAAGTATACCACATACTTTTTTCTCCGTCCATTGCCCTTCCCATCGCATCTGTGCTATAATCACTTGACGGTTACAGTTTATTCCTGAATATACAGATAAACTGTAACACCTGACAAATTTGCATGTTGAATTGGAAAGGAAATATTTATGTGGATAGCTGACAACTGGAAAGATTATGAAGTCATTGACTGTTCAAAAGGAGAGAAGCTGGAACGCTGGGGGGATTATATTCTTGTGCGGCCAGATCCCCAGGTCATCTGGGACACTCCCAGAAACGCCAGAGGATGGAAACACATGAACGGGCATTACCACCGCAGCAAAAAAGGAGGCGGTGAATGGGAATTTTTCAGTCTGCCTAAACAGTGGCAGATTCATTACGGTTCTCTTACTTTTAATCTGAAGCCGTTCAGTTTCAAGCATACCGGCCTTTTCCCTGAACAGGCGACAAACTGGGACTGGTTCTCTAAGAAGATCCGCAGTGCCGGACGTCCGGTCAAGGTACTGAACCTGTTCGCTTACACCGGTGGCGCTACACTTGCAGCGGCTGCTGCGGGAGCTCAGGTCACACACGTGGATGCATCAAAAGGCATGGTGACATGGGCAAAAGAAAACGCTGTGTCTTCCGGACTGAAAGATGCTCCCATCCGCTGGCTGGTAGATGACTGTGTAAAATTCGTAGAACGCGAAATACGGCGAGGGAATACTTACGACGCCATTATCATGGATCCGCCTTCTTATGGAAGAGGTCCGAAAGGGGAAATCTGGAAGATCGAGGACATGATCCATCCGCTCATTAAACTTTGCACAAAGATCCTGTCAAAAGACGCCCTGTTCTTTCTGGTAAACTCATACACGACCGGCCTTGCACCGGCAGTGCTCACTTACATGATAGCCACTGAATTAAAATCATGGAATGGTCATGTGGAATCACAGGAGATCGGCCTGCCGGTGACCGAATCAGGGCTGGTGCTCCCCTGCGGCGCTTCCGGCCGCTGGGAACGCTGAATGATTGCGGTTCAGTCCGGACATTATTGCTGAAAATTACCATTTTACCGAAGGGGGAAATATGAAGCAGAATATACAGAAGAAATTTGCCGAATATTATCTTTATTTTATGATGTATTCCATCCTCGGGTGGATTTACGAAGTGTTTCTGGAAGTTGTCGTATACCGCTGGGGATTTTCAAACCGCGGCGTTCTGTTCGGCCCGTACTGTATCATCTACGGAGTCGGAGCGCTTATCCTGATATTTTCTCTTGGAGGTCTCCAGAAGAAACATCTGTATGCGGGAAAGGTACTGATCACACCGGTTCTTGTTTTTATCGGTATCGTAGTGATCACAACCGTTCTGGAGCTTATAGCCAGCTACATCATGGAGTTCACTCAGGGCGGATGGCTGTGGGATTACACCCGGTTTCCTTTCAATTTCGAAGGCCGCATCGCACTGAATCCCAGCATCCGTTTCGGCATAGGCGGTATGGTCTTTCTCTATCTGCTGCAGCCGCTGTTTAAAAAGCTGACCGGCAAAATGTCTGACCGGACATTATATACCGTCAGCCTGATCTTATTGATACTGTTTATCGCAGATATTATTTATACATACTGTTTTTAAAAAGAGCCCCGGAAAAGTGCCGTAACTTTTCCGGAGCTCTTTTTCTGTATTTTCTTCAGTTTATCCGACCTTAATCTGTCCCATGATTTCTCCGATCGGCGCAGAGATGGAGAGCTCCGCGCGGACTGCTCTTCCCGTGGACGACTTATTGATCACAACAAGATGTTTTCCCCTGAAGTAATCGATAAATCCTGCTGCCGGATATACTACCAGAGATGTACCTCCGATGATAAGCGTATCGGCAGACATGATCGCCTCGACGGCTCCCCGTATTACATTCTGGTCAAGCCCCTCTTCATAGAGAACTACATCCGGCTTTATGATACCGCCGCACTCGCAGCGCGGCACACCCTCTGATTCTTTCACGTAACGTGCGTCATAGAATTTTCCGCACTTCATACAATAATTTCTGTGGATACTTCCGTGCAGCTCATAAACTGTCTTACTGCCCGCCGCCTGATGCAGCCCGTCGATGTTCTGAGTGACTACTGCGGTAAGCTTTCCCGCTTTTTCAAGCTCTGCCAGTTTCAGATGAGCAGGATTCGGCTTCGCATCCAGAGCCATCATCTTATCTTTATAGAAATCATAAAATGCTTCCGGATATTTCATAAAGAAACTGTGGCTTACCACCTGCTCCGGAGAGTACTTATATTTCTGATGGTAAATCCCGTCCGCACTGCGAAAATCCGGTATTCCGCTCTCCGTTGACACTCCTGCTCCGCCGAAAAACACGATCCTTTCACTGTCGTCTATAATTTTCTGAAGCTGTTCAATTTCTTTTTCATACATGATGACCTGCCCCTTTCCTGAACAATGAACCGCTGCTTCTGGTATAACCGTTTATAACCGTTTCTCCCTTAATCTGCTTTAAGATGTCCTTTCTCAATATGTTTGTCCATGATCTCAAGCATTTTCTCCCACACGATTTCCGAAGTTTCCGGAATTCTTTCATTCCGTTTGCATACCTGAGACTTGTGGACTTCGTGCTCCGTCCAGCTCCTGCCGTCCGACGCGTCATTTAGCAGCAGAGGCTGGAAATTATCCAGCAGATGGGCAAACTTCGCGTCCGCGCTCTCATACTCTTCGAATTCATCCCACAGACCGCGGAAATATGTGCCCTGATCTTCCGGAAGAATTCCGAAGATACGATCGGCAGCTTTCACCTCACGCTCCCGCTTTGTGACAGCGCCGGCAGCATCATAAGCATAAGTGTCTCCGGCGTCAATCTCCACCAGATCATGGATCAATACCATGATCATCACTTTCATCAGATCCACATCTTCCTTCATGTGTTCCTTCAAAAGCACGGCGGACAGCGCAAGATGCCACGAATGTTCAGCATCATTTTCTTTGCGCTGCCCGTCTGCCAGATATGTCTGGCGAAAAATATTTTTTACTTTATCCACTTCAATGATAAACCTGATCTGCTGCTCAAGTCTCTCCTTCTGAACCTCACTCTGTTTCGTTTCCATCCCGGTCATCTCCATTTCTTTCCTCTGATGAGTGCTCTCTGCTTTTTATTGTAGCACGCCTGAAAAGAAATTCCCATATAAAAATCCCCTGCTTACCGTAAACCTTACAGTAAACAGAGGATTATGTACATTGTCTATTACAGGACTACCTTTCCGCTCTCTACGCCGTTTACGACATAATATGCGGCGGACTCTTCCGGTTTCAGATAAAGCTGAACGTCTTTGATATCATCTACATTCTGATGCAGGTCATATGTCCAGATGTCTTTTACTTTCTGAAGGATCTCTTCCTGAGAATACTCTTTGCCGGCGAACTGCAGATACATCTCCGTCTTAATCTCAGTCTTCTTAGCTGCTGCTTTCTTTGTCGTCGCTTTTGCAGCTGTTGTTTTCTTGGCTGTTGTCTTCTTCGCAGTTGCTTTCTTGGCTGTTGTCTTCTTTGCGGCTGTTGTTTTCTTTTCTTCTGCTGCCGGTGTATCTACTAAAACTCCTGCTTTTGTCTCAAGCTTTTTCGTTGTATCTTTCTTTGTCTCGATCGCTTTTGCACTCTCTGCTTTTACAGTCTTGGCTTCAGCTTTTGCCGGCTCTGCTTTCACCGGTTCTGCCTTCACTGTCTTCGTCTCATTTTTTACAGGTTCAGCCTTTACTGTTTTAGCTGTTGTCTTTGCTGTCCCAGTTGTTTTCTTTACTGCCATAATACTTGTCCCTCCTAAAATAACTTACCAAGTATTTCCGACTACGGCCTCATCCCGGTCGTGTCCATAAACATTCAACTCAATCCTCGTGTTCCATAGGGGATTGTACCTCATTTTTTGAAAAAGGTCAAATTTTTTTGTTTCTTTTACATCAATTATTTATCTGATTGTTATATCCCTTGAAAAAGTCTGACAATCCTGTAAGTGTCTTGATCAAGACAGGAATCTCACTTTCATCCAGTCTGTTGATCACCGCCTCAGTCATCTGACGGTGATATTCACAGTGATGCTCATATGCACGTTTTCCCTTTTCCGTAAGCTTTAGAAATACGACACGTCTGTCTTCTTTGCTTCTCTGCCTTGTCACATACTTTTTATTAACAAGACTGTTGACAGACGTCGTAAGAGACCCTGCCGTGATGCCCAGTTTCTTAGCCACCACAGACATGGTATTTTCACCGGATAATCCGACTGCCTCTATGATATGCATATCATTATTTGTGATGTCCTTAAACTCATCTGTAATGATTGCCTCTTCTTCCAGTTTTAATATGTCATTAAACAGACTTACCAGAATATCATTGATGGTTTCGTGTGGGTCCATCCGGTTTCTCCTTTCATCGAATCTGCCGTACATCCCGCGGCATATGGTATACTTCTGCAGTATTTTATCAGTCAGGCAAATAATTCCTGAACCGCTTCTCTTACAGTATCAATCTTCTGAGCTTTCCACGCTTTCGCTCCACAGAAGATCAGGCCTTCTTCAATGTTTCCCTTCACGGCGTTGATCAGTCCGTCAGTAATACAATACGGAATATCGGCGGGATTGCATTTTGCCAGACATCTGTGGCACGGACTGTGAGGAATCTTCTCACCTTCTGCCACGCGTTTCATGAGCGGGTTGATAATAGCCCGCCCAGGCATTCCCACCGGACTTTTCACAATTGCAATATCCTTCTCAGATGCATGGATATACGCCTCCTTATAGCGGATATCGGCATCGCACTCTTCAGTCGTGACAAAACGGGTCGCCACCTGCACGCCGTCAGCCCCCAGATCCATAACACGTTTTACATCAGCGCTGTCATAAATGCCGCCTGCAACTACTACCGGAATCTCCACACCGTACTTCTCTCCATATTTCTTCACGGTTCGGATAATACGCTGTATTTCTCCGCCATAGGTTTCCGGTGTATATTCCGCGAGTTCCTCTTTCTTAAATCCAAGATGACCTCCCGCCTGAGGACCTTCGATTACTACGAGGTCTGCTGTTCTTTTGTATTTCCTGTCCCAGTATTTCAGGATTACATTGGCCGATTTATCTGTGGATACGATCGGAGCAATCTTTGTACTGCTCCCTTCGGTAAGCGCCGGAAGATCTGTGGGAAGGCCGGCGCCTGATATGATAATATCCGCGCCCGCTTTGACAGCCGCCTTTATGTGAGCGGCATGCTCTTTCAGCGCCGTCATCACATTATATCCTATGATCCCGTCCGGAGAAATTGCACGGGCTTTCTTCATTTCGCTCTCGATCGCCCTTAAATTAGCTCCGGCCGGATCCGCGTCAAAGTCCGGTTCCCTGTATCCGATCTGCGCGGTGGAAATAATTCCGATGCCGCCTTCCTTTGCAACCGATCCTGCCAGCCTGCCGAGGCTTATACCTACGCCCATACCGCCCTGGATCAGGGGAATACGGGTCAGTTTTTCACCAATCTTCAGATTCTTCATATTAAACCTCTCTTCCGCAACATTTCAGCCCGCGCCATTCGCAGAGCCGCACTAACGCGCTCACTTCGGCTGAACTGTTACTTACATCCTGCGGAATCTGTCATAACGCTTTGCTGTCAGTTCGTCCGCGCTGTATTCTGTATAACTCTCTAAAAATGCGGCGATCCTTCTGTCCAGATCCTCACATACGCCTTCCATATTTTCATCCGTGAACTCTTCCGGCTCCGGGATTACCTGTTCGATAATACCGAGACGTTTCAGATCTCCCGCCGTAAGTTTCATAACTTCGGCCGCTTCGCTGGCTCTCTTGCTGTCTTTCCAGAGAATACTTGCAAATCCTTCCGGTGAAAGTACAGAGTAAATTGCATTTTCAAGCATCCATACCTCATCAGCAACAGCCATTGCAAGCGCGCCGCCGCTTCCGCCTTCTCCGATCACGACAGAGAGCACCGGAACTTTCAGTCCGGAAAGTTCAAACAGATTTCTGGCGATTGCCTCGCCCTGGCCCCGTTCTTCTGCCTCCAGCCCGCAGAACGCTCCCGGCGTGTCTACAAAGCAGATGACCGGACGTCCGAATTTTTCAGCCTGCTTCATGAGCCGGAGTGCCTTGCGGTATCCGTCCGGAGAAGGCATAGAGAAGTTCCGGTCCAGATTCTCTTTTGTCGTCTTTCCTTTTGCCTGAGCAATCACAGTCACGGGAATCCCGTGGAAATATGCGATTCCTCCGACTATTGCATGGTCGTCTTTAAAATAGCGGTCTCCGTGGAATTCCATAAAATCCGTAAACAGAGCGTCAATATAATCTGTTCCTACCGGACGGTCCTTCTTTCTGGAAATCTGCACACGCTCCCATGCATCCAGTGAACTTTTAATCTGTTCTTTTACAGTTTCCGCCTTTTCATCCACGCTCTTCTTCGCGGCATCCTTAAGAGCTTCCTTCACTTCCGCGGCATCCGCCGAATGATGCATCTTAAGGATCTGAGCGAGTACATCTTTTAACTCTTCTCTTTCTACAATGCGGTCCACAAATCCGTGATCCAGAAGGAACTCAGAACGCTGAAAGCCTTTCGGCAGTTTCTGGCCGATAGTCTGCTCGATGACACGGGGGCCTGCGAAACCGATCAGTGCTTTCGGTTCTGCAAGGATAATATCTCCCAGCATAGCAAAACTTGCCGTCACACCGCCTGTAGTAGGATCCGTCAGCACGGAGACATAGAGCTGACCGGCATCGCTGTGTTTCTTAAGCGCCGCCGACGTCTTGGCCATCTGCATAAGTGACACGATTCCTTCCTGCATACGAGCACCGCCGGAACAGGTAAAGATGATCACGGGAAGTTTCTCCTCTGTGGCTCTCTCCACAGCCCTTGTGATCTTCTCTCCCACGATCCATCCCATACTCGCCATCATAAATCTGCCGTCACAGACACCGACTACCGCAGGATTTCCATTGATCAAAACCTTTCCTGTCACAACTGCTTCATTCAGCTTTGTGCGCTCTTTCAGATGGTTGATCTTGTCTTCATACCCTTTAAAATCCAACGGATTGACAAAATCCATCTCCTTGTCCCACTCTTCAAATGATCCCTCGTCCGCGATCATCTCAATCCGTCTGTAAGCATGCACACGGAAATAGCCATGGCATTTCGGGCAGATATAATAACCGTTCTTGACATCCTCAGCAATGATGGCCGCCCCGCACTTATTACATTTGCGCAGAAGTCCTGTCGGAACTTCCGGACGGGAATTCCGCAGAGAAATATAATGAGATCTGCCGCTCGTCTTCTTAAACATATCTTTCAGATTCATCTGAGCTTACCTCCTGATATTGTCTGATTACCCTGACAGATGATAACAGTTCAGCACGCGCCCGGCTCATCTGATTGTCAGCCGACGGATTCTTATGCAGGCATAACTCCGTCTCCTGACATCAGATGGCTGAACTGTTATCCCAAATTCTCAATAAACTCGATATCAATATTTCCCGATATAAAATCCGGGTGATTTAATATCTCATACTGATAATCTACGTTGGTATCAATTCCCTCTATGATTACCTCGCCGAGGGCACTGCGCATCTTGCGGATGGCCTCGTTCCTGTTCTTTGCATGTACGATCAGTTTTGCCAGCATAGAGTCGTAATACGGCGGAACTGTATACCCGCTGTAGATTGCGGAATCAATACGGACTCCCTTGCCGCCCGGCAGATACATATCAGTGATCGTTCCCGGAGAGGGGCGGAAATTCTTCGCCGGATTCTCCGCGTTGATACGGCACTCGATAGCATGTCCTGTAATGTGGACATCTTCCTGTTTATAACTCAAAGGCTTTCCGTCCGCAATACGGATCTGTTCTTTGACCAGATCGATGCCGGTCACCCACTCTGTAACCGGATGCTCTACCTGAATTCTTGTATTCATTTCCATGAAGTAGAAGTTATTGTTCTTCTCCAGCAGAAATTCGATCGTTCCCGCATTTGTGTAATGAGCTGCTTTCGCCGCTTTCACTGCCGCCTCTCCCATCTTCTCACGGAGTTCCGGAGTAAGGGCGATAGACGGTGATTCCTCGATCATTTTCTGATGATTTCTCTGGATCGAGCAGTCACGCTCCCCGAGATGGATCACATTGCCGTGCTCATCTGCGAGGATCTGGAATTCGATATGGCGGGGATGCTGGACGAAATGCTCAATATACATCGTATTATCGCCAAATGCCATCTGAGCCTCTTTCTGGGCCGTATTAAAACTGTTCTCAAACTCTTCCGGTGTCTGGGCAACACGCATGCCCTTTCCGCCGCCGCCAAGCGCAGCCTTTACGATAACCGGGTAGCCGATCTCTGCCGCGATCTTTGCGCCTTCTTCCGCATCATAGATCGGGTCTTTGCTTCCCGGGATAACCGGAACGCCTGCGTTGATCATTGTATTTCTTGCCTCGGATTTATTTCCGAGACTCTGGATGACCTGAGATTTCGGTCCGATAAATGTAATGTTGCACTGTTCACACAGCTCTGCAAACCTGCTGTTCTCAGAAAGGAAACCGAATCCCGGATGGATAGCGTCTGCTCCGGAAATCAGTGTCGCACTGATGATATTCTGCATGTTCAGATAGCTCTCAGAAGACGGAGCCGGCCCGATACACACAGCCTCGTCAGCGAGCTGTGTATGGAGAGCGTCGCGGTCCGCTTCCGAATAAACTGCAACAGTCTCAATTCCCATCTCTCTGCAGGCACGGATAATACGTACAGCAATTTCTCCGCGATTTGCGATCAATACTTTTCCAATCATCTCTTACTTACTCTCCTACCATAAATGTCAGCTCTGCACTGACAACTACCTTTCCGTCTACATATGCCGTTGCCTGTCCCACTCCGACAGGTCCTTTGCTCTTAATTATCTTCGTCTCAAGCTTCAGTGTATCTCCCGGAAATACCATTCCTTTGAAACGGCATTTCTGCACGCCGCCGAAGAATGCGATCTTGCCCTTGTTCTCCGGCATGCTTAAGATTGCGACCGCGCCCGTCTGGGCAAGTGCCTCCAAAATCAGGACTCCCGGCATTACCGCCTTCTGCGGGAAATGTCCGCGGAAAAAGTCTTCCCTGTATGTCACTGCTTTATATCCCACTGCATACTGTCCCGGCTCGTAGTCCTCGATCTTGTCAATGAGGAGAAACGGGTGTCTGTGGGGGATGATCTCCTGGATCTGTTCTACATTTAAACTGTTCATGATTCTGCTTCCTTTCTTCCGTCCGCATGCCTACAGCTCGATTCCGCTGCTTTGCAGCTTCATCTCGCTGTGGGGCTGTCGCCATATGCTGCAGGTCAGAACGCTGTCGGCAGACAAGCCTGCCACAGCGTTCTGCTCCGCAGCGCATGCGGACTAGCCTATTACAAAGAGTGGCTGGCCGAATTCTACGCCCTGGCCGTTTTCTACGAGTATTTCTTTTACAGTTCCTGTAAAGTCGCTTTCGATCTCGTTCATCAGCTTCATTGCTTCTACAATTGCCAGTACCTGGCCTTCTTTTACGCTGTCGCCTACTTTTACAAAAGGCTCTGCATCCTCAGCCGGAGCTGCATAGAATGTTCCGACAAGCGGAGATTTTACTACATTGCCTGCCGGCATGTCATCTCCTGTCTCCTGAGCTGCTGCCGGAGCCTCTGCCGGCGCATTTGCCGGAGCCGCCGGTGCAGCTGCCGGAACCGGTGCAGCAGGCATTACTGCCGGTGCGATTACAGGCGCTGCTACCGGAGCAGCAGGTGCCGGTACCTGAACAATCTTGTCACTTGTTTTCTTAAGAGAAAGCTTTACTCCGTCTTCCTCATATTTAAATTCTGTAAGTTCAGAATCTGAAACAGCTTTTACTAATTCCAATACCTGTTCAACTTTCATCGCACATACCTCTTAGTCTTCATACTTCTTTAACAACAGTGTCGCATTGTGTCCGCCGAATCCGAGAGAATTCGTAAGCACATAATTTATATCTTTTTCAACCGGAGCGCCTACTGTATAGTTCAGATCGCATTCCGGATCTACATTTTCCGTACCCATTGTCTGATGGATAAATCCATCCTGAATACTCTTCACACATACGACAAATTCCACACCGCCTGCTGCGCCCAGCAGATGTCCGATCATGGACTTGGTAGAGTTGACAACCACATCCTTGGCTGCATCTCCAAAGGCCGCTTTGATTGCAACGGTCTCAAACAGGTCGTTGTGATGAGTACTTGTTCCGTGAGCGTTGATATAGGTAATATCCTCCGGTTTTACACCTGCCTCTTTCATGGCGTCCGTCATGGCACGGGCCGCACCGCTTCCGTCTTCGATCGGGGAAGTGATGTGGTAGGCGTCTCCTGTCGCTCCGTATCCGACTACTTCCGCATAGATCTTCGCACCTCTTGCCTTCGCATGCTCCAGTTCTTCCAGAACTACAATTCCGGCACCTTCTCCAAGGACGAATCCGCTTCTGTCCTTGTCAAACGGAATGGATGCGTGCATTGGATCATTGGATGTGGTCAGCGCGGTAAGAGCTGTAAATCCAGCCACGCCTGTCGGGCAGATGGCGCTC
>OLIH01000745.1_pt1 | contig 14517 bp, 15 predicted proteins | sample 1609721 | NCBI WGS metagenome assembly OLIH01 (sample SAMEA4350157, study PRJEB24818) | metagenome | biome: human; feature: gut; material: faeces | place: Denmark | collected 2013-09
GCCCAATGGTCGGCGTGGGGACCGCCCGGGGCGGCTTCGTCGGCGGCTTCCACCCACTGTTTCAGCGGCGCGGTCAGGGGCAGGAACCGCACCAGGTCGGTGACGGCGCCGTCGTCCGGCACGTTGGTGGAGGCCAGGCAGGGGGTGCCGCAGCCCTGGGCTTCCACCAGGGTGATGGGGCTGCCCTCAAAGTTGCTGGGCAGCAAAAACAGGTCGAAGGCGTTCATGAAGGCGGGAATATCCTCCTGCACGCCGGTCTGGATGACCTTGTTTTCCAACCCCAAGCTGGCAATCTTGCGGTCGATGGCCTCCCGGTCCTCGCCGGTGCCCACCATCATCAGGCGCCAGCGGCAGTCGTCCCGGACCATGGCGGCAAACACATCCAGCAAAAACAGCAGGTTTTTCTGGTGGTTGTACCGCCCCACAAACCCGCACAGCCGGGCATCGGGGGGCAGGTGATAGGCTTTCCGCACCCGGTTGCGGGCCGCCTCGTCGGGATAAAACCGGCTGCGGTCCACCGCGTTGCAGGCCACCGAAAAGTTGGTTCTGCGGTCGATATGGTCGCCGAAGACGAACCGCCCCGCGGCCACCCCGCAGCCCAGAAACCAGTGGGCGGTGAGCTGGTACAGCCCGTGAGCCAACCGCCAGACAAAAGTCATAGGCGGGTAGACGATGTGACTGTGCACGATGAGCTTGGCCCCCGGGCAATACAGCCGGATGAGCACGCAGGCCAGGGCGTTGACCTTGCTGGCGGTGTGCAGATGCACGATATCATACCCTTTGTGGGTGCGCAGGAACTTGACCAGGGCGGGCAGACGCTTTTTGTCGTCGTCCGGGATGGAATACCAGTGCACGCCGTGGGCTTCCAGGGCGGGACCGGTGCTCTGCTGGTTGGGCGGACAGGGTCCGGCCAGCAGGTCCACCCGGTAGGTTTCGGTGTCCATATGCAGAAGCAGATTCTGGATATACCGCTGAACCCCGCTCTGGATGCCCAGGTTGTTGCCGATCATCAGGATGCGCATGAAACTCTCCTTTGGGATGTGTTTACCAGTAACTGCCGCCCTCCACCTTTTCCTTGGCGGCGGGCTGCTCCCCGGTGCCGGGACGCACCCAGGCGTCGTTGTACAGCTTGCCGATGACCGGGTGGTCGTCCCACCGCTTGCCCTTGATCCCAAACAGCAGCTGGGTGGCCCCGCTCATCTGCACCGCCACGTGGCCGGTTTCCCGGGCGTGGGCGGCCAGGGGCAGGCCGTAGGCCCCCGCCCCGATGACGGCCACCTCGTAGTCGGCGGCGTCCATGGCCGCTTCCATGGCGGCCAGGGCGTCAAACCAGGACCCATACCCGGTGTCCTGCCCGGCCAGGCCCTGCACCGCCTGCACCACCGTCAGGGAGGCGAATTCCGGCAGAATGTCGGTGCCGGGGAAAAGTTTGTCCCGCTTTTGGTACTGGGACAGGATGCTTTCTTTGAAAGGATGGACCACCAGCACCTTTTTGCCCGCCAGGGCGGCGCTCCAGGGGTACTCATGGTAGTAGGGTTCCAGGGCCCGCAGCTGGGTGAAGCGGGTGTGGGTGCAGCCCCGGATGACCTGCCGTTCCGCCCCCACATCCCACAAAGCCAGCAGGTCGGCCTGCTGGGCACAGCGGATATACAGTTCGCAGAACCGGCGCAGGGTGTCGTCGTCGGTGGGAAACACCCCCGACAGGTCCCGGATCTCCCGCCGGATGCGGTCGGAAAAAGTCCGGCCGCTGTCCCGGTAATATTCGGCCACAGTGCGCATCTCGGTGGCGCCGCAGCGGCCGAACAGGAACGGCTGACCGGCGCGCACCGCCTCCCCCGCCAGGCGGTTGCCTTCGGCGGCGGGCAGCACGGTCACCCCCCGGTATTTCCAGCCGAACCGGGCGGACTTGACCAGGTTGCGGGCCAGTTCCAGCAGCTTGCCGTCATTGTCCATCCCGGTACACCCCTTCCTGTTGCAGCATGGTCAGCACGGCGCGGGCGCTGGTGTCCCACAGAAAATGGGTGCGGATGCGCTGCCGGGCGGCTTCCCCCATGGCAGCGTTGCAGGCGGCGGCCTGCACCCCGGCGGCAAAGACAGCGGCGTCCCCTTCCAGCAGAAGGCCGCTGACCCCGTCCTCAATGATCTGGTCGGGACCGGGGGCATGGCGGGCCACCGGCACACAGCCGGCATACATAGCTTCCAGCAGGCTCATGCCGAAGATTTCGTGGTCGTTGAAGTTGACAAACACGTCACAGGCGTGGTAATAGGCATGTACTTCGGTGTTGGGCAGGCTGGGGATATACCGCCAGCGGCCGTCCAGCCCAGCGGCCTGCATCTGGCCCTGCAGCTGCTCTGCCAGAGCGCCGCTGCCGATGACCACCGCCTGCCAGTTTTCGGGCAGGGCGGCCAGCAGCGGTACCAGGTCCAGGGGGCGCTTGTAGGTGTCCAGCCGTCCCACAAAGAGCAGGATCTGGGCGTCCGGGTCCAGGCCCAGTTTGGCCCGCAGCTCGGCCTTGGTGCCCTCCACCGTGGGGATGATGGCGGTGTCCAGCCCCACGGGCAGCACCCCGGCGCAGGGCACGCCGCAGTCTTCCAGGGTATGCTGCACCGCCAGGGTCTTGGCGTAGGTGGGGGTTTTGCGGTAGACGGCCAGGTTGCGGCGGCAGAGCAGGTTCATCACCGCCCGCACCGCCGGGTTGCAGGCATCGGAGCGCACCGCCCCCAGCTGGCTGTAAAAGAAGATGCCGTGCTCCCGGCAGAAGCGGTACAGCCCCGGCACGCCCAGGGAGTTATCCCCCATGACGTGGACGGCGTCCACCTGCTCGTCCAGCAGGGGCTGCCAGGTACTGTAGAAGGCATGGACCCGCCAGGCTTTGGCCGGGACATACAGGATCTTCACCCCGGGGGTGGGTTCCTCGGTTTCGATGGCGTCGGCGCCCACGGCCGGGTAGAGCACCACGGCCCGGCAGCCCCGACCGGCCAGAGCCCGGGCCAGGCCCACCTCCTGCCGGTTGTAGGCACCCTTTTTGCCCGAAGCCCCGCAGTACAGCTGGGGAATGGCGATGGTCAGCATGACTTGGGGTCCTCCTGTCTGGGAATGGGGGCAACCTTGGCCAGATACCGGGCGTCGATGACCTCGATGTCCTCGTCCCGGCAGTAGGTGTGGATGCCGATGACCGACGCCGGGTCCAGCCCGGCGATGGTCACGTTGGCGGGCATGGCGGCGCACAGGGGCGTTTCCTTCTCCTGGCGGCAGGACCAGAACTGCAGGTAGACGCCGTAGTCCACCTTGGTGCTGACCTGGGCCGGGCGCACCGTCTGCCCTGCCCACCGGAACAAGGGCCCGGCATTGCGGGCGCCCAAATCGTAGGTGCGGTGTTCCAGCCCGAAGGTCTCGTCCTCCTCCAGGGCAAACCCGCCTTCCGCCTGCTCGTCCACCCGCAGGTCATACCGGCGGTACCGGGTGTACAGACCGTTTTCCGCCTTGACCTGGCTGCACAGCAAAGACAGCCCACCCGGGCGGATGTCCAGCAGAATGGTGTCGGCCAGCTCCTGGTCCCCGGTGGAAAAGCTGTGGGCCAGCTCCCACTGGTCGGGGAACTGCTTGCAGCGGTAGAGGTTCAGGCTGTGGTTGGTGCCGGTCTCGGGAATCATCCAGATGCCCCCGTTCCATTCGAAGACGGTGGGAAAGGACAGGTGAAAGCTCTCGGTGAGCACCGTTTTGGGCGTTCCGGGATGGCGGGGGTCGGTGAGGTCGATGACCGCAATGTCCCCCTTGCCGGCGGCCATGTCAAAGGCTTCGCAGAACAGCCAGCGCTTGCCCTCGTGGTGGAACAGCAGCGGGTCGGCATACCAGGTGCCGGGCTGTTCGGGCAGGCGGATGTAGTCCCCCTCCCCCAAGGCGGGCAGAGGATCGCACCCCGGGGCGGTGGGCACCGGGCGCAGGGCGATGGTGTAGATTTCCTTCCATCCGGCCAGCTTTTTGGCCAGGCGCGCCGGGGGCATGTGCAGGGCGCGGTACAGTTGGTTCATGGGGTTTTCTCCTTATTGCGGCGCGGGGGTCCCGGTGAGGACGGCCCGGTAAATTTCCATCAGACGGCGGTAGTTTTCTTCCGGCGCAAAGGCGGCCAGGGCCCCGGCGCGCATGGCGTCGGGGTCGGCTTTGTCCCACAGGCCGGGCAGGGCCTGCACGGCGGCGGCCAGGGCGTCCGGGTCCCCGGGGGTGAAGCGCAGACCGTCCACCCCGGGGCGGACCATGGCCCCCACGTTGCCCAGATCACTGGCCAGCACCGGGGTGCCCATAAGATGGGCCTCCGCCGGGACCAGGGCAAAGCTCTCATAGCACAGGCTGGGAGCCAGCACCCCCAGGCTTTGGCCGAACAGGGCGTGCAGCTCCGCCCGGGGCAGGCGGCCCAGCAGCCGCACCCGGGGCACGGCCTGCTCTGCGGCCCAGTCGGCCAGGGGGCCATCCCCCACCACCAGCAGTTCGGGGGTGTCGGGGCTGTGGGGCATCCGCTTCCAGCCTTCCAGGGCGGTACGCAGGCCTTTCAGTTCCTCCAGCCGCCCCGCAAAGACGATCTGGTTTTTCCGACGGGACCGGGGCAGCACGGGGGGCAGCGGATCGTCCGGAGCCAGGGCGTTGGGCTTGACGCAGAGCCGGGCCGGATCGAACACCCGGTGCAGGGTGTTGAATTCCAGCAATTTTTGCTTGTCAAAGTCGGTGAGGGTGATGAGATTCACCCACCGGTAGGTGCCCAGCAGACGGTGAAAGGCATACACAAAGGCGCAGACGGCGCTCTGGGCCAGGCTGTCCCGGTAGCAACGGTACCGCACCGCCTGCCACAGTCCGCCCTTGCGGCGGGGGCAGTCCTCACAGACCCGGCCATCCCGCAGCAACACCCCGTTGGGGCAGAAGATCCGGAAATTGTGCAGCGTCTGCACCACCGGCACCCCCAGCGACCGGGCCGCCCAGAACACCGACGGGCTGACGGTGAGCAGGGTGTTGTGTACATGCACGATATCGATGTGGTGCCGACGGATGAGGGCCCGCACCTCCCGCCAGGTTTTCCAGCTGAACACCGCTTCCAGGCCCATGGCCAGGGCCCCACCCTCGTTGGTGCGCTCATAGGTGAACACCTGATGGCCGTGGCGTTCCAGCATGGCCTTCTCGTCCGCAAAGACGGCGTCCTCGCCCCCGGCCAGGCGGTAATGGCAGTGGACCAGCAGGATATTGTATCTGTTTTTTTCCACCGTCAACCCTCCAACCCGTATATTTCGGCATTTTACCTATTATACCCCGTGCGGCCATAAAAAGAAAGAGACAGGGCGGATTTTGCCCCCTGAACTTGACGGATCCGACACCCCGGCGTACAATACCCTCATCATCGAATCCCAGGCAGGAGAACAGAAAGGAGCCGCCCATGGAACTGCAACTGATCCGGATGGAGGAACGCTATCGCCCCCTGGCGGAAGAGCTGATGGCCGAGTGGACCGCCGCCGGGGAGAAGATCATCCCCTATGCCATCCGCAAAACCGATTACCGGGACTTTTCTGCCTGGCTGGACAGCCTGGAGATGCACGAGCCCTGCCCGGAAGGACTGGTACCGGATTCCACCTATTTCTGTCTGGACGCAGAGCGGAACAAGCTGGTGGGGGCGGTGAACATCCGCCACCGGCTGAACGAAAGGCTGCTGCTGGATGGCGGGCACATCGGGGACGGGGTGCGGCCGTCGGAGCGGGGCAAGGGCATCGGTACCCGGATGGTGGGGCTGGCGCTGGAAAAGTGCCGGGACCTGGGCCTGGACCGGGTTCTGATGGTCTGCGACAAGGAGAATGTCGCTTCGGCCAGAACCATCCTGCGCAACGGCGGCGTGTTGGAAAACGAAGTGGTGGTGGACGGCGTGGCGGAACAGCGCTACTGGATCCAGCTGTAAGATAAATGCAAAAAGCCCCGCCTGCCTTTTGGGCAGACGGGGCATTTTTTGTTATGTCAGAGCGACGGAAAGATTATTCCGCAACCTGAGAAGCCGCAACAGCGCAGGCGACGGTCATGCCGACCATCGGGTTGTTGCCAGCGCCGATCAGGCCCATCATCTCCACGTGAGCGGGCACGCTGGAGGAGCCGGCGAACTGAGCGTCACCGTGCATACGGCCCATGGAGTCGGTCAGGCCGTAGGAAGCCGGGCCGGCAGCCACGTTGTCGGGATGCAGGGTACGGCCCGTACCGCCGCCGGAAGCGACGGAGAAGTACTTCTTGCCGTTCTCGATGGCCCACTTCTTGTAGGTGCCGGCCACCAGGTGCTGGAAGCGGGTGGGGTTGGTGGAGTTGCCGGTGATGGAAACTTCCACGCCTTCCATCTTCATGATGGCAACGCCTTCCAGAACGTCGTTGGCGCCGTAGCACTTGACAGCGGCGCGCTCGCCCTCGGAGTAGGGGATGGTCTCGACAACCTTGACCTCACCGGTCTTGAAGTCGAAATCGGTCTTGACGTAGGTGAAGCCGTTGATCCGGCTGATGATCATGGCAGCGTCCTTGCCCAGGCCGTTCAGGATAACCCGCAGGGGCTCCTTGCGGACCTTGTTGGCGGTACGGGCAATGCCGATGGCGCCTTCGGCGGCGGCGAAGGATTCGTGGCCGGCCAGGAAGCAGAAGCAATGGGTGTCTTCATGCAGCAGCATGGCGCCCAGGTTGCCGTGGCCCAGGCCAACATGGCGCTGTTCGGCAACGGAACCGGGGATGGTGAAGGCTTCCAGGCCTTCGCCGATGGCGGCGGCGCAGTCGGCAGCGTTCTTCAGGCCGCGCTTGACAGCGATGGCGGTGCCCAGAGTGTAAGCCCAGACAGCGTTATCGAAGCAGATGGGCTGCACGCCGCGGATGATCTTGTCGCAGTCGATGCCTTTGGAAAGGAGCAGCTCGTTGCAGGCGTCCAGGGATTCGAGGCCGTTGGCTTTCAGGCACTCGTTGATTTTGGGCATGCGGCGCTCCTGAGATTCAAAAGTAGCCATATAGATGATACCTCCCTGTCTTATTCTTCGCGCGGGTCGATGTACTTCACAGCGCCCTGCTCAGCGGAGAAGCGGCCATAGGTGCCGATGTTCTTCTCATATGCGGTCTTCGGGTCAACGCCGTGGCGGATGTCTTCCATCATCTTGCCCAGACGCACGAACTGATAGCCGATGACCTGGTTGTCCTTGTCCAGAGCGGTCTTCAGGATGTAGCCTTCGGTCAGTTCCAGGTAACGGACACCCTTGGCCTTGGTGGAGAAGATGGTGCCGGTCATGCTGCGCAGACCCTTGCCCAGGTCATCCAGGCCGGCGCCGATGGGCAGGCCGTCTTCAGAGAAGGCAGTCTGGCTGCGGCCGTAGACGATCTGCAGGAACAGTTCGCGCATGGCCACGTTGATGGCGTCGCACACCAGGTCGGTGTTCAGAGCTTCCAGAATGGTCTTGCCGGGCAGAATTTCGCCGGCCATAGCGGCGGAATGGGTCATGCCGGAGCAGCCGATGGTCTCGACCAGGGCTTCTTCGATGATGCCGTTCTTGATGTTCAGGCTCAGCTTGCAGGTGCCCTGCTGGGGGGCGCACCAGCCCACGCCGTGGGTGTAACCGCTGATGTCCTCAATCTTATAGGCCTTTACCCACTCGCCCTCTTCCGGAATGGGCGCGGGGCCGTGCTTCGGGCCTTTGGCGATGGGGCACATGTGTTCGACTTGTGCAGAGTAGGTCATAATTTTCTCTCCTTTGCCTGTATTGTGCGCATGCCGAAGGCCAGCGCACGCCTTGTGAATTCATTCACAGCCAATTTTATTATACGTCCCTGCCGGGCAATTTTCAAGGTGTCTCGACGGAACTTTTACGGTTTTTGACGATTTGTTCGCCTGCACGGAAAAAGTTTTTCGTTTTGTTGTCACGGCAACATTACAAACGCCCCGCCATCGTGTATACTAAAGGCACAGGCAAAGGCCATGCGCCTCCTGTACTGATTCTGAACCAACGGCGGCAAGGCTGTGCCGACCGTTTCACCCCCAACAACAAAACGGAGGTTATACTTATGATCAAGATTTATCGCTGTGCCCACTGCGGCAACATCATCACCATGCTCCACGACTCCAACGTTCCCGTGTTCTGCTGCGGCCAGAAGATGGACCTGCTGGTTCCCGGCAGCGTAGACGCCGCCCAGGAAAAGCATGTTCCCGTGGCCACCGTCAATGGCAGTACCGTGGACGTGAAGGTGGGTTCCGTGACCCATCCCATGACCGCCGAACACTGGATCGAGTGGATCCTGCTGGAGACCGACAAGGGCTTCGCCGTGAAGCACCTGACCCCCGACGCCGCTCCCGCCGCCACCTTCGCCCTGGCCGAAGGCGAGACCGCCAAGACCGTCTACGCCTACTGCAACCTGCACGGCCTGTGGAAGACCGACCTGTAAGGCGGGTCCTGTTTTCATCCAAACTTTCCCTTTTTACTCTCCATACACCAAAAGCGGCGCCCGCATGCGGACGCCGCTTTTTTCATTGGCTTTTTTCGGGCAACGGCCCGTACACCCCGCCCCATTGCCGGGACGATTGGGCAAACACCACACCCGCCAGCAGCAGCGCCGCCGGGTTGGTGGTCAGGTGAAAACTCTGGCACTCGGTGTAGGCGTACACCAGCATGATCAGCAGGCAGCACACCTCCACCCGGCCGCCCCGCCGGGCAAAGCCCCACAGGGCCGCCAGAATGCCCAGCACCAGCAGCACCGTCACCACCGGGCCGAACTGGTACAGGGAGAAGACAAAGCTGTTGTCGATGGCGGGCCATTCGGGCAGAACCTGGCCGGCAATCTTCACGTCCAGCAGCCGGTAGGCCAGCCACACCTGGGAGAGCCGCCCGGTGAGCACATAGTCCAGCTTTTCCATCCAGTCGGGACCGAAATCCGACCAGCCGGGGCCGTTCTTCACCATGGGCACGGGCAGCAGGAAGGCCAGGGCCGTCAGGCCCAGCACCGCCGCGGTGCACAGGTACCGGGCAAACCGGGGCAGCGGATGGTCCCGCCGCAGCCGGCACCAGGCCAGCAGCACCGCCAGGCCCAGGCAGCTCAGGGCCGCCGTGCGGGACGCCGGGCCCACCATGAGGAAGATCCCGGCCGCCGCCGCCACCGCGGCGTCCCCCCAGCGGGGCTTTCTGGCCCGGAGCATGGCGTAGGCCAGCACCAGACCGAACACCAGTCCCCCGAAGGTATTGGGGTGGCCGTAGCCGTAGGTGCCGCGGATTTCATACACGTTGCGCTCCGCCGCCAGGCCCGGGGCCGGGGGCAGCAACCCGGCAAAGTTCAGCCCGGCCACCAGCACCACCGCCGCCAGACCGCTGTACAAAAAGGCTTTGAGGCCCTTTTCCAGCGGCAGGTCCTTGGCGGCCATCACGGCCACCACCAGACCGATCCACCAGATGTTGTGGCAGTTGAAGTAGACCCACCGGGCGATGAAGTACAGTGCCCCGGCTACCCCCAGGGTCCGCCAGGTGTACCTGGTGCCGAAGAGGATCTTGGCCCCGAAGAAGAGGAAGGCCGCCCAGTCCAGCACCGGCGCCAGCACCCCCTGCACCCAGGGCCAGGCATCCCGGGCCATGCTGTTGCAGAAAGCCACGCTGACCTCATAGGCAGCCAGACCCGCCGCAAAGCAGACCCCGCCGGCTTTGGTGCGCCAGGCGGCGCCCCAGTTGCCGAACAGATAATGGTCCTGCCCCCATAGCCAGCCGAAGGCACGCCCCGCCCGGCCGGGGCCCGGCGTCTGGGCAAGCCATGCCTGCCCCAGGTCCCATACCGCCGCCGCGAACAACGCCAGCAACAGTCCGTTTGCAAATCCGAACACCCGGCCCGGCCTCCTTTACAAAAAACGTTCTGGGCCTATTATACCTGCCGGGTCCCGGTTTGACAAGCCGCACGGGGGATGGTATCCTTGACCTGTACCTTATTATAAAGGAAAGCAACCCCGCCAAATTCCGGAAAGGAGGCCCCGCCATGACCGCGGACCGTTACCGGGCGGTAATCGGCTGGTTCAACGCCCGCCCCGCCGCCAAGAAGCTGCTGCGCGCTGTATCCTTGGGTTCGGTGGCGGCGGTGTACCTGCTGTATGCAGGGCTGGCCGTCCTGATGATGCTGCGGGGCAATTCCCTGCTGTGGCCTTTGCTAGCGGTGCCCGCCGTGGTGTTTGTGCTGGGCACCGCCCTGCGCCGGGCCATCAACCGTCCCCGCCCCTACGAGACCCTGGGCTTTGCGCCCCTGTTTCCCAAGGACACCAAGGGCCAGAGCCTGCCCAGCCGTCACTGCTTTTCGGCGGCCTGCATCGCGGTGGCGGCCATTCCGGTCAGTCCTGCCGCCGCGGCCGTGCTGGCCGGGCTGGCGGTGGTCATCGCCCTGACCCGGGTGCTGTGCGGGGTGCATTATATCAGCGACGTGCTGGTCGGGCTGGTGTTCGGCGCGGCGGCGTCCCGGCTGGGACTGATTCTGTATTTTACCCTGTTCTGACAAAGGGAAAGGAACCTTCATGAAACACAAGATTTTGCTGTTCCTGACGGCGCTGGGGCTGGCCTTCGGGCTGAGTGCCTGTTCCTTCGGGGACTTCATGTCCTATCTGTACGGCAGCGAGAACGCCGCCAAGGACGCCCCGGCCTACGTCCAGTACGACGGGGCCAACGGGGTTTCGGTGATTTACGACACCAGCGTGTGGGAAGCTCCCACCGAACCCCAGCCGGACACGGTAAGCCTGATGTGCGGCACCAGCTTCAACTATACGGCGGTACTGCTGCAGGTCACCGATACCTACACCGATTTTCTGGCCCAGTCGGGGGCGGAACTGGCCGAGGAGACCACCGCCGCCGTGGAAGAGCCGATGGACTTTACCGTTCCCGATGCCGCCGTGAAGGCGGTGGGCTACGACTGCGGCGGCTACCAGGCGGTGTTTGCCGAAATCACCTACGACAGCGGCCTGACCGTGTATGTGTCCGCCATGACCCACTCCGCCGAGACCGACCACATTGTGTCCCTGCTGCAGGGGGTATTTCCCACCGGTCAGACGCCGGAGAGTGCCGCCGCCCTGCTGACCGAAGACGCCGCGGCCTGACAGGCAACGCAAAAGGCCGGGGCAAGCCCCGGCCTTTTCTTGTCAGATTCAGCGGATAAAGTTGGTGCGCAGCGCGTTTTCAGCCACCGGGGGTTCAATGCCCGCGGCGCGGCCTGCCTGGATGCACTTGAGCATCCAGGCCATGTTGTGGCCCAGGTTGCGCATGATCTGCATGCCTTCCTCGTCCTGGGCGGCCTGTTCGGCGTTGCTGCCGTGGACCATGGGCCAGTAGGTGGAGCTGATCAGAGGCATCTCATAGAACTGGGGCACCTTTTCCAGGGCTTCCAGGGCGGAGGTGGTGCCCGCACGGCGGGCGCTGGTCACGATGGCCGCCGGCTTGTGGCGCAGGGTCCGCCCGGCGCTGTAGGCCAGCCGGTGCATGAAGCCCAACATACCTGCCGCTGCGGTGGCGTAGTGCACCGGCGCGCCGAAGACAAAGGCGTCGGCCTTTTCGGCCAGGGGCACCACATCGGCCACCGGGCCGCCGAAGACGCACTTGCCCGCCTTGGCGCAGCCGCCGCAGCCCACACAGCCGCCCACCGGGGCCGCCCCGATGTGGAAGATGGTGGTCTCGATGCCGTCGGCGTTCAGGGCCTTGGCCACCTCCTGCAGAGCGGCGTCGGTGCAGCCATGGGCGTGGGGGCTGCCGTTGATGAGCAAAACATTCATGATAGAATCCCTCCGTGTGCGGCGCCGGACAAATCCGGGCCGGTAAATCATTCCAATACCAGTATACCACAGGCGGCAAGCCCCCGGCCGGGCCGCCCCACCTTATACGCCCCACCTTATATATAAAGGAAGTTGCCCTATGTCCACCCCGACCTGTCCCTTGCAGTCCCGCCGCTGCGGCGGCTGCCCCTTGCTGCACCTGCCCTACGAAGAGCAGCTGGCCCAAAAACAGCAGAAAGCCCGGGCCCTGCTGGAACGCTACGCCCCCGTGGCCCCCATTCTGGGCCAGGCCGACCCCTGGCATTACCGCAACAAGGCCATCGCCACCTTCACCCAGGGCCGGGGCGGACTGCAGGCGGGCATCTACGCCGCCGGCACCCATCATGTACTGCCCATGCCCCAGGCGGGATGTCTCTTGCAGGATGAGGTCCTCAACCAGACCCTGAAAGCCGCCCTGGATGCCGCCCGCACCTGCCGCTGGCCCGCCTTTGACGAGGACCGGGGGACTGGCCTGGTGCGCCATCTGCTGGTGCGCCGGGGCGTGCACACCGGCCAGGTGATGGTGGTGCTTGTCACCGCCGACCCCCGTCTGCCGGGCAGCCGCAATTTTGTTGCCGCCCTGCGCAAGGCCGCCCCCTGGGTGACCACGGTGGTGCACAACTGCAACCCCCGCCGTACCAGCGCGGTGCTGGGCCGGGATGTGCGGGTGCTGTACGGCCCGGGGCATATCCTGGACACCCTGTGCGGGCTGAAATTCACCATCTCGGCTTCCAGCTTTTACCAGGTGAACCCCGCCCAGACCGAAGTGCTTTATCACAAAGCCATGGAAGCCGCCGCCCTCACCGGCAAGGAGACGGTGCTGGACGCCTACTGCGGCACCGGCACCATCGGGCTGTGCGCCATGGCCACCGGGGCGGGACGGCTCATCGGGGTGGAGAAGACCCCCGCCGCCGTGAAGGACGCCGGGGCCAACGCCGCCCGCAACGGCATCCGGAACGCCCGGTTCTTCTGTGCCGACGCCACCCACTGGATCGGGGAAGCCGCCCGGGAAGGCCTCTCCCCCGACGTGGTCTTTCTGGACCCACCCCGGGCGGGCACCACCCCGGAGTTCATCGCCGCCGTCACCGCCATGAAGCCCCAGCGCATGGTGTATGTGAGCTGTGACCCCGAAACCCTGGCCCGGGACGTGGCCCTCTTTGCCCGCCGGGGCTGGCAGGCCACCGGATTCCAGCCCGTGGACCTCTTCCCCCACACCGAGCATCTGGAGACGGTGTGCACCCTGGTGCCGAAAAAATGATTTTTCAGAAAGGAGTCCTTTCCATGTCCGATGTTCTTCTGCGTCCCGCCACTCTGTCCGATGCCGAAGGAATCGGCCGGGTGCACTGCCTGGCCTGGCGGGAAACCTACACAGGGCTTTTGCCCGACGCCATGATGACCCGGTTGTCGGTCGAGCGCAGCACGGCAATTTTTCGCCGGGAAGGATGCCGGAACATGCTGGTCGCCCTGCGCAACGGCGAGATCGTGGGCTTTTGCGGCTACGGCGCCTGGCGTGGCGAATCTGCCGTCCCCAACCTTGGAGAGATTGTGGGCCTGTATGTGCTGCAAAAAGCGCAGGGACAGGGCATCGGAACCAGCTTGATGCAGGCCGCTCTGGAGGCACTGCGGGAAAAGGGCTGCTCCCAGGCAGCCCTTTGGGTACTGGACAGCAACACCCATGCCATTGCGTACTATGCGCGCCGGGGCTTTCAGGACACCGGTCTCACCCAGGGCAGCGGACCTGTGCTGGAACGGCAGATGCTCTGTTCCCTTGTTGCGTCACACTGAACAGCGCGGCGGCGGACTTTCGTCCGCCGCCGCTTTTTGTTTCAGTTCAACATCCACACGCCCAGGTTGAGATACCCCGCAAAGGTCAGCCAGGCCAGGTAGGGCCACTGCAGCCGGGCGGCCCACACATCCACCTTCCCGAACCGGCGGATCATCACAAACACCAGCGCCCACAGCGCCGCCAGCCAGAGGAAGGCGAATCCGTACCACTGCAGGTTGAAGAAGATCAGGCTCCAGAAGAAGTTGAAGCCCAGCTGCACCAGATAGACGGTCAGCGCCCTGGTCCGGTCCTCACCGGCGGGGCTGCGGTCGATGACCGAAGCCCCGTATCCCATCAGGGCATACAGAATGGTCCAGGCGATGGGAAAGACGATTCCTGGCGGCGAAAACGGCGGTTTTTCAATCTGCTGGGCATACAGCTGGGCACCGTCCCGGCTGAGCCACCCCGAAAAGGCCCCCACCGCCTCGGTCACAATGATCCAGAACGCGATATTTTTCCACCCTTGTTTGTTCATAACGGCATCACCCTCTGCCAGTATATGCAGTTTGTGCCGCCCTATGCCCCCTTTCCGGAATAGGGCGGTCCCGGCCGGACCATACTTCCGCAAAGAGAAAAAGGAGGGTCTGCCATGCGCCGCTATCGCCTGGACCCCGCCGGACGGCTGCACACGGCGGCGGGCAATCAGGGCAACGTGTTTTTGCTCACCCCGGAGGAACTACCCCGCTGTCCGGGGCTGCCCCACCGCCGGGCCCTGGCCGCCGCGCTGGAAAACATCCGCTACTGCCGGGCGGCCGCCTACCGGGACTGTGTGCAGGGCACCATCCGGCTGCCCACCGGTGGACTGCCTCTGCGGTTCTGCTTTTGCCTGAACGACACCGAATTGTATCTGATTCCCGCACCGGAAAGTCCCGCTCCCCTGACCCC
>OLIH01000749.1_pt1 | contig 14411 bp, 16 predicted proteins | sample 1609721 | NCBI WGS metagenome assembly OLIH01 (sample SAMEA4350157, study PRJEB24818) | metagenome | biome: human; feature: gut; material: faeces | place: Denmark | collected 2013-09
TTAGTCCGGTGCGGGGGGCTGGGAGATGTTAATAAGAGAAAGGTAATTTTTCTACGGGAAATTAAAAAAAAAGTCCGGAATGACCCCAAAACATTTTACCGGGGACGCCCCGTCCCTGCCTTTTCTGCCGGAGCGGAAGGCTTAGTTATGCTTTCCTGCCGAACACCTTAACAGATACTGCTTCCACGATCAGGCACAGCACGATCACTACCGCCATATCCGGCAGTGTGTTTCCCACCGGTATATCGATCGTCATGAACCACCGGTACACGATAAATCCGATCAGCCAGATCACCAGATTCTTCCAGTCGAAATCTGTCAGCTTCTTCTCTTTTCTGAGAATAAATACATCCGCGATCTGCACTGCGATCATCGGCGCAAACACAGAGCCGATGAGGTAGAGGAAATCCGTAATATCATCCATCGGGAAAATGATCGCCGCGATCGTGCCGATCACCGTCACTGCAATTCCCACATGGTTTCCTTTCAGTTTTGCAAATATAGACTCAGAAGACACTCCCGCGGAATAAGCGTCAAGGAACGTAGTCGTAACTGTAGAGAAGATCACGATCAGAAGCGCCGCGATCCCGAGCCCTGCTTTCGCCATGATGATGGCAATGTCCGTCTCTCCGGTATAGATGGCCGCGCCCATGCCGATCACATACATCCAGCAGCTCACCAGCCCGTAGACGATCACGCTTGCCGCAGTGGCCTTTACCGGCTTCTCAGCCTCTCTTGTATAATCACTGATAACCGGCAGCCATGACAGGGGCATTGCCACCGACAGTTCCACCGCCGCGCCGAAGCTCATCGCGTCACTGCTCATACCTGCGCCTGCATCCGAACCCCCGAAGAAAATGACTCTGCACAGCAGGATCGTCAGGATAAAGAGCGCCGCCATTGCGATTGTATTGATCCTGCCCAGATTCGTCACTCCGACCGCGATCCAGAGGACGATCAGCGCGCCGATCACAATACACCACACCCATGCGCCGGTATGGAAGATCCCGTCCGCCGCAAGGGCTCCGTCATAGATCATGATCGCCGTCCAGCCTACAAGCTGGAGGACATTGAGCACAGCAAAGAGCAAACCGCCTTTGCGCCCAAAACTCATTTTGACCGTCTCCATAGCGCTTTTTCTCATTCTCGCGCCGATCAGGCCCGCGAAGAACATCATGCAGCACCCGATGATATGCCCGATAATGACCGCGGCAAGTCCCTTCCGGAATCCAAGGGGAGCAAGATAAGTTCCTGTCAGGATCTCCGCGATAGATACGCCCGCGCCGAACCAGATCAGACTGTTTTCATAGACTGAGGTACGTTTTGTTTCCATATCAGACCGTCTCCTTTCCCGCAGAAGACAAGTCTGTCTCTGTATTTATATCAGCCGGAGTCTTTACATATTCTCCCGTAATGTCAAAGGCATGGTTCATCGGTCCGCTGCCTTTTCCCAGATCCAGCATGGCTCCAAGAGCCCCGGAAATATATACTTTCGCCCGTTCCACGGATGTATCCATGTCAAAGCCTTTCGCCAGATTAGACGCGATGGCGCTGGACAGCGTGCATCCTGTTCCGTGGGTATTCGGATTGTCAATGCGCTTTCCGTAGAACCAGCGGTAACTTCCGTTTCTATAAAGCAGATCGTTGGCGTCATTTAACTGATGTCCGCCTTTTAAGAGAACTGCACAGTGATAGTTCTCACTGATCTTCTCTGCGGCTTTTATCATATCTTCCTCAGTTCTGACTTCCATGCCTGAGAGTACTTCCGCCTCCGGAATATTTGGCGTCAGAACATCCGCCATGGGGAGCAGTCTTTCTTTCAGCGTTTCTATTGCGTCATCGCTGATCAGCTTCGCCCCGCTTGTGGCTACCATGACCGGATCGACCACAATGTTTTCCGCGTGATATTCCGTAAGTTTCTCTGCAATGACAATGATCAGCTCTGCTGATGATACCATTCCGATCTTCACCGCATCCGGGCGGATATCCGTGAAGATACTGTCAATCTGCTGTTTTAGAAATTCAGGAGATACCTCCATGATTCCTGATACGCCGGTCGTATTCTGTGCAGTCAGTGCAGTGATCGCGCTCATGGCAAACACGCCATTCGCGGTCATTGTCTTGATATCTGCCTGAATTCCGGCGCCTCCGCTGGAGTCACTGCCAGCGATTGTTAATGCTGTTCTCATCTTTCATACTTCCTTTCTTCTTTAGTTCTGCATGCGCTGCCGCCCCGCGGCGGTATGATGCTGCCGTAACCCGGTCTTTGCAGCGCCCCAGCATTAATTTTATATAGCGGCAGAAAGTGGTGCCCCCGGCCTGCCGCTGAAAAGTGTCCGCATCTGTCAGATCGCACGTCCTGTGCGTTATGTTATGCAGACGCTCTTTTCCAGAATATATTAAAATCCCTGAACTCCGGCAGATAGATATCCGCCGTGTTCCAGATATGGGCAAGATCCCGGTCGCTTGCCTTGTCGTAAACTCCCACTGTCCTAAATCCCGCCCGTTTCGCGGTCTGAAGCGCGTGAAGCGCATCTTCAAACACCCATGTCCCGGAAGGTTCGGTGTCGATCTGCAGCGCCGCGGCGTAATAGATATCCGGCTGGCTCTTGCTGCTTCCAATCTCAGAACAGGTAAAGATCCCCTGAAAATACGAAAAGACTTTCAGTCTTTTGAGCGCGGCTTCCGCATTCTTCCTGTCGCCGGACGTGGCGATTACCATAGGAACCTTTCTATCCCGAAACTCCTGAAGATACTGCCGCACCCCCTCTTTTAGAGGAACCCGATGCTCATAAAAGTCCTGCACTTCACGGTTCAGCCCCTTTATGATCTCCTCAGGCGTCTTATCCAGATGATAGCGGGAGATCAGGTAATCCGCCCCTTCCTCAAGGCTCATGGCAAACAAAATATCACCCAGCCCGCGCTCCGCCTCGATCCCCAGACGGTTGAGATAGAGCTCTCCCAGATTTTCCCATACAGGCATAGAGTTTAACAATACCCCGTCCACATCGAATATCACTCCACGGATCATATCCCCGAATCCTCCTTTTTACAGTCAGTCCGTCATATTGCGGCAGCTTTACGGCTGCGCTTTGAGCATCTCTTCCGTGTTGCTTTTCAGATGCCGTGCTGCCTCTTCAATCTCTTTTTGTGCAAAGATGGCGCTGATCATGGCGATGCCGCAGATACCTGTGCCGGAAAGTTCTCTTACATTATCCGCAGTGATCCCTCCGATGGCGATGACCGGAATATCCACGGCTTCGCAGATCTCCTTTACCGTCTCATGGCTTACTTCCACTGCATCGGCCTTGGAGCCTGTAGGAAATACCGCTCCCACGCCAAGGTAGTCCGCGCCGTGTTCCTGCGCTTTTAACGCCTGCTCCACCGTCTGGGCGGACACGCCGATGATCTTATCCGACCCCAGCTTTTTCCGCACATCTCCCGCTTCCATATCGCTCTGTCCCACATGAACTCCGTCCGCGTTGATCTGCGCGGCGATCTCTACATTGTCGTTGATCACGAATGGTACATGGTACTGTGCGCACAGCTTCTGAATTTCTTTCGCCTCTTCGAGAAATGATGCCTCGTCCAGATTTTTTTCTCTGAGCTGTACAAAAGTCACTCCGCCTTTTAAAGCTTTCTCCACCTGAGCGTAGAGAGTCTCCCCGTTCAGCCAGCTGCGGTCTGTGACCGCGTAGAGAAGCAGATCCTCTTTCTTACATTTTCCCTGATTATCTGATCTCATATTTTGCCCCTTTCTCAAGCTCTTCGCCCGTCATGTTGTAGATGGCGTCAATGATCCTGTTCCGATAGGTCGCGTTTCCGTCCCCCTCCTGCATCCGGCTCCAGCCGATCTCGCCCGCAAGTCCCATGACACAGACAGACGCCGCGGCAGCCTCCAGCGGATGGTCCGGATTCGCCGTCACATAGGCGGTCATCATTCCGGAAAGCTGGCATCCGGTTCCGGTGATCTTTCCCATCTCCGGTCTGCCGTTTCGGATCACATAGCAGGTCTCTCCGTCAGACACAAGATCAATAACGCCTGTCACGGCGATGATCGCTCCCGTCTCGTCCGCGAACTTCTTTACAAATGCTACTGCCTCGTCCAGATTTTCCCCAGTCACCGCGTCCGCCACGTCTGCGTCCACGCCCTTTGTCGTGCCGCTTCCGAGCGCCAGCGTCTTGATCTCGGATATATTCCCGCGGATCACAGTCAGTTTCAGCTCTCTCATCAGATCCAGCGCTGTGTTGGTCCGCAGAGCGCTTGCACCGGCTCCCACCGGGTCGAGCAGTATGGGATGCCCCAGTTCGTTGGCTCTCTTCCCCGCGCGGAACATTCCCTCGATGCTTGTCTTGTGGAGCGTACCGATGTTGATGTTAAGTCCGCCGCAGACAGATGTGATGTCTTCCACATCCTCCGCCTCGTCGGACATGATCGGACTGCCGCCGCATGCCAGAAGCACATTTGCCACATCATTTACAGTTACATAGTTTGTAATATTATGTACCAGAGGTACTGTATTTCTTACATTTTCCAGATATTCTCTCATCGTATTTCCACCTTTCATTGCCCGGCAAATGTCTGCTCGTGCAAACACGGCAGCCGCTTGCTTCTTCCAGCTCTCAGCTCCGCTGCTCGCTGTCCGTTGCCCGGCAAATGTCTGCTCGTGCGAGCACGGCAGCCGCTTGCCGGGCTTATCGCACAAAAAAACGGGGTCCTCAAAGGGTACGCCCGCATCAGTAGTTTATCTATGGTCCCTACGTTGGCATTACCCAAATCAGGTGGCGGGTCGAAGCGATTCATCTTCCTCTCAGCCTGCTTGATACGCAAGCTCCCCGTTTTTTCATATGTATTTTAGACAATCTACTTCCAACAATTCAGCCATCTGACATCAGGAGACGGATTTATGCTTGCATAAGGATCCGGCGACTGACTGGCAGATGTACTGAGCGCCTGCTTATGAGCAAAGAAGCGGCATCGCCGCAGTAAGCACGTGAGTGCATCTTTGCGAATGGCGCGGGCTGAACTGCCTCTTTCAGCCTTCTGACATCAATGTGATGACTTCTGAGTCTCTGGCTCCAGATTTCCCAGATAGATATCAAACACTTTCATCTTCTTCATCGCAGTTACGAGCACCGCCGCTATGATGGTGCCGCCACAGCTAGAAACGAAGAACGGAATGATAAACCCAAATACCGCGCTCTCGCTTCCCATGATCAGTGTGGCAATCGGATAGCTTAAAAGCCCGCCGATCACTGATGTTCCGAACAGCTCTCCCACGTAAGCAAACGGAAGATGCCTTCCATACTTATACAGCATGCCGCACAGAAATGCACCGCACATAGAGCCCGGAAATGCAAGCAGTGTGCCGGTTCCCATCAGGTTTCTCAAAAGGCTGGTCACAAACGCCATGCCTACTGCATAGCCCGGCCCTAAGAACACTCCGCCGAGAATGTTGATAAAGTGCTGGACCGGAGCGCATTTAGATGCTCCCACCGGGATCGACAGCGGCGAACATACAATACCAACCGCTACCAGTATCCCTGCGAGGGCAAGCTTCCTTACATTGACATGTTTCATGTCTTTCCCTCCTGTATACATAACGGTCGATGCTCACTGGCATCCTCTCACTCCGGAACACGGATTCCCTCGCATGTTGTTTTTGTATCGCGCAGCTCACGGTCAAGCCGCTCGCATCACGCAAAAACCCGGAACGGCGCTCCCCGCCCGGTAAAACCTCTTTCGTGTGATCTTTGATTCGATTGTCCGGGAATAATGTTACCACGTCCTCATAAAAAATGCAATAAGGTTGACCGCTGCCGTCAGTATCCAGACAGCGCCGAACGCCAGCATCTGCTGTTTTCCTGTCGTGCGGTATCTGGAGCAGTAGAAGAAACCGTTAAACGTACAGATCAGCGCCATAAGTCCCGTCACTTCCACCCCCTTTACCGCACAGTATATGAGCAGAAGAACAAAAAGGGAAAGAAGTCCTGCCATTCCGATCCGGAGATCGCTAAGATAAGTAAACTGTGCCAGATCTGCCACATTTATGATATTCCGTTCGCTTTTCTCCCTTACTTTCTCCTCCGGTATAATCTCTCCGCTGAGCAGATCATTAACGCCCACTCCGAGAGCTCTGCCCAGAGGCTGGAGCAGCGAAAGATCCGGCATGCATCGCCCGTTCTCCCACTTTGACACCGCACGGTCCGTAATGCCGAGCAAATCCGCCAGTTGTTTCTGCGTAAGATTTTTTTCTTTTCTTTTTTGAGCGATAAATGCTCCTGTCTTCTGCTGATCCATAATATCCCTCCAGTAAGATAATGCGGCGTAATCGGTTTGTCCTCCAATTGCCAGAATTAAAAAGGCAGAAAGATCATTTTCTTCCTGCCTCTAATATACATCCTAAAACGCCAAATGTAACCATACCTCTGGTTGAGTCGCCTTTTTCGGAACTTTCACTGTAATAATCAGCTTACCTTCCTGCTTTCAGCCACTGTTTTACTACCGTAACATCCTCTTCCACGGCACGGGCGATCGTCTCCGGGGACATTCCCATCCGGTTCAGATTAAAAGCCGTCTTCCTGCTGCTTTCCAGCCGCCCGGACTGTTTTCCTTCCATTCTTCCTTCTTCCCTGATCCGGTCCATAATTTCACACATAATTTCTATTCCTCCTTCTTCAGTCTTCAGAAAACGGACTCTTTTTGACAACTCTCCCTCACTGTCATCAAAAGGATCCGACGTCCTGAAATACTTCATCAATTTTGCAATCCTGCTCTGATCATCCACCTCTGCATTGACATAGATCAGATGGGAACCGTCCGTATACGGCTGTCCTGCTGGCGGAAACGCTTTTCTTCCTCATAAACCGTACAGCCGCCTTTCCAGATATCTTTTCTGCTGATGTAGAAAAGATATCTCTCCGGCAATTCACTGTAATCCTTACCTTTTCTCAGAAATTCTCCGTCAGTCAGGGCGCCGTAGAGCCGGGTCCTTCGCGCGTGGTCTGCCGTGTCCGCTCCCTCGATCTCGAGATGATACAGTATTTTCTCCGTATCTTCTGCAAGAACATCCAGTCTGGCTCCATGTGAAGTGACCTTTGAAATTACATACTGTGTTTTCACAGATACAAGCGTAAGCTCCGGTCTTCCTGTCAGTATTCGTACCACATGCTGACATGCCTGCAGATCAGACAGGGCAACCGACATAAATACGTCACTGAGCAGCGTAAGCTGTTCCAGATCTTTCAATCTGCGTTCCCGATTTCTGAGAAGCCCGCGCGGTTCCTGACCGCACATATCTCCGGGATCATAAGCCTGTTTTGTCTTTAGGTATTTCTTCTTTTCTTCCATATTTTGCCTTACGGCCGCGATTACTCAACTATGTATATTCTAGCACGGCGGCCTGTCCGTGTAAACCGCCACGATCGTTCCCTGATGTGCACACGATCGTTCCTCATGTGCTCCCTGCCATGGTTGTTCTACGCCAAGTTCGCCCGGTTCTGCAATGCTGCAGATCATTCGTGCGCGCACCCGATCCGCAAAAAATAATATACGCGGAGTGCAAAAACTGATATAATAATGTGGCCGGGCGGATCCTATGGTCTTTCACCCGCTTATGGGCGGGCTCATGCAGGCTTAGACTTTTTTGCCCCTGATATCATTATATTAATCTAGCTAAAGGAAGTTTTCATTATGTCAGTAGAGATTGTAAGAAACTATTTTAAGGAACACAACATTGATAAAGAGATTCTCGAGTTTCCTGTCTCCAGCGCCACGGTAGAACTGGCGGCGCAGGCCGTAGGCGTGGAACCGGCGCGGATCGCCAAGACGCTCTCTTTTTACACAAAGGAAAAGGATGCGGCAGTCCTGATCGTTACTGCCGGAGACATGAAGATCGACAACAGCAAATTCAAACATTTCTTCGGAATGAAGGCAAAGATGCTTGCACCGGAAGATGTGGAAACGCTGACGGGACATGCCATCGGGGGCGTTTGTCCGTTCGGGAATCCGGAAAATGCTTCCGTCTATCTGGATATTTCCCTGAAAAGATTTGACACGGTATTCCCTGCTGCCGGAAGCAGCAACTCCGCCGTGGAGATGACATGTGAAGATCTGGAACAGGATTCCGGTGCAAAGGAATGGATTGATGTGTGCAAATCCGGTATATAGGCATTTTTCACAGCCTGAATTAATCACCGGAAGTGCCAAAAGGCACATTCCGGGATTGTAAGCGGTCGCCAAGGTCTCGGGCAAGCCCGGACTTTGGCTCGTCGCCAGTACAAAAAGAGCTCCCATGCATGTGAATCTGTCACCTGCACGGGAGCTCTCTTCTTTGTATTGTATCTTTATCTCAGGAAGTTCTCGATGATCACGGACTCCGCTTCTTCTTCACTGAGACCGAAAGTTCTCAGTTTCACAAGCTGCTCGTCATTGATCCTTCCGATCGCCGCCTCGTGGATGATCTGTGCATCCACGTGTTTTGCGTCGATTTCCGGAATGGAACTGATCTCCGCCTGATCCATGATGATAGAATCGCACTGTACATGCGCGTGGCAGCGGCTGCTTCCGATTGCCCTCGGGTGGAATACCTGCCGAGATCTGCCTTTGCCGACGGATCGGGAAACGATCCTTGCAGAACTGTCTTCTCCGTTTAACTCTACGTCAAAGTTGGATACTGCAGTCTGCTCATCGTCTGTCATCAGTTTTTCTGTCACAAACAGTTTCGCATTATCGGCAAGCTCCACATAGTTTTCACGCTCCGTGGAATCCACGCCTCTGATCTGGGTCGTCTCGAGCGTAAATGTGGAATCCTCTCCCACGTAAATCTTAGTCACCGGATTGAGGACTTTCTGCCCGGTTCCGTTACCCTCGGCATAATGATTCTCCACATATTTTACATTGCATCCTTTTCCCACATGGAACGCATGGATACCGTCGTGGCGGGTCTCGGAGCAGCCTTCGCCGTGAATGCCGCATCCGGCGATAATCGTCACATCGGCGCCGTCCTCAATATAGAAATCATTGTATACGACATCAATGCCTTCCTGACTCATAACAACCGGAATATGCACCTGCTCGTCCTTTGCCTCGCCGCTGATATGAATGTCAATGCCCGGCTTGTCTTCCTTCTTTATGATATGGATATGACGGCTGTCGCCGTGGCAGACTGCCATGCCGTTCAGTCTCAGGTTGTATGCTCCCTCCTGCTTAAATCCATAGGAATCGATCACCTTTAACACATCTTCCGTCACCTTGTCGAGCTCTGTTTTCGTCTGCTCTTCCTCTGTATTCCGTACTGTTGTCTGATTATTCTCCATAGAGCTCACCTCCCTTTTGTCTCCTGCATTCACAGCCGTCCAGTTCGCTGCCGAACAGCGTCGGCATAATGTCTTTTGCGTCTCCGATGGACTCTACCTTTCCGTCGGAAATGACCATGATACGGTCGGCCATCTGGATGATCCTCTCCTGATGGGAGATCAGGATCAGACTCTCCTTCTTCTCTTTATGGATCTGCTCAAAACGCTTGATCAGCATTGAGAAACTCCAGAGGTCAATACCTGCCTCCGGCTCGTCAAATACACAGAGCTTATGCCGTTTCGCCAGAACCGTCGCGATCTCTATTCTCTTCATCTCGCCGCCGGAAAGCGTCGCGTCCGCCTCGCGGTCAATATATTCCATTGCACAGAGTCCCACGCTGCTTAAAAGATTGCAGCATGTCTTCTCATCCAGCGGCTCTCCCGCTGCCAGAGATAACAGTCTTCTCACCGTCATTCCCTTAAAGCGCGGCGGCTGCTGGAATGCAAATCCTATCCCAGCCTTGGCGCGCTCATCGATAGTGTAATCCGTAATATCCTGTCCGTCCAGGATGATCCTGCCGCCTGTCGCCTTATTGATTCCCATAAGCAGCTTGGCAAGCGTAGACTTTCCGCCGCCGTTCGGGCCGGTGATCACGAGCATTTCTCCGTCATTTACAGTAAAACTGACGTCTGAGAGGATCTCGGACTGTTTTCCTTCTTCTACCACATCATATGATAAATGTTCTACCTGTAACATCTCTTAAGTTCACTTCCTTCTTTATATATGTGTAACTAAAAAACCGCTATGAAGAAAATCTGCGGAAGATTTCCTTATATCTGTCCGCATAGATGCTCCCGCGTCTCCAGATAAAGCTGAACTCATGGGAAATCTCAAAGCCCTTCAGAGGGATACGCACCAACGTGCCCTCCCTAAGTTCATCCCGCACAGCAGTTTCATATAAAAATGTAATACCGCATCCTGCTTTTGTCAACTCCCTGATGGTCTGAAGGCTCCCGACTTCCATCACTTTGTCAAAATCACGGATGCTGAAATTCCGGGCGTCCAGACAGCGTTCCAGCACTTCGCGCGTCCCCGATCCCTCTTCACGCACGAGCAGGCGCTCATGAAACAGATCCTCAAAAGATACCTCCTGCCGGGAATATGCAGACTCACGCAGACCGGCGTGTCCCGCTCCACTCTTTCCCGTGCGGTTATAGTCTGGCGCACAGACCGCGATATAATTCTCATCCGAATACTTCTGATAGTCATATTCATTTTTCTGGAAAAAGCCTTCCACAAGGGCAAAATCTATCGTCCCCTCGTCCAGCCGCTTCAGCAGTTCCTGCGTATTTTCCACGATCATGCAGATCTTCGCCTCCGGATGCTCCCTCAGATACCGCTCCAGTATCTTTCCCATGAGCACGTCTCCGACCGTTCTTGTAGCGCCGAAACGGATCTCCTCTTCCTCGTCCGTCTTCTGCATCTGATTCTGCATGGAAATCTCGTCGTGCATCATCGTAAGGGACGCATTGCGAAGGATCTCTCCCGCTCCGGTAAGCCTCAGCTTCTTTCCCTCATACCGGAAAAGCTTCGCGTTATAGTGTTTCTCCAGAAAATGAATATGCTGCGACACAGCGGGCTGCGTAATATTCAGTTTTTCCGATGCGCGTGTGAAATTCATACACTGACATACAGTTAGAAAAGTCTCCATCCTGAAATCAAGCATTACCTCACTCCCCTTATCAACGGCAATACATCAGTGACTTTATGTAAAAGAAACCCGGGCGGAGATTTATAAGCAATTCTCCGCCCAAATCTATACAGAACTACTCCCTGCGCACTATCATAACATATATTTATGATAAAATAAATATTAATAATTTTATTTTATTATTTTTTTATGATATCTTATGAACTGTAGACAGATACAGGAAATGAACAAGGGAGGAAAAAGAATGAACTTCTTAAAGAAAAACGGAGCGGGACTCCTGCTCTGCCTTATCATCGCAGTACCGTCATGGTTTCTCGGGCAGGCGGTTCCCGTCATCGGCGGACCGGTATTCGCCATACTGATCGGAATGATCCTTACACTGATCCTTACAAAAAAAGAGCCTTTTACAGCGGGCGTCAATTATACATCAAAGAAGATCCTGCAGGCGGCGGTCGTCTTCTTAGGCTTCGGCATGAACCTGACAGAAATTCTTGCAAAGGGAAAGCAGTCCCTGCCGATCATCGTATCTACGATCGCTACATCCCTGATCATCGCGTTTATTTTATACAAAGCGCTGAAGCTCCGCACGAACAACGCGATCCTTGTAGGCGTGGGATCTTCGATCTGCGGCGGAAGCGCCATCGCGGCTACGGCGCCCGTAATTGAAGCAGATGACGAGGAGGTTGCGCAGTCCATCTCCGTGATCTTCCTCTTTAACATGCTTGCCGCACTCATCTTCCCCACTCTGGGAGCAGTGCTCGGCCTGAGCAACGAGGGGTTCGGCCTGTTTGCCGGAACCGCCATCAACGATACATCCTCCGTCACCGCAGCGGCAGCGGCGTGGGACGGCATCCACGGAAGTAATACGCTGGAAGCCGCAGCCATCGTAAAAATGACAAGGACCCTCGCGATCATCCCGATCACGCTGGCTCTTGCCATCTGGAGAGGCAGAAAAGAAAAGAATTCGGAAGGCTCTACTTTCAGCCTGAAAAAATGCTTTCCATTCTTCGTATTATTCTTCGTACTTGCATCAGTCGTGACGACTGTATTCCAGCTGCCCGCCGACGTGACCGGACCGCTCAAAGAACTGAGCAAGTTCCTGATCGTCATGGCAATGGCTGCTATCGGTCTGAACACAAACATCGTCAAGCTGGTCAGGACCGGAGGGAAGCCGATCTTCACAGGATTCTGCTGCTGGCTGGGAATCTCCCTTGTAAGTCTGGGAATGCAGCATATGCTCGGTATATGGTAGATTTACCCGAAAATGGAAAAGGGGACGTAGTAAAATCGCATTTTACTACGTCCCCTTTTCCATTTTTTATCCGTTTACGGTCTTTAGCTGGCGGATACACTTTTTCCTGACAAACCAGAAGCACACTGCCTGCATGAGGATCGTCGCGATCCACGATCCCGGATAGGAGATAAAGAGGAAAAACAGCGACCTGTGATGCGGGAAAAGCCCGTAGATCCACACGATCCTCGTTCCTACTGTACCGATCACGGACAATACCATCGGCACTGCGGAATGTCCCATTCCTCGAAGGGCTCCCGGAATCAAATCCATGATACCGCAGAGGAAATACGGAACCGTAGTGATCGAAAGAATCTCAAGCCCGCACTCGATTACGGATGCATCTGACGTATAGATTCCCAGAAGCTGCGAGCCGAACACATATGCCCCGACTCCCAGCACTCCCGCCGCACCGGCCGACAGGATGATACAGTCAATGAGCACCCGGTCCATACGTTTCTGTTTTCCCACGCTGTAGTTCTGGCTGGTAAAGCTCATGCACGCCTGTGTCACGGCATTAACCGACACATACAGAAAGCCGAGGATATTGTTTGCCGCCGTATATCCAGCCATAGCCGTGGAGCCGAATGAGTTGACAGACGACTGAAGCATGGCATTGGAAAAGTTAATGACCGTGCTCTGGATTCCGGCGGGAATCCCTACCTGAAAGATCCGCTTCAGATATATCCATTTGATCGTGAGTTTCGAAAATCTGAGCTGATAGCTTCCCTCTGTTTTATACAGGCACCTGAGCACCAGTATACAGGAGACGAACTGCGAGCTCACGGTCCCGATCGCCACTCCCGCCACTCCCAGCGGGATCACGATAACCAGCAGCAGATCCAGAACCACGTTGGCCATGCCCGCCAGAGCAAGGAAAAGAAGCGGTCGCTTCGTGTCTCCTACCGCCCTCAGAACAGCCGCCCCGTAATTATACAGCATGAAGAACGGCATTCCCATAAAGTAGATCCTCATATATGTAACAGACTGGTCGATCACATCAGCCGGCGTGTCCATAAGATCAAGCGCCAGTCTGGAAGCCCCGGCTCCCACAAACGCCATGATAATGCCGCTGATCAGCGCGAGAGTGATCGCCGTATGTACCGCCTCCGACATCTCTTTGTCCCGTCCCGCCGCGAAATATCTGGCTGCAAGGACATTTGCGCCCAGCGAGATACCGATAAAAAGGTTCGTGAATATGTTGATCAGGGCTGTCGTCGACCCCACCGCCGCAAGCGCCTGACTGCTGTCAAATCTTCCCACGACAATAATATCCACCGCATTGAACATAAGCTGCAGGATGCTCGAGAGCATCAGCGGCAGCGAAAACGAGATCAGCTTGTCCATGATCGATCCGTTGCACATATCGATTTCAAATTTACCGGTTTTCAATTTCTTTCCCCCTCCCCGGATTCTTTTTCTTCCTGTTCTACTCCTTCATAGTCGGAGATAATATCGGCAAGCGTAATATTCTCCAGACTTTCCTTCAGATCACTCCTTATCTTCTGATAAGAACAATCCAGAACATGATGAATATTTCTCCCAACCGGGCACAATGAGGACGGAGAGCGGTGAACTCCTATCAGCTTGGAGAGAAACTCAGGCTCCAGAGTTCTGCATACCCGGTACAGACTGACCTCATCCGGAGAACAGTTAAGCTCCGCCCCTCCCGTACCGGCTTTTACCGTTATAATATCTTCTTTCTTTAAAGCACGGAAAATATTCCTGATCGTAGCCGCATTAATCCCCGTGGACTTCGATAACAGGTCGCTGGTAACCCTCGTCTTTTCCCCGTACTCATATATAAATATAAGGCAGTGAAGCGCCACCGAACATTTTGTACTGATATGCATAATTCTTATTCATTCCTCATTTTCTTTATCAGGGTCAGGCATATAAGCCTCAGCCATTCACCATTATATCCCCAATTTTATATGATGTAAACATTGACACTGCCTGATCGGGTGACTATAATTATTGTTGTAAATCTAAATTTTACAGTAGGTATGGATATGAATATAGTACAGATAGTTTTCAGCCCCACGGGCGGCACACAGAAAGCATCAGATATGATAACTTCAGCATGGGATACTCCCGTCAGAAAAGTGGAT
>OLIH01000750.1_pt1 | contig 14407 bp, 9 predicted proteins | sample 1609721 | NCBI WGS metagenome assembly OLIH01 (sample SAMEA4350157, study PRJEB24818) | metagenome | biome: human; feature: gut; material: faeces | place: Denmark | collected 2013-09
CGGCATCGGCCAGCCTGGGGCGCTCCGCCAGCGCCTCGGCGCTTTCAAAGCACATATCCTCTCCAAACCCGTGCATCTCCGCCGTTTTTCTGCGGCGGATGGGGTCCGGGTCGGCCACGCCGACGATTTTGAATTTCTCCGGGTTCTGCAGGGCGTACAAGCTGTACAGAAGCGCACGATGCCCCGCGCCAACGATGATCGCTGTGATTTGTTTTGCCATTACGGACAAATCCTTTCCTGATTGATGTGATGAAAAATAAAGAGGGCAGAGCGGAACCGAACGCCGCCCGTATACAAATCCAGCATAGCGCCGCCGCCGCCGGGCAGTCAAGGGAGAAAAGCCTGAAATTGTTTTCCGGACCCTGACGGAAGGAAGAAAAATCAAATCTTTGTATAAAATGTATGTGAATCATGCTTGATTTTTGGGATAAAAATTGGGCAAAACACACAAAAAGCTATTGATTTTGGAGTTTCTGCCGTGGTATCCTCGTAAGCAGTTGGCTGCTCCGCCATCCGGCGGGCATGCGGCTGCAGGCAGGAGGCGTACAGCGTACGGGTAAGCCGTCCGGCCTGAAAAGAGTACCCTATACCGTGTTTTCATTACATATGGAGGAAAGCAACATGAAAAAGATGAAACGCATTATCAGTGCAGCCCTCACCCTGGCGCTGGCTGCCGGGATGCTTGCAGGCTGCGCCGGCTCTTCGTCCGGAACACCTGCGGCTTCGTCCGCCGGCGGCGCCTCCGCCGGCTCGTCTTCCGCGGAGCGCGAACGCATCACAGTCCGCGTATTCCGCAGCAAGGCCTCCCATGAGGTGGCCATGGACCAGATGGACGTATTCAAGGTGATGGGTGAGATGTTCAACATCGACTTTGAATTTGACAATCCCCCGCAGGAAAATTACACCGAACGCCTGAACCTTGTGATGATGGAAACGGAACTGCCCGACGTCATCATGGAGATCCCGGTGACGGATGTGCTGAAATACGGCGAAACGGGCGTGATCCTGCCGCTGAATGATTACATTGAAAACAGCATGCCGAACCTGAAAGCGGAAATGGACAAGCGCGACGGCGTGGAGAAAGCCCTCACCTACTCTGACGGCAACATTTACTATCTTCCCATGCTGGATGAGACGCCCTCGGGCAACATCCCGTATATCGTCCGCACCGACTGGCTGGACCAGCTTGGACTGGAACGCCCCGTAACCATCGAGGACTGGGAAAACTACTGGTCGCTCGTCAAGACCACCGACCTGAACGGCAACGGAAAAAATGATGAGATCCCCTTCAGCGCCTATGAAATTGAGCGTCTGCGCAATTTCTGCACGGCCTGGGGCGTACTGGACGATTTCTACACCGACCCCACCGACGGCGGCAAGGTGCACTACGGCCCCATCGAGGACAAATACAAGGAAGCCCTGGTTTGGATGAACGACATGTGGAACAAGGGCTACATTGACCAGGAGATCATCACCACAGATTACTCGGCCTTCAGCGCGAAGCTGGCGCAGAACATCGTCGGCTCCTTCGCGGGCCCGCTCGGCGGCATGCTGGCCGCCCAGAACGCCACGATGGCGGAATCCGTGCCCGGCTTCCACGTCGCCGCCACCGAGCCGCCGAAAGGCGAGGCCGGCGTACAGATCCACACCAACATCGACCTTGTCCCCCGCGCCGTTGTGGGCGCCACCATCACCTCCACCTGCAAAAATGTAGACCGCGTTGTGGAATGGCTGGACTATATGTACAGCGCCGAGGGCCAGATGCTGCTGAACATGGGCATTGAGGGCACGCATTACACCATGCAGGACGGCGAACCCATCTTTACCGATTATATCCTGAACAACCCGGACGGTCTTTCCCCGAAACAGGCGGTGGGGACGTTCACCATCGCGCAGGGAACCATGCCCTCTGTGCTGTGCTTCAGCGAGACCAGCCAGCTGGACGATGCTGCCGTGCTGGAGGCCAAGGAGAACTGCATCATCCCGTTCCTGGAGGAATCCAACAAATATGTGATTCCCGGCACGCTTTCGTTCTCATCTGAGAAAGACGCCGAGCGCCGTGCCGCCATGGCGGATATCGAGACCTATGTGGACGAGATGGTCATGAAATTCATCACCGGCCGCGAACCCATCGAAAATTGGGATACCTATGTGGCAAAAGTGAAGGAAATGGGCATTGAGAACGTCATTGGCATCTACCAGGAAGCCCTGGACGCCTGGAACAGCTGAAACAGAACCGGGAAGCCCGCCGCGCGCCTGATGTCCGGGTGCGCGGCGTTCTCCGGCGAACACCGTATGACGGGCGGCGGGCCTGCGAGCCCCGGCCCTATTTTGGAAGGAGGACACATTTATGAAAACCGCCGTGGCCTCCAGACAGGCGAGACCCTCCCGCACCGATAAAAACGGCAGACTGAGCCATGCGGGCAAGAAGATCTGGCGCAGCAGGTATTTGTATCTGCTGCTGCTGCCCACGTTTGTCTGGTATATCGTTTTCATGTATGCGCCGCTGTACGGCGCTCAGATCGCGTTTCGTGATTTCATGCCCGCCCTCGGCATCACCGGAGGGAAATGGGTAGGCTTCAAATACTTTATCCAGTTCTTCAAATCGGAATATTTTGTACGCTTGATGAAGAACACGCTGGGCATCAGCGTGTATTCCATCGTGGTGGGCTTTCCCATTCCGGTCATCCTTGCACTGCTGATGAACGAGGTGCGCAGCAAGTATTTCAAAAAAGGCGTACAGACCATCGTCTATATGCCGCATTTCATTTCCGCCGTCGTTGTGGTGAGCCTCATCAATGCAATGCTGTCGCCCAGCAACGGCCTGTTCAACCAGATCATCCAAATGTTCGGCGGGGATCCCGTCCATTTCATGGCCGAGCCGAAATACTTTAAGACGGTGTATGTGCTTTCGGATATCTGGCAGACAGCGGGCTACGGCTCTATCGTCTATCTGGCCGCGCTCACCAGCATCGACCCCTCGCTGTATGAGGCGGCGACGGTGGACGGCGCGTCCAAATGGAAAAAGCTGCTGCACATCACCCTGCCCTGCATCCTGCCAACGATCATGACGATGCTCATCCTGCGTATGGGCAGCATCTTCACCGTGGGCTACGAGAAGATCATGCTGATGTATAACCCCGCCACGTATGAGACGGCGGACGTCATTTCCACCTATGTATACCGGCGCGCGTTCGAGGGCGGCGAATACAGCTTCTCGGCGGCGGTGGGCCTGTTCAACTCCGTCATCAACTTCATCGTCATCATCGTGTTCAATAAGATCAGCAAACGGGTAAGCGAGGTGAGCCTCTGGTAATGGAACGGACAAAACAAAGGACAAAAATCAAAGAGAGTACGGGGGAGCGCATTTTTACCGGAGTGATCTATGCGATCCTGATCCTGTTCTGCGCTATTATCGTTTTCCCCCTGCTGCATATCGTCAGCGGTTCTTTCAGCGACCCCATGGCCCTGCTGCGCGGCGAGGTATCGTTTTGGCCCAAGGGCTTTACGTTTTCCATGTACGAAAAGGTATTCAAGGACGCCGGCATCTGGCAGGGCTATGGAAATACCATTGTATATACCGTGCTGGGCACCTGTATCAGCGTGGTGCTCACCGCCTTTGCGGCGTATCCGCTTTCCCGCAAGGATTTTTACGGCCGCAATCTGTTCATGGGTGTGTTCGTGTTCACGATGTTTTTCACCGGCGGCATGATCCCCACGTTTCTCATCGTACAGCGGCTGCACCTGCTCAATACGATGTGGGCGCTGATTCTGCCAACGGCTGTCAGCACGTACAATCTCATCATCATGCGCACGTTTTTTGAATCCACCATTCCCTTCGAGCTGGTGGAATCCGCCTCGCTGGACGGCTGCAACGACCTTGTCATCTTTTTCCGCATCGTGCTGCCGCTTTCCGGCCCCATTCTTGCGGTCATGGTGCTGTTCTACGGTGTGGCGCAGTGGAACTCCTGGTTTCCGGCGCTGTTGTACATCAGCGACCGCGGCCTGTATCCCCTGCAGATGGTGCTGCGTGAAGTACTCATCCAGAGCGACATCAGCAATATGGCGGGTTCCTCGGGTGATGTGGAGATCATCGGCGACGGCCTGAAATATGCCACTATGGTGGTGGCTACGCTGCCCATCATGTGCCTGTATCCGTTCCTGCAGAAATACTTTGTAAAGGGCGTCATGATCGGCGCTGTCAAGGGATAAGCGCGCAGGCGTTTTTTCGAAAAGCCGGGCGCGCAGGCGCCTGAGCGGCGCGCCCGCCGGAGCTCCGGCAGATGGGCGCGCCGCTTTTTTGCCATTTGGGAGGGAACAGAATGAAAACAGAATATCAGACCCACGATCTTTCTCTGCCCGCGTGGGGGCCGTATACAAAGCAGTACAGCGGTATTTCCCATATCCCGGCCGCAAACGACGGCGTCCGGTTTGACCTTGCCGTATTTCCCGGGCTGTACCGCCGCCGTGTGGATGTGCCCAACGTACGGTTTGAAAGCGGATATCACGTGTGGAAGGCCGCGCCGGACCTTTCCTGCTATACGCTGCGGCACGAGCTGGAATGGAAAGATCGCGTATACGCGGACGTTTCGTTCGCGCCGCTGGGCGAAAACGCCCGTCTGATCCGTGTGGAATGCTGCAACGGGACAGACACGCCGCAGAATCTTGTGCTGCATTATATGGCCAGCGCGCATGACCCCGTGCCCTCTTACCGCAGGTTTGCGCTGACGGGCGCGGAAGTGCGCCTGCCGGAGCACGCGGCTTTTGTGCTGGCCAAAGACTATGACGACCTGCGCTTTGCCGTGCCGCGTCCCACGGACGGGCTGGGATGGGACGGCATGCGCCGCGCCGAGGAGCCGGTGGAGGGCTTTGCGGGCGGATACGGCGTGGGGCTTGGATTCGGCTGTGCGGCCGGGTACGGGCCGTTCGGCCAGCCGCTGCCAAGCGGCGCGGGAGACGCTGTAACCTATACGTTCACGCTGGAGCAGCCGCTGCAGAGGCCCTGTCTGTGTGTGCGCTATATCAACGCAGACAGCGCAGCCTCGGGATATAGGCTTTCCTCGGGTGATGTGCTGGAGCTGCCGCCCGCACCGCAGCCGGAGGTAGCGCGCATTTGTCTGTCCCGGCCGCTGGCGGCAGGCGCGCACACGCTGACGCTGACGGCCGCAGGCACAGGCGGCGCCAAGCTGGATTGTTTTGCGCTGTGCGAAGCGGCGGACAGCGGAGCGTTCTGCGTCACGCCGCGGGGGAGCGGCGCATGTCCGGAAATGGAATTGTACGAAAAAGAGGGCTTCCTCACCCTGAAATATCCCCACATCCGCGAGTGCTATGGCGTATTGTGGGACTATGAAAGCGTGCAGGTTCGGCAGATCGAAAACAGCGAGCTGGATGTTTTTCTGCGCGAAACGGTACACGACCATGTTTCCTCCACGCTGCACGGAGATGGAAAAGGACATTTCACCAACGTGTTTCTGCGCCCCATCCCGCTGGCGGCGGGACAGTCGAAACGGGTCTACGGCGCTGTCTGCAGCGCGGGCACGCCGGAGGAAGCGGCTGCGCTGTGCCGGGAGCTGCGGGCGCGGCGCGAGAGCTTTGAGGCTGTGTGGCAGGCCGCATCACCGGCGCTGGAGCCGGCGCCCATGCTGCCTGCGGGCGAGCCCTTTGCCCTCGGCGGGCAGCTGATGCGGGCGGTGCTGTGCACCAATGTGGTATATCCCGTTTATACCCGGGGACAGTACATCCGCCACAATACCCCCGGACGCTGGTGGGACAGCCTGTACACCTGGGATTCGGGCTTCATCGGCATGGGGCTTGCACAGTTTTCCGCCCGGCGCGGGTTCGACTGTCTGAACGCCTACCTCACGCCGCCGGGCGACGACGAGGCCGCGTTCATCCACCACGGCTCGCTGGTGCCTGCGCAGTTTTACCTGTTTGCCGAGCTGCTGAACAGAACGCAGAGCCGGGCACTGGCCGAATATTGTTACCCGCGCCTGATGCAATACTATGCATTTTTTACCGGGCAGGCGGGAGGCTCCACCACGGCGGACCTGCAAAGCGGCCTGCTGCGCCCGTGGGACTACTTCTACAATTCCGGCGGCTGGGACGATTATCCGCCCCAAAAGGCCGTCCATGAGCAGCGGCTGGAAAAGCGCTGCACGCCTGTGGTCACAACAGCGCACGCGGTACGGTGCGCCCGCATCCTGGCCTATACTGCGCACCTGCTCGCCCACGGGGAGGACGCAGACCGGCTGGAAAAGGATGCGGAGCGTTTCACCCGGGCGCTTCAGGAGCACGCGTGGGACGAGGGCGCCGGATACTTCGGGTATGTGCTGCACGATGAACAGGGAAGGGCTGCCGGCTTTTTGCGGGACGCTTCCGGCGTGAACCATAACATGGGGCTGGGCGGCGCATCACCTCTGTTTGCCGGCGCGTGCACTGCGGAGCAGGCCGAAGGCCTGTGGGAAAAGCTGGCGAGCGAAGAGCATTTGTGGAGCGCCTGCGGCCTTTCCACAGTGGACCGGTCCGCCCCCTATTACCGCAGGGACGGATACTGGAACGGCGCGGTGTGGATGCCATACCAGTGGATGTTCTTCAAAGCGGCGCTGGATGCGGGCAAAACCGGCTTCGCATTCCGTATCGCGGATACGGCCCTGCGGCTGTGGCAGGATGAATGCGCGGCGTCCTACCATTGCTTCGAGCATTTTATGATCGAGAGCCGCCGGGGCGCGGGCTGGCACCAGTTTGGCGGCCTTTCCGCGCCCGTGGCACAGTGGTTTGCGGCCTACTACGTACCCGGAACGCTTACAACCGGCTTCGACGTCTTTGTACAGTGCGCGCGTTGGCTGCCCGGAAACTCGGGGCTGGAGGCAGAGCTTTATTGTACGCGGCCCGGGCGTACTGCAGTTCTGGCGGCGCTTGCACCGGGTAAAATGCGCATTTCCTGCCGTTTGGGCGTGGCGGCGGAACAGCGCCACGCAGGCCTGTGGGAGATCACGCTGGACGTGGAGCAGCCGGGCCCGGTGATACTCAACCTGCTGCCGGAGGGGAGCTGCGCCGAATGATACGCCTGGAATGGAAGGACTGCCGCCTTACGGCGGAGGGCACGCAGGTCGTGCTGGAAAATGCCGCGCTGCGCACATGCTGGAGGCTTGAGCCGGAGGGCTTGGCGCTGGCCTGCGTGGAAAACCGCTTTACGGGCTTTTGTTGGCAGAGCGCGGACGGTGCGGGACTGGCTCCGGCCTGCATGGCCCCGCCGGACGGGGAACCGGAATGGGAGGCCCGGCCGCAGGCGGCAGGCCTGTGTGCTGAGCACTGGTCCGTGCGCTGCACCTGGAGGCAGGGCGCGCACAGTGTGAGCCGGTGTTTTTTGCTGTATCCGCAAACGCCGTTCCTCACGATGTGGGCCGAATGGGAGGCTCCTCCGGAAGGGGTGTTTGCCGCTGTTCGGCAGACAGTTCCCGGCGCGACAGGCGTAGAGCGGGACAGCGCGCGTGCGGCGGCGCACAGCGTGCCCGGGGATGTTATGGCTGCCGTGCCGCTGCCACGCGGTCATCTGCGGTGGCGGTGCATACGCCTTGCGGACCAGACGGATGTGCATGACACTCTTGTGTGGGAGCAGGGCGCGCCGGTCTATCCCGCAGAGCGTGTAGAGGCGTCCGGAAGTTTCTTTACCGTGGAAGACACGCGGACGGGAGAAACACTGCTTGCGGCCCGCCATGCGCCCATAACGCCGGCGCCCGGCCCGCAGTTTCTTCTGGCGGAGAACTGCTTGTGTGTACTGCAAAACGGTTGTGCAGGCGCGCCGCCCGCCGGAACAGTGGGATGTACGTGTGTATTGGGCACCGCGCCTGCAGAGCGGTTGTGGGAGCAGTACCGTGCGTTTTACCGGCTGGGCTGGCAGGCACCGTGGCAGCGGCATGCGCTGCTGCTTTCCAACACCTGGGGAGACCGGAACAGGGACGCGCGGGTGTGCGAGACGTTCGTGCTGCAGGAGATCGACCGCGCCGCAGCGCTTGGCCTGGACACGGTGCAGATCGACGACGGCTGGCAGAAGGGCACGACGGTGAATTCCGCGCGTCCGTTGGGGGGCGTGTGGGAGGGCTATTACGCGGCGGATGCGGACTTCTGGACGCCGCATCCGGAACGGTTTCCCCGCGGGCTGTACCCAGTGGCGGAGCATGCCGCCGCGTGTGGCGTAGCGCTGGGCTTGTGGTTCTCTCCGGATTCCTCCGGAGAATTTGCAAACTGGCGGCGGGACGCGGAAACGTTGCTGCGGCTGTGGAGGACCTATGGAGTGGCGGTATTCAAGCTGGACGGCGTCAAGCTGCGCACGCCGGCGGCGCGCGCGAAATACCTTTCCCTGCTGGAAATGGTTACAGCACAAAGTGGGAGGCGCGTGATGCTTCAGCAGGACATCACCGCCGAGCAGCGTATGGGATATCTGGCTGCGCGGGAATACGGCACGCTGTTTGTGGAAAATCGCTACACGGATTTCGGCAATTATTATCCCCATCGTACGCTGCGCAATCTGTGGATGCTTGCCCGGTATGTCCCGGCCCAGCGGATGCTGTTCGAGCTGCTGAACCCGGCGCGCAACACAGAGCGGTATCGGGCCGACCCCCTTGCGCCCGGACGGTATACGGCAGACTATCTGTTTGCGTCCGTTATGGCCGCGCAGCCGCTGCTCTGGATGGAGCTCTCCGGGCTGGGGCGGCAGGACGCGGCGCGCCTGCAGCAGATCATCGGTGTGTACCGTCTGCACCGGGAGGCGATGTGGGCGTGCGATGTGCGCCCGGTCGGGCAGGAACCGGATGGCCGCTCGTTCACAGGCTTTGCATTTACAAGTCCCTGTGGGCAGAAGGGATATCTCCTGCTGTTCCGTGAAAATGTGCCGGAAAGCGCCTTCACCTTTACGCGGATGCCGCAGAAGGCCCGGCTGCGCCTGCTGTGTGCAAACGGCCCGGTTGGGCAGGGATACACGCCCGCAGGCGACCTGTGCCTGCGTTTTGCAGCCCCGCGCACCTATGCGTTTTATCAGTGGCAGACATAAAGCGCCGGCCAAAGAGGCGCACAAAAAACGGCAGGGCATGCACGCCCTGCCGTTTTTGGCAGAAAGAGAGGAACCGGTCAGCCTGCGTTGTCCCCGCGGCGCACCGCCGAGGGCGAAATGCCGAACCTGCGGCGGAAAGCCTTATAAAACGTGTTTTGCGTGGAAAAACCGCATTGTACGGAAATTTCGGTTATACCCAGCTCAGAGCCGCGCAGAAGCTCCATTGCACGGGAGAGCCGCAATTCCTCCACATACTCGGTAAAGCTCTTGCCTGTCTGGTCCTTCAAAAACTGTGTGACGTATTTTTTTGAGATATGGAACTGTTCGGCAGCCATGGCGATGTTGAGGTCCGGCCGGGTGTACTGTTCGTTCAGCCAGGCGAGAACGCGCCGCTGAAGAGCTTCGTTGTGGCTGCGCTTGAGGGAATCGACATGGCTGCATATCTCAAAGCAGCAGTCGCGCAGGTTCTGCACCTGCCGCCTGGCGGACTGCCGGTTATCATAAGAGCAAAGATAGGCGATGTCTTCGCACTCCACCTTTTGCGCCGCGGCGATCAGCACACCGCGCACGCTGAAGAATGCCTGCTGAAAGTTCTGCGGCGAAAGATCGTCCACATGGAACAGTTCGCCGATGAGAGACTGCGCTTCCTGTGCGCGGCCGGATAAAAGGTATTCATTCAGCCGTTCCAGACTGGTGATATCGGTTGTCGTTACACGGACAAGGCTTTCGCCGCTCAGATAGCATACCTTTTGTGTGCGGTCGGAATAAGCGGCCATGTTGCGCGCCTGCCAATATACAGAGGAAAGCTGTTCCAGCCGCGTAAAACGTCCGCTGAGAATCAGCGGTTCCGTCATTTCCAAAAGGCCGTGCAGAGCCTCGGTCTGCCGGCACATCTGTACTTGCTCGGCTTCGGTACCTTTGTCCAGCGTCAGAACAACGAGTACGCTGCCCTCGGTGGTGTTGTAAACGAACTGCGTGCGCCCGTAGCTCTGGCGCACCTGCTCCGCAATCATCATCAAGCGCAGCTCCTCGCCCACGTGCGTCTCTGTCTGCCGCTCCTGCGCGGGGATCAAAAGAAGATAGTTGTAGTCCGTCAGATGCATCTGTTCGCACATTTTTTTCTGTTCTTCGGCCGTGCCCGCTGCGCCGGTCTTTAAAAATGCTTCTACGCGGCTATGGTCCAGCTCGCCGCGGGCGCGTTCCAGTTCAGCCGAAAGCTGGCTGTGGTTGCGCAGCTTCTGGACGAGCAGATCGTTGAACAGACGGGTGTTCGCCGTTTCGGCATCATCCAGCGTGTCCAGTATGGGCTTGAGCTGGCGCAGCTCCCACAGCGTCATTGCGGAACTGAGCAAAAAGCAGCCCAGCAGCCCCGCACCGATGTAAAACCATATGGCGCGGTTGACGGCGCGCAGGTTTTCGGCGTAAACGGAATAGGGCAGGCCAATCACGGCGCTGGCGCCAAGGCTGGGGATGCTACGGGAAACAAACAGATACTTCTGCCCATCATACCATTCGATTCCCGTTTCATTTCCGGAGAAGGAGAGGGCGGCCCCGTTGCAGCGGTACTGGCTCAGCAACGTGCCGTCGTCCCGCACGAGATAAAACAAGCCGTCATTGCGCCATTTTTCCGTGGGCAGAAACAGGTTGGACAGAGTGCGTTCCCGAATCAGTATATTGCAGGCACCGCGGAATTGTCCGCCGGAGTTGATGAACGGCTGCGTGATCGTCAGATAGGAATCCGGATAATTCGTGCGGTTCAGCACAACGCTCTGTGCGGGCAGGTAAAGCGTCTCACGCGCGTCCTGCCATGCGGCCCAGGTGTCCTGGGGGACATCGCGGTACTCCAGCGCGCCCGGATAAAAGCTCTCATATCCGGAAAAAACGCGATAAGGGTCGATCACAAAATGGTTGCGCGCAAAGGTGACGTAGCTGTAAGCGGTGTAAGACATGCTGTAAGTAAGATCCTGAAGCAGTGTGGAAGCGTTGAAAGACGTCATGTAGTCGCCCATCAGCGAATCGTCATCGCTCACGGCCAGCAGTTTGTAGGAATCGTCGTTGAACAGCTTGTTCGTGGTAAACCGCAGGTCGCTGAGATATCCTTCAAAGGTGCTCACGGCAGTGGCGAGCTGTTCGGCGGCGTCGGTGAGCTGCGCTTTTTCAGTCTGCTGGTGCATCAGGCCGTATAAGGGAAAAAGAATGACGCAGAACACGAGAGGTACGACCAGATAACGTGTCAGGCGGCCGAGCCAGATGCGGATGATCCATTTGCTGCGCATGCGCTTCTCCCCCATATACAGTTGTCCGGGGTTGGTTTCCCGGGCGTTCTTGATAAACTAATTATATCATTATCCGGCAGAGAAAACAAAAGTACATCTGAAAAATGGCTTTGGAATCACAAGAAAAATCCACAATGCTTTTTACAAAATGGAGAGCGCCGCTGTTTTTCAGATGCCCGCAGCAAAAATTTCACCCGGCGGAAGCCGGGCGAGGTGATAAAGATGCAGCAAAACAGCTTTTGGAAAGCCTTTACGGTTGTTTTTTGCTTCCGTACCCGGAGCCTATGAGCCGCCATGTTCCAAATGGGCGACAACAGTGCGCTGCAGGCGGGTTTGTTTTGGCAGCGCAGCGGGAGCTGTTTCCATTGAATGGTCACAAATAGAAGGATTGGTTTTCGGGGCCTGCCTCGTATATCTCATAGTCGTTTCCAAATCAGAGAATTCCGGAGTCCTCCGGCAGGAATGCGTCCAGCGCGGGCCAGAGAAGCCCGGTGCTGCACAACACGGCCAAGGGCTTACCGTTCTCATACAAAGACGAAGCGTGCAGAGCAAAGAAGCGCTCTGCCTGTTCGTAGGAATCGCGCAGCGCATGATCTGAAAGGTGGGCAACCGAGAGAATGTATACGGACAGAGCAGGGCAGTGTGCTGCAATGCCGGGCGGAAGCGGTTCGCTTGAATCGACCGGGACGGTATTCAAACTCCAATGTACCGACCCGGAACAACCGGCAGGAAAGATGCCGCCAGCCCCAAAAGGCACAGTCAAATATGAACTGGCCGGAACGGGCTTTAGCCTCCAGCAAAAGCGGAAAAGCAGCCCATAGTATCGGGAAAAATCTCTTCCGAAATACCGAGTGAACGGTATTTTTCCGCATGCGGCAGGCCGAAGCCAAATACAGAGCTCAAAGATGTATGCCGTTCGGATCCTGTAAGGAAAGTGGGTGGGAGAAAGAGCAGCGTGGTGAAGGGGGGCTGGAGGAAGAGGACTATCTGTTTCGGCAGCCCGGCGGGGATTCGAGGGTGCCGGGTACATTCACATTCCGGTTCAAAAAGATTCTGCAAGAGGGCGATTTGCCGGACAATTTGAACGTGCACAGCCTGTGGCATACAAACGCCAGCATGCTCATTGCTCAGGGTGTAGATGTAAGTCTGCTGGGGCACGCACAGCCAAGCGCGACTTTGGATATCTAAAGACACGCTTTCGACAAGAACAAAAAGCTCGCACAGCAGAAGCTGGCCGAGGCGATGGGGTTATAGAGGAAAAGAAAAACAGCCCTCGGAATTCCAAGGGCTGTTTTGGTGCGCCAGACTGGACTCGAACCAGCGGCCTTCCGGGTCGGAGAACTGTGACAGACAGATTTAAATGGCGTAACTGTGCTGCTTGTAGATGAAGTGCACAAGTTATAAAGACTGGTAAAAAGCCCGCGAAGCCTTTTGCCGTCGACCTTCGCAGGCTTTGTTCCAGTAGCAGTCAAACAGTAGTCAGAACCGTTGAATCAGGCCTTGTTTGAAAAATCAGGAAAGCTATACTTAATCAACAAAATAGCGATAGAGGCCAGGTGAACAAGGATCGCTACTTTTTTTCGTTCGGAGCGCGCCGCTTAAGGTGCAAAAGCAGTATGAGCATTCCCGCGCACAATATTGCGGCAAGGCTCAACAGAAACAGAGGCGCGTAGTCTCCTGTCTGAGGAACGTTGACGGCGGATGGACCGTTTCCGCCGGAGGATGACGTGCCGCTGTCCGGAGCGGCGCCCGGAGCGGAAGAACAGCCGGAGGAAGGAGCGCCCGAGGAGGATATGCCCGAAGAAGCACTGCTTGAAGCCGGGCCGCCGGAGCTGTCGTCAGAGCTCACATCCGGCTCCAGAGAGGTGCGGTACGGCTGGGGGGAATAGGTGCCCCGAATGGCCTGATAGGTAAAGTCATACAGCGCACGGGCCACGGGGTCGGCTTTGCCGGTATAAGGGTTTACGCCCGTGGACGCTTCCAGCAGCGTTTTGATGCCGTTGTACCAGTTTCGGTATACACGGCTGTCGGCTGTCAACGTCGATTTAAAAATGCAAGAAAACGGCGAGGAACTTTTGTAGGATATCGGCGGAGGAAAGATGTAAAGAATCAGGCATTGCCTTGCTCAAAAAGGGTATTGACAATCTGCTGTTTCTGTCGCATGAATTCCTTGCGTTCTTTGAGGCGGCAGGATTCACCCTTAATGTTGATAACGGTACAGTGGTGAAGGGCGCGGTCGAGAATAGCGGAGGCGATGGTGATGTCAGAAAAGACCTCGTTCTACTGGGAGAATGTTTTGTTAGAGGTGAAGACGGTAGAGGCCTTTTCATAGCGTCTGGCAATGAGCTGAAAAAAAGATTGGCTCCCTGAACACCCATGCTCCTCAAAGAATCCCCAGTCCATCTGCCCTTGTTTTCCTGGCATTGTTTCAAACCGAACCGTTGCCTTTTCGTCCAGATCCATTTTTCGGCTTCTCACATGCTCCTTGACGATGCTGTAATTCCCTTCAAATCCTTGCTCTTTCAGTTTTTCCAATATTCGTACCGCTGAATATGGCGCTTCCTCCAGCCACTGGTCTACCTGTTGCTTGTACTCATCCAGCTTTGTGGGTTTTGGTGCTGACAGTGTATACTCCGGTTTTTGTGGTGATTCTGCGTACCGTTTAGCTGTCCGCGGATCTATGTGGTATTTTTTTCCTAACTCTGTGTAGCTCATTCCTTTGAGCCTGTCATTTCGGATGTCTATCCATTTTGCTCCTTCCATTCCGACTTCCTTTCCGCACTGAAGTCAATATGTATTTTACAACCGACAAGATTTTGGAGGTAAGCGGAGAAATGTCTGAAGCTCTGTTTGAAGAGAAAAAAAGAACCAGTATTATTAAATCGAATGGGATTCGATTAACAGAAAAGTCACGCAATGACAAAGCTGCGGGACAACGGGATATGGGACTATTCCGGTAATTCAACTCCGAGTTCCAACTCCATATCAGCCTTCTGAGTTTGGTTGATAAGCAATTTGATTTGTTCGATTTTGCAATTGCGGGACTTGCGCTTTTCGGCGTAAGCCCCGCTTTTGTATATAA
>OLIH01000755.1_pt1 | contig 14298 bp, 13 predicted proteins | sample 1609721 | NCBI WGS metagenome assembly OLIH01 (sample SAMEA4350157, study PRJEB24818) | metagenome | biome: human; feature: gut; material: faeces | place: Denmark | collected 2013-09
GAGAAACATATCATTATCAATAAAGAAGAAGCTCCGGCTATCCGATTAATTTTTGATATGTATAAATCTGGAGTCGGATATCATGATATCTGTTCAAGAATATATGAATCCGGATATAGAAATCGAAAGGGAAAAGCCTTCCAAAAAACTGCTTTATATGAAATATTGCGCAATCCAAAATACAAAGGGACTCTCATTATCGGCCGTGCCTATAAAAAAGAGAATAAACGAAATAGCCATAAATTAAATCCAGATGCTCAGATATTTGATAATGTCATTCCAGCTATTATAGATAAGAATACATTTGAGGCGGTACAAATGAAACTCAACAAAAATAAAATGTCTCCTGCTGCAAATAAAGCAAAAACACTATATGCCCTATCAGGACTTGTTTTTTGTGGGGAATGTGGCGCACCTATGTGTGCCCATGTCGGCGGAAAAAAGGGATTTCCAGTACATTACTATCGCTGTAACAACGCAAGACTTATAGGCCCGAAAGCTTGTCATAATAGATCTATACGGCAGGAATATATTGAAGCCGATGTATTAGCTAAAATAAAGAGCTTATTTCTATCCCCTAATGCGCGAAAACATATCACTGAACTCATCGTTGGAAATTTGGAAAGGAACCCACCTAAAAACTATCATGATATTCTGAAGCACTTCAATAAGCAATATGAAGTAGAAAAGAGAAAACTGGATCATCTATATGACCTTGTTGAATCAGGAACTGCAGATCAGTATGACCTATCTCGGATGCAAGATGTAAAGCAGGAATTGAATAATTTAAAACGGCAGATTCAGGATGCAAAAGATCATCTGACCGTCGGAGAACTCACTCATGAAAAAATTGATGAGATGATTAGCATTGTCCAAAAAATGCTAAAAGAAAAACAAGACCCCAGAATGATGAAGGCCTTGTTCTATCTTGTTGTCCACAAAGTGGAAATTTATAAAGATGAAATAGTTGTGTATTTGATGGTGTCCCAGGAGGGATTCGAACCCCCGACCCACTGCTTAGAAGGCAGTTGCTCTATCCAACTGAGCTACTGAGACATATAAAGAAACTGGAGCGGGTGAAGGGAATCGAACCCTCGTAACCAGCTTGGAAGGCTGGCGCTCTACCATTGAGCTACACCCGCATTCATGGTCGGGGCAGCCGGATTCGAACTGGCGACCCCCTGCTCCCAAAGCAGGTGCGCTACCAACTGCGCTATGCCCCGCAGTGCTTATTATTCTAATACATTTGCCCTTCGAAGTCAACCTTTTCAGTTCATTTCACGGTATATTTTTTTATACTTTTTTATGTCCTACGTCTTCGGCTTTGATGCGCCCCAGGTAGATGTCTCCTATGATCCAGGCGACGTAGTCATCAACCGGTTCGGGAACGGTGCGGAATGTGACGGGAATGAGACGGGCCAGTCCCCGGGGAGGATGTTCTTCCCAGTATTTTTTTTCTCCCATTTCTGTGGTATATTTTTCATTCACCAGCTGAACGGTGATAGTGTATCCCGCTGCCTCCGCCGCCTTTTCAGTCCGGCGCCGGAGTTCTTCGTGGTGGGTTCCGTTCCCCATAACAATGGTTTTAATGTCATAATGATCCAGCATATCTGTTATTTCTGTCTCCAGCGCGCTGGTCCGGATAATGGTTTTTATCAGCAGGACTCCGTCTTCTTTTAAAACTGCAAGACCGGTTTTTTCCGATCCGGGGTCTATGGCCGCAATCATGTTTTTTCCTTTCCTGTAATCTGTACATCAATCGTAACAGGTCCTTGTGTATAGATATCCTGTTTGGCTACTGCCGTAAGAATGCAGCGGCCGTTCAGTGCCTTGACTTTCTGGATGGTTTCCATCAGTTCCTGTCCGTCCAGCTGCCCCACGTTGCCGGTAATGGGATCCGGAAGGACTCCGTGTTCTGTGGCATAGCGGTTGAGGTCTTTGAGGAAGTGAAGGACTTTAAGGTCATCATTTTTGTATTTTTCATACTGGTCCATATCAGCGGAGAAAATGGCTTCTCCTTTTTTGAATACCAGGTTGTTGTCATGAATTTCGAAGGTAACGAAGGCCGGTTCTCCGACAATGATGTTGCCGGCAGCTTCAATCCGGATCAGTTTTTTCTTTGGTGACTGTTTGCTCTGTTCTACGGCCTGGTTGAATGCGTCCTGCGTTACCCGTACGATAATTGCGTTTTTATCCTGTACGTTCAGTTTCTCCCGCAGTGTGGTGTTGGTGTCATTGAGGATGCTGGCCAGTACATGGGCTGCATCATCACGGCTCATGTTTTCGTCTACCACGGCGGAGGAAATGATCTGCCCCGCCCGGAAGAGCACTGTGCCTTCACGGATTGCGGTGATATTGGTTATGAGATCTGTTTTTTCTTCGTCCAGCCGTTTGATGTTTTCATTCAGTTCTTTCCGTGTCTGTTCCAGCTGCTGAATTTCTTCCGCCGAGGCATTGACGTCTTTCTGTGCCTGGTCATAGGCATTCTGGACGACCTGCAGCTGTGTCTGCATATAGTTCTTCTGCTGTTCTGTCTGTTCCAGTTCCTGTGTAATCCCCTGGGCTTTCCGGTTCATGTCATTGTATTCCTGTGTTCTCTGGTCCAGAAGCTGTTTCCCCGATGCCAGTTCCTGGTTTTTTCCGGCGATCTGGCTGTTGAGGTCGCTCATTTCAGTTCTGAGTTTGGAAAGTCCGAACAGCGCCACCCGCACGTTTTCATTCAGAACGGCTAAAACGGCAATGGTCAGGAAGGAAATCAGCACGCCGGAGATAATGGTGACAATAACCGATGTATATCTGGGGCGCAGTCCAAAGAGTGTCAGTCTCTTTTTCCCTACTTTTGACCCGATTTTATCCCCGAGAAAGGCGATGATTCCTCCCATCAGCATCAGGATAAAGAACATGGCAATCCCAATGAACATGATATATCCTCCTTTTCCTGTACACTATCTGGAGACGCGCCAGCTCAGCACCATCCCCACGGCCAGGGCCAGTGCGTCAGGAAGCCATACTGCCGCAGCCGGCGGCAGGGCATGGCCCCGTCCCAGGGCGCCTGTAAATGTCATAACTGCATAGTAGAAAAAAATGACAATCACAGAAAGTCCGAATCCGATGGAGGACGAGGACCTCTGTTTCTGTATGCCCAGGGGGGCTCCCACCAGGGCAAAGACGAAGCTCGCCAGCGGCAGCGAGAAGCGTTTGTTAATTTCCATCACGACTTCAGTCGTATCTGCATGAGCAGCGGAAAAGGCCTTTTCCTGGTCTTTCAGCTCACGGATGGTCATCTCATCCAGGTCTTTTTGTTTTTTCTGTATTTCCTGGGGATTCTGGGCATAGGGAATCATCTGCTGGTCAAAATGCATCATCCGTTCTACGCCGTCCGCCGTCAGGTCGTAAATAACGCCGTCTTCCATGTACCATCTGTTGTTTTTCCAGATGGCAAAAGGTGCATTTTCCATACGGGTTACTCCGTCATCGGTAAATTCCTGAATGGTGATGTTTTCAAGGCGGTGTGTGTCGGGGTCGTAGCGCCGTGCATAGAGAAGGTGTTTCAGAACACCGTTCTGCATGTCTTTCAGTACGATATGTTCGGTGGTGCCGGGTTTAATGTTCTGTTTAATCTCCTGGTTGATGACGGTCTGGTAGGTATTGTTGGTCCAGGGCACCACATATTCATTGAAAGCCACTGCCATGACGCTGATGAGAAAGGCGACTGTGAAAACCGGAGCCGCCAGACGCAGAAAGCTCTGTCCCGAGGTCCGCATGACAATGAGTTCACTGGATCCGGAAAGCCGGGAGAAGCACATGAGCGAACCCAGCAGGACTGACATGGGAAAAGTATAGATAATAATCCGGGGCATGGCCAGCAGGAACAGTTTGCTCACGGAAGCCCAGGATGCTCCGTATTTTGTCACATATTCCGCAATGCGGAAGAGTGTGTCGGAGCCGATGAATATGGCGGTAAAGGCAGCTACGCCGAACAAAAAGGGCCCGAAGAATTCCCTCAGTATGTATTTATCGAGTATACGCATCTGCATGCCCTCTTTTTGATTAGAATGAGCCCGTTCATAAGCTGAAATTTTCCCCCAGATAAAATTTTCTGGCCACGGGATGTTCCGCAATCATCTGTGCCGGCCCTTCGAGAAGGACTTTCCCTTCTGACAGGATGTAGGCCCGGTCAACAATAGACAGTGTTTCTCTCACGTTATGGTCTGTAATCAGAATTCCTATGCCCCGTTCTTTCAGATGGCCCACGACTTTCTGGATGTCTTCCACCGCCAGGGGATCAACCCCGGCAAAGGGTTCATCTAAAAGGATAAAGAAGGGGTCCATGGTCAGGGCACGGGCAATTTCCACACGGCGCCGTTCTCCTCCGGAAAGTTCGCTTCCAATGGAGTCCTGCACATGGGAAATATGGAATTCTTCCATCAGCTGATCTGCTTTTTCTTTTTTCTGGACACGGTTCAGGTCTTTTCTTGTTTCCAGGAGTGCCATGAGGTTGTCTTTTACGGACAGTTTCCTGAATATGGAGGCTTCCTGCGGAAGGTAGCCGATCCCGAACTGATGCCGCAGGTGAATGGGCATGTTGGTAATGGGTGTTCCGTCTACGGTGACATCGCCTTCGTCAGGACGTATGATCCCTACAATCATGTAGAATGTGGTTGTTTTCCCCGCCCCGTTGGGGCCGAGAAGTCCCACGATGCTCCCTTGTTCCACGGTAATGCTCACGTGGTCTACGACAACACGGTTTTTATATGTTTTGACAAGCTGCCTGGTTTCGATTTTCATATTTTTATGCATTGGTATTGGTTATAATCAGCGTACTGCGTCCTTTGGTTTGAATCAGGTTTGCCCGGAGGTCCATGTCCAGTTCGGGACCTGTGAATGTGTTCCCGTTCTGTGTGGCTCTGGCGTTTCCTGTGAGTACGATCCGGCCGTCATCGGCATCGGGACTTTTAGTGTATACGGCTGTGTCCCCGTCTGCTGTCAGCTGGTGGGGGTCGCTGACGATATGGACGCCTCCTGCGGCAGTGATGCGGATGCCTTTTAAGTTGCCTTCCATGCGGGGCGCCGTAATGGTTCCGTCAGGAAGTTCAGCACGGGCGCTGCCTTCGGCCAGTCCGTATCCGGTATTGGTATTATAGGTCACGTCGTCTCCGTACAGGGACCGTTCTCCGTCATGGATAACAACGGATCCTGTTCCGTGAAGTGTCTGGTCTCCTGACAGTGTGACAGAAGCCGCCGTCAGCGATGTGTCTTCTTTCTGATAGGTCACGCCTCCCGTCAGGTAGGCTGACCGGTCATTGAAATGGTATTCTCCGGAGCTGCCTGTCATGACGGCGCCTTCATCTTTAATGATAATATTTCCCTGCGCTGAAGCAGTCTTGCTGACTCCGTTATAGGTCAGTACATCGGCGGTGATTTCTGCTGCATCCGCCCCGGCGGCTGTCAGGGAAAGAAGAAGCAGGGATGCTGTAAATACAGCAGCTGATAGGGTCTTCATGTAGCATCATTCCTTTCTGACAGCCGGGGGCTGCCCATGGCTTTAATTTCCTGCAGAACACGGTCTGCAGTGAAGGAATCCGCCGTCAGTACACGGCCGTCCTGTTCCGCTGTAAATCCGCCCTGTGCCGACAGGATGTCTGTGTTTCCATCATAGTCCAGGTTCTTGGCATTGAGTGTGATCCCGTCTGAGGATTTTCCCTCGATGGAGCCTTCCAGATGAATCTGTTTTTTCTTCTGGTCTACTGTCCCCTGCTGTGCCTGGAGTTTAAGACGGCTGTCCCCTTTCTGAAAGAAGCCCTGAACACCGGTCAGGTAGGAAATCTGTGTCTGCGGATCCACTTTGACGTGGTCTACTTTCAGGCTCCATACCAGCTGTCCGTTTTCTTCTTCTTTCAGATCGGCTCCGGAAAATTCCGCCATGGGCGAGGATGATGAGGATGCCCCGCCGGGCCGTCCTGTTCCGCTGTCTTTCATCATCCATACGGCAGCTGCAGCCGCCAGAAAAAGAAATACCGCCAGAATCCATTTTTTTTGTATTTTTTTCATGGAATTTCTCTCTTCAGTTCTTTCAGCATTTCAATCTTGTCAGGTTCTGTCCAAAACAAATGCTGAAACCACAGCCATTCTGCCGGATGTTTTTTAATAAATGTTTCCAGAACATCTGCCATTTTTTGTGAGTTTTTGAGAAGATCCGCCCGTGTGCCTCCCGTATTTTCGTAGTGAAATGCTTTCTGCACACAGATTGTATGTCCCTTCCCGTTTTTGCGGCGGATGATAAAAAGGGGAACAATGGGCGCCTGGAAGCGGCGGGCAAAAACGGCCGGTCCCTGGGGAAAGGAAAAGGTACGGTTCATAAATTGTACGGGAACTCCGGTGTGTCCTCCGTCTTTGTCTGACAGGAATCCGAGAATATGGTTCTGTTTCATGGAACGGGCCGCTGCAATCAGTTCATAGCCCCCTGTTCCGGTGAGGTAGATGTGCTGTCCTGCCAGCGCCCGGTATTCATTAATCATCTTCATCAAGGCATCATCGGACTGTTTTTTCCCGATGGCGGATGTGGGGCAGCCGTGAAGTGCCAGCCCGGCTCCCAGCCATTCCCAATTTCCCAGATGGGCTGTGAGTCCAATGACTCCCTTTCCTTCTGCAAAGGCGCTTTCGAGGTATTCCGGATGGTCAATGTCAATATAGTCTGTAATATGGTCTTTTTCTCTGACCAGGCGGGGCACGTACATCATTTCCATGGCCGACATGCCGATATTTTCATAAACTTTCTGCAGAAGCTGTTCCGCCTCTTTGGGAGAGTATCCCAGACCCTGACAGATCTGCTCAAGGCCGCGCGTTTTTTGTTTTTCTATCCGGTTCATAATCAGCGGACCCATCCGTCTGCCTATGGCCAGCACTCTTTCGTAGGAAAGGCTGCACAGGGCGGAACTGATCTGCTTGATGATCCGGTATCTCCAGCCCACAGATATACCCATATGGTTCATATCTTCCTTCATTTTTCCGATAAACCCAAAAAATAATCAACTGCTTCTTTCCATCGTCCCTGGGACCGGAGAACCATTTCAATCAGTTCTCTTGCCGCCCCCTGTCCTCCGGGAAGAGCGGAAACAAAGTCTGCACTGTTCTTATTCTCAATGCATGCATCGGACGGGCAGGCTGACAGTCCGCACCGCTGAAAGACAGGAAGATCATTGAGGTCATCTCCCATGAAAGCGGTTTCTTCCCAGGTCAGGTTCCACCGTTTCATTACATTTTCCAGAGCTGTCACTTTGTCCATGACGCCCATTTCCATAAAGTCTGTCTTCAGTTCATGTCCTCTCGCTTCTACGGTCGGTGATGTGCGCCCGGTTATAAAACCTATTTTGAATCCCATTCCATGAGCCAGCGCCATGCCCATGCCGTCTCTCACGTTAAATGCTTTGTAGGCTTCTCCTTCGGGGCCGAACAGAAGTGTGCCCGGTGTCAGTGTCCCGTCCACGTCAAAAGCAATCAATTTAATTTTCCGGGCCCGTTCCATTATACAACCCCCTGTTTCAGTAAATCGGTAATATGCACCATTCCTACAGCTTTTCCATTTTCATCCACTACAGGAAGAACTGTAATGGGATGGGGGCTGTGTTTTTCCATGACATGAAGCGCCTCGGCCGCCAGCCGGTCCGCTGTTATGACTTTTGGAGAAACGGTCATGACATCCTGTACGGGACGGTTAAGGAATTCTGTCCCGTTTTTCAGTCCCCGCCGCACATCTCCATCGGTAAGCAGTCCCGCCAGCACGCCATTTTCATCAATAGCATTGACGGCTCCCATGCCTTTGTCTGTCATGACGAAGAGTGCGTCTTTGACAAGGGCGCCGCTGCCGATGACGGGATTGCCATCCCCTTTGTGCATAACCATGTCTACGGTCATAAGAAGCCGTTTCCCCAGGCTTCCTCCGGGATGAAAGACGGCAAACTGGTCTGCTGTAAAGTGATGTTTTTCCATCAGGCATACGGCGAGGGCATCTCCCAGCGCCAGGGCCGCCGTGGTGGAGGATGTGGGCGCCAGTCCCAAAGGACATGCCTCATGGTCCACACCGGCGTCCAGTGCTACATCGGCATTCCGTCCCAGGGTAGAATCCACATGGCCTACTACGGCAATAATTCTGGCTCCGATACGGCGCAGGGAGGGAAGGATATGGACAATTTCAGCAGTTTCCCCGCTGTTGGAGTAGGCCACCACAATATCTTCCGATGTCACCATGCCCAGATCTCCATGTATGCCTTCTGCCGGGTGAAGGAAAAAGGCCGGCGTTCCCGTACTGGCCATGGTGGCTGCCACTTTTCTGGCAATATGTCCGGATTTCCCCATGCCTGTCACAACAACGCGTCCCCGTGAATGATGGATCATTTCCACGGCGGTTTCAAAGTTTCCGTTCAATTTTCCAATTAAATCCAAAATAGCCTGGGCTTCGTCACGAAGCACCTGGGACGCCACATCGATGACTGACATAGGAGCCTCCTTGGTCAAATGCACACCGGCTGTCTTATGTTCCAGATTCCAAACAGCCTATAGTTTATTATACAATATTCCACTGTAAAAAATCTGACAATTCCTTATCGGGTTTGCTGTACGGCGCGGCGTATTTCAAGAATCTGCCGGAGCAGTCCTTCCAGAGACGAAAGGTACAGCATATTGGTGGAGTCCGACAGGGCTTCCGGCGGGTTGTCATGGACTTCCATGAAGAATCCGTCAACCCCGGCTCCCGCCGCCGCCCGGGCCAGGTAGGGAATAAATTCACGCTGTCCCCCGGTCGAAGTTCCCATGCCTCCGGGAAGCTGTACGCTGTGTGTCGCATCAAAGATCACCGGGTATCCGAGCTGGCGCATGATCGGGAAGGAACGCATATCCACAACCAGGTTATGGTATCCGAAGGAAACGCCCCGTTCTGTGACTGCCAGGTTGGTGTTCCCCGCTTCTTCCATTTTTTCAATGACATTTTTCATGTCTTCCGGCGCCATAAACTGTCCTTTTTTGACATTGACGGGGCATCCGGTTTTGGCCGCTCCGTAGACCAGATCGGTCTGGCGGCAGAGGAAGGCCGGGATCTGCATCATGTCCAGCACGCGGGAGGCCGGTCCGAGCTGTGTCACGTCATGCACGTCGGAGAGGACGGGTACCTGGAGTTCGGCTTTGATGGCCTTAAGAATTTCAAGTCCTTTTTCAAGTCCCGGTCCGCGGAAGGACTGATAGGAGGAACGGTTGGCCTTATCATAGGAGGCTTTGAATATGTATTGAATTCCCAGGCGTCCGCAGATTTTTTTAATTTCTCTTCCGATCATCAGTGTTCTGTCATAGCCTTCAATAACGCAGGGGCCGGCAATCAGAAACAGCCGGCTTCCGTCCAGTGTGAGGGGTCCTACCTGAATGGTTTTCATAATGGGTGGCTCCTTTCAAAATAGGCTTCGGCCCTTTTCAAATCTTCTTCTGTATCAATGCCGATGCCGTCCATATCTGTCTGAATGACGCCTATGCGGCAGCCTGATTCCAAAGCACGGAGCTGTTCCAGAGATTCGGTTTTTTCCAGCGGTGTCTGGGGCATGGCGGCAAAGTCCAGCAGGAACCGGCGGCGGTAGGCATAGATGCCCACATGTTTGCGGGGCGGTTCCGCGAAGGCGTGACGCGGAAAGGGAATCAGGGACCGGGAGAAGTACAGGGCTTCTCCCCGGGTATTCACTACGACTTTGACCGCAGAGGGATCTTCATATTCTTCTTTTTTCAGGGGCGAGGATACGGTGGCCATATCAAGATCAGGCCTGTCCTGCAGGCAGGATGCCAGGGCGTCAATAACCGCAGGATCAATGAAGGGTTCGTCGCCCTGTACATTCACAATAATATCATAATCCGGGTAATGGCGTACGGCTTCTGCCAGACGGTCTGTCCCAGTGGGGTGGTCCGGGGATGTCATGACGCATTCTCCCCCGAATTTTTTTATTTCTTCTTCTATCAGCGGATGGTCTGTCGCAATGATGACGATATCCGGTTTTTGTGCCAGCACCGCCCGTTCATAAACCCGATGAATCAATGTTTCCCCCGCAATTTTCCGGAGAGGTTTTCCGGGAAGACGCGTTGATTCATATCTGGCAGGAATAATACAGGCTGTTTTCATAGAATTTCCTCCAATTTCTTTTCCAGCAGAGACTGTCCTTTTTCTTCAAATACCACACGGATGGAGAGCACATAGACAGGAACTCCTGTCTGCGATGCACGGGGGGGCAGTTTTACTCCGTCTTTTTCTGTTATTACGATGCACTCTGCCCCCTGCCGGACCGCTGCTTCTTCCGCGCGGTCCAGATCGTCTTCTGTATAGGCATGATGATCTGGAAAGGCCATCTGTCCGACGGTTTCGAGTCCCGCATCTGCAGCTGTACGGAGAAATCCGTCCGGGTTTCCCACCCCCGACATGGCCAGGGCTTTCATTCCTTTTACATGGGTTAAAGAAGCGCCGGCCGTCCGTGTGTCGCGCTGCCATTCTTCGAAGGAAAGGCATTCCGCCGGCCGGTGCCACGCTTCAATCACAGGAACTCCCGGTGCTTTTTCCGTCAGGACACGCCGAATGTCTGTTTTGGCCTGTTCCCCGGCCTGATCCGCTTTGGTCAGAATAAAAAGGCCGGCCCTTGACAGGTGGTCCAGCGGTTCCCGCAGAAGTCCGCGGGGCAGAAGGTGTCCGCCGCCAAAGGGCCACGTGCTGTCAATCAGCACGAGATCCAGATCGCGTTTCATCCGCCAATATTGAAAGCCGTCATCCAGAAGCAGAATGTCAGCTCCCATGGCTTTGGCTTTTTCCGCCGACCGGCACCGGTCTTTCCCTGTCAGCACAGGAACTCCCGGAAGGGAACGCGCCATAAGGTACGGTTCATCCCCCGCCTGTTCTGCGGACAGGTATATGCGGGAAAAGTCCGATACAACGGCTCCCCGTTTCTCCGCGGACCCCCGGTAGCCTCTGGAAAGAACAGCCGGGCGGAGTCCCCGGCAGGACAGGAATCCCGCCAGCCACATGGCAACCGGTGTTTTTCCTGTTCCCCCGGCTGTGATATTGCCGATGCTCACAGCCGGAAGGCCGGGATCTGCAGCCCGGGCTGATTCTTTCCGCAGGCGGGATTCAGCTCCTTTTCCGTACAGTACCGACAGCGCCGAAAGCAGTGCCAGAACGGTTCTGTCCGCCGCACCGCGGGCTCCTTCTTTCTGGAGCTGAAGAATGTATCCTTCAGGGTTCACGATGGATTTCCTCCCAGTTTGATATGAACTTCATCAGCCATTTTTTCCAGGGCATCCACATTTCTTTTGGTCGCCCCCTGGTTTTCCCGGACAACTTCAAGTGCTTTTTCTCCCATGGTTTTCATTTTATCAGGATTGGCCAGCAGTCCCATCAGGGTTTCGCCGAATTCTTCTTCGCCTCCTGTCATGATGCAGGCTCCTCTTCCTAACAGGAGGGCATAAATGTCCTTAAAGTTAAACATATACGGTCCGACCAGGATCGGTTTCCCATGGGCAGCGGGTTCCAGGATGTTATGCCCCCCTACTTTCACGAAGCTTCCGCCCACAAAGACAATGTCTGCGAGGCTGTACAGCCGTCCCAGTTCTCCAATGGTATCCAGGATAATTACCTGATGGCTCAGGTCTTCTTCTGTGTTTTTCATTTCTGTGCGGCGTATCACCGAGAATCCGGCACGCCTGACCAGAAATTTAACAGCAGGCGCCCGTGTAATTTCCCGGACGGCCAGGATCATACGGGCCTTGGGATATTTGGCGCATACTTTTTTAAATGTATGGAGAAGAATTTCTTCCTCCCCTCCATGTGTGCTTCCTGCCACAAGCACGGGATAGGTGTCTTCAAAATGGAATTCACGGCGCAGTTCTTTTTTTTCTTCTTCTGTTACTTCAGCATAGATCTGGTCGTATTTTGTATTTCCCGTTACGGTAACACGGTCTTTTTTGGCCCCCATGGAAATAATGTACCGGGCATCCACGGCCGACTGCATGCAGAAGCGGTTGATCTGTGTCAGCATGCGGGATGTATACCGGTTGATCAGAAGGTAGCGTTTCATGGAACGGTCACTGATCCGCCCGTTCATCATCATGACGGGAATTTTCTGATTCCATGCAAATCTGAGAAAGTTCGGCCACAGTTCGGTTTCTACCAGAATGATCACTTTAGGAGACACGATGCGTACAATACGGCTTGTGATGACGGGAAGGTCAAAAGGGAAGAAGATATGCCCGTCAGCTTCCGGTATAATCCGCTGGGCCATGCGGTGGCCTGTGGCGGTAACCACGGAAACCACAACCATTTCATTGGGATATCTTCTTTTAAGTTCTCTCGCAATGGGACTGGCCGCCACAATTTCCCCCACGGAAGCCGCATGAATCCAGATGGCATTGCGGTAGGCAATTTTTTCAAGGGTCGGCGTGGGCATGACACCGGCGCTTTGTTTCAATCTGTCATAAAATCCTTCTTCAAAAATAAGCCGGTAGATGAGAACCGGAATCTGCAGAATCCAATAAGCCACCAGACAAATATTATAAAACCAGTACATTATTGTCCGCCTTCCGGCTGTCGCACCGACATGGTATACAGCTCTTTATATAATCCGTTCCGTTTCATCAGTTCATCATGACTGCCCTGCTCCGCAATTCTCCCTCCGTGAAGCACCAGAATAACGTCGGCGTTCCGGATGGTAGACAGGCGGTGGGCAATGACAAAGGATGTCCGGCCCAGCATAAGACGGTCCAGTGCTTCCTGGACGATTTTTTCACTTTCTGTGTCAAGGGCCGAGGTGGCTTCATCGAGAATCAATATGGCCGGGTCTTTTAAAATGGCCCGGGCTATGGATATGCGCTGGCGCTGTCCGCCGGAAAGCATAATTCCCCGGTCTCCCACCATGGTGTCAATGCCCTGGGGCAGATTTTTCACAAAGGACTCTGCATTGGCTGCACGCACGGCGTTCCAGACTTCTTCTTCCGAAGCGTCAAGACGTCCGTAGAGTATGTTTTCCCGGATGGTGGTGTTGAAGAGGAGTGTGTCTTGGGGAACCAGTCCGATCTGTTCCCTCAGCGAGCCGATGGTGACATCCCGGATGTCAGTGCCGTCAATACGGATGGCTCCTCCGGTTACATCATAGAAACGGGGCAGAATGTTGGCCACTGTGGTTTTTCCTGCGCCGCTGTGCCCTACAATGGCAATGGTCTGTCCCGGTTCCGCCGTAAAGTCCAGGTCCTGAAGCACCGGCTGTCCCGGCACATAGGCAAAGGATACATGATCAAAAGATACTTCTCCCTGCCGGATTTTCAGAGGCTGCGCCCCTTTCTTTTCCTGTACTTCCGGAGGCGTGTCCAGAATAGCAAAGATTCTGTCGCCGGCCGCCAGGGCCCGCTGAATGTTGCCGTATACGGTGGCCAGTCTTTTGGTCGGATTGGCCAGGTTGATGGCATAAATCAGAAAAGCAATGAGAGCCCCGGCTGTCATATCGCCGTCAATAACGGAAACACCGCCGTACCAGATAATGGCAGTAATGGCAAGCGCCGACAAAAATTCGACAACCGGCGTCAGCTGGCTTCCCTGGCGGATGGTTTTCATGGTCGCCCGGAAGCTGGCTTCGTTGACTGCTTCAAAACGCTTCATTTCATATGCGCCTCTGTTAAAGCTTCTGACAATTCTGACTCCCTGAATGGTTTCCTGAAGCATGGCTGTCACGTCTGCAATGCGTTCCTGCACGCCGCGTCCGCTGTTGTGAAGTTTTTTGCCGAAAAATTTTATAGTCAGCGACACAGCAGGCACAATGACAATACACAGCAGTGTCAGTTTCCACTGCAGGTAAATCATGGACAGGAAGGAGCCGATAAAGATGACGCTTTCCTGAATAAGCTGGACAAAGTTATCGACGATGGCCGACTGCAGGGCTCCGATATCATTGGTCAGGTTGCTCATGATTTCCCCGGTACGTCTTCTGTCATAATAGGAAACCGATAATTTCTGCAGATGGCCGTAGACTTTGTTCCTGATGTCTATAATAACCCGCTGCCCGATGAATCCCATCAGGTATCCCTGACCGAATGTAACAAGGCCGCGGATAAAAAAGACCAAAAGGATAATCCCGATAATCATATGCAGCATGTTCAGATCTTTGTCCGCCAGGACTTTATCCACTACGTCTTTGATAATCCATGGAACCACCAGATTGGAGGCCGCTACAAGAATCATGCACAGCATCGCCATGGCAACGCGTTTTCTGTAGGGCCATATGTACTTCAGAA
>OLIH01000756.1_pt1 | contig 14275 bp, 15 predicted proteins | sample 1609721 | NCBI WGS metagenome assembly OLIH01 (sample SAMEA4350157, study PRJEB24818) | metagenome | biome: human; feature: gut; material: faeces | place: Denmark | collected 2013-09
AGGTCCTTGATCTGCTTTGTCGAAATAAAAGATGTGTTCATAGTATTTTTCCTCCTGTAAGTATGTTTCGTATCTACATTCTTACCCGCTTTTTACTATTTACACATCTTTTGCTATATTCCCAAAAAAACTTGTCACAAACGTGTACATTCCCATTTGCGACAAGTCTTTTTTAATTTTCATAGGATACCGATCGTTCTCTTCCATTGATCGTTTGTTCTTTTAAGGCTTCCTTATCATTTATTTTTTCGAGTGGAGGTTTCTTTTTATAAGATGCAATAATTCTGGTGCTATAGCGGCGTTCTATTGAGGCGTTACCCGATTTACTAAATCTGAGTAGTTTTTTGGTCTTGGATTGATAAGACTTTGTTAGAATGAGTTTATAGCCTTTTCTGGCTGCATATACAAAATACTGCTTCATAAAATAATTGAGCTTGGATAAATTCGTACCGCATACCTTTTCGAGATAAGGCACCTGTCCCTTCCTCCAATGTGTCAAATATTTCTCTTCCAGCCATCCCATTAGTATGAGGGAGTCCTCAACTGTTGCATAGCCTCTCTGATACAGCTGCCTTTCAATAACAGCGGCAGTTTTCTTTTCAATCTGCTGTCTGTTCAATAGTCAAATCCTCCATATTTCCCACGACAAGCCGCAATTCAAAGCCTTCATTTCCATCATGTGCCTCTGCTGACTGAATTAAGGTTTTGTTTTCCTTGAAATATTTGTTTTTTCTATGCCGGAAGAATTCAACGATATCCAGGGCATCCAGCTCCAGCTGTGCCAATTCTGTTTGCAGGGCATCTTTACCTATTTGGGCAATGTTCCATCCTAAGGATGCTAATTTGATTACTGCGACAAATTCTTGAAAGCTCAGATTATTCGTGTTTCCCATCGGAGCGATAAAGTCATGCATAAGCTCCGAAAAATTGTCATGCTCTATACGTTCCGGTAAAGGATCATATGTTATATCCTGATCATTGATATAGGCACCTTTTACATTTCTATGCCGCACAATAGATTCATAGAAATCTTCCGCTTCTTCCAGCGTAGCATTCTGCTTTATAAGGATTTCCGCAACAGAATCCAAAATAAACTCATTTCGATATTGAAAAAATGACCCTTTCCAGCGATGCTCAGGTAATACATTCCGTACATCATCAAGAAGATACATACCAATCGCTTTCATCCGATACAGGTTGTCCTTATCTTCATCATACACTTCTATATAGTCCGGTGTAACATCTATAATACGATATTCTCCATAGTGCTCTTCCTTCCAGCCTCTCAGTATACTGCTATCACTTTCATTCCACTTTCTGCTGTCGAAAAACTCCTTTAGACATTGTGGATGGGAGCCGATATAGGCTAATGCCTGGTTCATCTTTTGATGCTTATTCGGTTCCTGCATGAGCAATACACTGTATACATGATTTTTATAAACAAACTTCAAATATTCCTCTCGAAGCTTTATCAGCTTTTTTGCGTCTTTCTTATGTAAATAATTCATAGTATATCCCTTGTATAACCACAGCTTACAGTGATCAGTAAGCTTGTCATACACCTTTCCTCCTTTACATCATTATTTTAACAAAAAGCATAGCTGTGTAGGGACTCTTCATCTATAGTCTCGTTCAAAGTCTTGCCTCTATGCCTTTTTTCGATTCCGCAGTTTTTTAATAAACAGATACAAACCCAGAATAAGAACAGCTGTCGCAGCCATTCCTATCAACAGACTGCCTTCCTTTTTATTTTCTTCATATGCCTCCTCATAAGCTTCTTTCGCGGCTGGATAAAAAGCAGTATCCTTCACAGCATCCAGAAAATCTAGATTCTGATCCTCACCTTCTTCTCCGTCCTTTTTTCCATTGTCTTTTGCAAGCTGAAGCAATTGCTTTTTTTCTTTTTCATAGCTCTTGACGGATGTATCATATGCTTCCTTATAGATTGCTTTAAATTTCTTCAAGTTATAATCCTCTACATCGGATATCTTTTTGTCATTGTATACATATTCATAGGCATTGTACTCTGCCGTACCCTGCAGAACTGTTTTCACTTTCTGTTCCGCATCATCAAAGGCTGTTTTATAATATTCTATATATTCATTTTTTATAATTTTGGATGGGAGTTTCTTCAACTGATACGCTTCCTTTTCCAAAGCATCTTTTTTTCCGTTTGTTTCTGCCAGTGAGGATGTATTGTTCATAAGCTCGGTTTCTGCTTTTTCATAGGATTTATTAAAGGCTGTTTTGTAGGCTTTTTGAGAGTAGGTATAGGTTACATCTTCCAGTGTTTTGTCCGGATTCTTCATTTTGAACGAATATCCATCCGTAGCCCCTTCTTTTGCATAATCAATTTTCGGCTGTGCCGGAACTTTAACCTTTGGTTTTGCCTCCTGAACAGGTTGCGGTGTACTTGGAGATGGTGTTGAGGATCCACTCGTTGATGGTGCTGATGTTCCACCTGAGGAACTCGTACCTCCACCATTGTGACAGTGATATTCGCCATAAGCCAATCCCCATTTCTCACAATTTGTCCGGCATGTATGACAGCCATTACTGTCGGTTCTTCCCGGATGTGCCTGAATGGATGTAGACGTTGGTAATACAAGAAGTAATGCGAATGTTGCGAATGCTAATAATTTTCTCATTTTTTCACCCTCCTAGACTATGAGTAAATTACAAACCTCTTCCCTCCTTCCCTATGCTTTAATTATAACGCTTACATTCGCACTTTTGTAATTTTTTTAAATCAATAGGAATACAATTACTCGACTGTATACTGGATTTATTGTGAAATTGGGTTATCCTGATAATTTCTTATACTAAAGCAAGCTGGTTTCAGATATAAATGGGATGACATAGCTTTTAGGATAAGCTTTCATATCAAAATTTCATGGATATGATGATACTATGATACCGCAGTTTATTTAGATATGACGGATGTTGGATATGCAGCCCTGACAAAGAATATCATTATGGCGTTTGCGAAAAGAGCAATGGCGGTCATCCTGGAGATGCTGGAGAATAGCATTGACCGCATGAAAATCAGTACCCAAGATGTAGATCTGGTGCTGTAGGCGGTGGCTCCAGATTGTGTCAAAGCCGTTGTCTTGTTGCAGGCAGAAGGCGAAGCCAGAACATTTTGGAGTAGCAAATGCAATTGGTGCTGCCATTTCAAAGGTAAGTGGTACATGAGAGCAGCAGGTTTCAGATGATGAGGTGCCTTGTGAGGAAGCAATTGGAAAGGCGAAGGCTGAGGAGGTTGATTTGGCTGTTGCGGCTGAGCGATTCGTGATACTGTGCAGTATCGATATGATGATGAACCATTGGCGTATTATCCAAAAAACAAGCAGGCTGAAGATAAGGGCTGCTTGTGATTTGAAAATAGCAAGAAAGACCCCCTTAAATATATACAATTATAAATTATATATATATATTGTATTAATTACAATTCAATAATATAACGATATTACATATCGATGTAGTGGAGGTAGAAAATATGCAGTCTGAGTTAACTCAAGATCAGAAAGAACACCTTTTATCAATATTGCCTGATGCAAAACCAGGTCATGAATTTTCTTATTATCTATGCTGTAAGTTATTAAGGAATGATTATAATCTAATTGATGATTTTTATACCGATGGAGAGAATGATAGGGGAATTGATTTTGTATATGTAAGAGTTAATAACAAAACAAGTTCATTTGATAAAGCAATTGATTTGTTAAAGGCAAATGCAGTCAATAGCATAAAATCAGCCTATTTCAGTGCAAAAACACAAAGAAAGAAACAAGCTCTGTAAGTGAGAATGAATTTATCAAAATAGGCTCATTTCTGGATACAGTAAAACGGTATACACAAAACTGTGAAGAAGTTACTACAAGTATTTTTAACAAGCGATTACATCGCTTTGTAATACTACTCAAATGTATTTATGATAATATACATTATCTAAACGACATTAACTTCGAATATAATTACATTAATACTGTATTAGAATTTGATGAATTTCAAAATAAAAAAATAAAAAATGATATGGGGGTAAATATTGAGAATAAATTATTAGATATATTTAGTAAAGCTAAATTTACTTTTGAATTATACTCTAGAGTAAATTTGAAAAATTTATACAATTTATATTCTGGCTATAAAAGACAATTATTTGATGTTCATGACTGTATTAATGATGATGAAGGATTAATTGCAAAAGTCCATGTCAAAGAGTTTTTCAAGTGTATTACATGTAGCGATATATATGATATTAAATCGTTTATTGAAAACTATGATGATTTCATTTTCGATAATAATGTTAGGAGTTTTCAAGGGAAAAACTCTACTAATAATGCAATTATAAAAACATGTGAAAACCTTACTCTCAATGCTCGACACAGAAGAAGTGTTGGATTTTGGGTTAAAAATAATGGTATAACAATTTTGTGTGAAAATTATCTAATAAACTCAAATGGTGTTTTAGATATTTATGATTTAAAGATTATGAACGGATTACAAACAATTTCAAGTATACATGAATTTTTAAAGCAGAATCCTGATTTAACAATGGAACAGTTAGATTTTATCAAAGTACAAATAAAAGTTATTAAAAAAGAGGGTTTGTCAAAAAAAGAAATAGAATAAATCATAATTGCAACAAACTCTCAAACTCAAGTCAAATATCTTGACTTAATATCCATTGATGATGATTTAGAAAGATTGGAGTTCAAATTATATGATCACAATATTGATTATGAGAGAAAGAAGAAACAGAAATCCAAAACCAATTGCACAATAACAATTAAGCATAATGAACTGCTACAGTTGATAATTACATGCTTCGGGGATGGACCCTCTGCTGCTAAAAACAAGTTAAAATCATCTTTATATGCAGCGAAGAATGAGAATGGAGAAAAAGAACTCATAAGTTTTAGGGAATATTGGAATTCAAATAAATTTGAAACATTAAAAAGGGCTATAATATTATATGATTCACTGAAAACATTAGAAAAGAAAAATAAAGAAAATCAAGTCCTCAAATATGCCAAATTACATACAACATTTTGTGCAATTAATATAATACATGCTCATTTATCAAATTCTGAATTATTAGAGAAATCCATCGCTATAATGAAGAATGTATTTGATTATTATGGGGTCCAAAGAAACACCACTATTGAACAAATGTCAAAAAATATAAGTTCGGAACGAATTAGGTTAATTGTTAACACCTATGACTTATGTGATGTTCAAAATAAAAGCAAGGGATAAGCATTTAAGATTTGCTCTCATCCCTTTTTTATATATTCATAAGATATCTAATAAATTATTCATTCTCAATTATAATGGATATTTTATTTTCAATAAGATTAATTATCCTTGTTACTAATGCATTCCCCATCATAAAATACCTTCTTCTTTCAGGCATTCCTGTATTCGTCCAGTCATCTGGAAAATGTTGAAGTCTTTCAGCTTCTATTGGTGTCAATAATCTTAAACAACCTGTTTCCTCATCTTCGATTACATGTGTGCTTCTATTACTACTACCTTCACTAGTCAACATCGTTCTACCCGGTAAATTCAACTTATCTGGAAAGGCCATACTACCTTCTGAATACAAATAAGGTTCTCCATTTGGTTTTTTCCTCGGTATTTTTTTTGCGCCCTTCATCATATTGAATTTTTCCATTTGATTATCAGTAAGGAAATAGCTGTTCAAACCATCCCTATGTTCTCTTATTTCTTGCAATGGTATAGGAGGAGTACCTGACGGAGTGCTTCTGATTGTAGTAACTTTTCCATTGATCATCACCCCGGTATTTTCAAAAGCCCCTTTAAAAAGTTCTGTCATTTCGACAGTATCTCGATATTCAGTTAAATCAATTTCCTTGCTTAAATGTTTAAAATCTTTAATTTCTTCAATAGGTAACGATTGTGCAAAAAGTCCAGTATGTAATAAATATTTTCTTGCATCTCTTTGTCTTATCCCTTTGCAATAATGTAGACCTTTTCTCCAAGCAAAAATAAATACTCTTCTTCGCCTTTGAGCACAACCATAATCTGCTGCATTTACTACTCTCCATTCAACATTATATCCTAAATCATGGAAGGTTCTTAGCATAATACCAAAGTCTCTACCACGTTGACGAGCAGGAGATTTCAATAATCTATCAACATTTTCCAATAAAACAAATGGTGTATTTTTTATTCGCAATATTTCGGCAATCTGCCAAAACAATACTCCCTTTTTCCCTTCAATTCCTTTTTCCCCTGAAATAGATCTAGCAACTGAATAATCTTGACAAGGAAATCCTCCTACTAATAATGTATGATTAGGGATATCTTGTTTGTTCACACTACTTATATCTTCATTTGAATGGTTTTCATATCCAAATCTCGTACAATAGCATTCATAAGCATGTTGAATCTTTGTAGATGGCTCCCACTGATTTGCCCATACAAAATCCCAATTTCTATTTTCAATAGCTCTTCCTGTTTCTTCATTAAATCCATGAATGTCATTTAAGCCAACTCTGAATCCACCTACACCCGCAAATAATTCAATCACTGTTTTTTCCATATATGGCCTCCAAACCTATTGATTTCCTATACCTTATCTAGCTAAAAAGACCAAGCACTGGTATAATGGATTTATACCGTAATATTATACATGAATTCTACATTTTAAGCAAGATCAAAAATTCATTTTTATAGGAGGAAATCTTATGTTATTTGATTATGATGATGAGAATGAAAAAAGCATTTATGAATATGCAAAAAACTTAGAGAGCAAAACCTTTCAGGATATAATCGATGAGTATAATGAATCACCTATAAAAAGCTATAATAGTTTACATAATCCATTATCACCAACGATAGCTGAAGATGATGGAGGTTATTTAAGAAATGAAAATGCAAAAGGTGAATTAGGAAATTTACTTGAAAAATATTATTTTGGATATATGCCCAATAGTAAACAAGAAGCTGATTTTCCTAAAGTCGGAATCGAACTTAAACAAACATGCGTAAACCTAAAAAAGAATGGTGAATATTCAGCTGGTGAAAGACTGTCAATCACTAATATATCTTATGAAGAGCCTGTCCAACCAGATTTTTACAAAAGTCATGTATGGAAAAAAATAAAACGAATCTTATTAGTTCATTACTTAAGAGAGAAAACCAAAGAGCGTTTAGATTACCAGATACTTTTTGTCAATCTTTTCACTCCTCCTGCTGAAGATTTAGAGATAATAATCAATGATTACAATAGAATCAATGCTAAACTCATATCGGGTTTAGCTCATGAAATAAGCGAATCTGACACACTATATTTAGGAGCTTGTACAAAAGGATCTACAGCTTTAAAAAGCTGGCAACCACAATATTATGGTGATAATAGGCCTGCAAAAAAAAGAAATTATTGTTTAAAACGAAGCTATATGGATTACATATTACATGCTTACATATTAAGAAAAAAAGTACCCTATGAATCAATTATAAAGAATACTACAGATTTAAATCAAACAACATTTGAAGAATATATAACAGAAAAAATAAATCGTAATATTGGTAAAACTGATAAAGAACTTTGTGTACAATTTAACCAAGCATATAACATTAAAAATAAGTCTTTATGGAGCAATCTGGCCTTTCGAATGTTGGGTATCAAAAGCAATCGTGCAGAGGAATTTGCAAAAGCAAATATCATTGTAAAATCTATACGGCTAGATGAGGAAGGAAAAATGTCTGAGCATATCTCTATCCCTTCATTCAAATTTAAAGAATTTATTAAAGAAGATTGGGAATCATCTTTTGTTTTTGAATACTTCAGTGAAACCAAGTTTCTATTTGTGATTTATAAAAAAGAAGGAGAGACTTATAAACTATTAGGATCACAATTATGGAATATGCCCTACACCGATCTGAATACCATAGTTCAGGAAGGATGGAGGAAGATACAAGACTGTATAAAAATTGGGGTAAAATTTGAAATAACTGGGAAGTCTATCAGAAATAACATACCGAAAATAAATGATAATCCTATCACACACATTAGACCTCATACCGGTAAAGCTGCATATAGATTGCATAATGGGTATACAAAAGGAAATATAAAATATGCAGATGAATTGCCAAATGGAGAATGGATGACAAGACATAGTTTCTGGATCAATAAAACCTATATCTTATCTCAACTCAAATATAAATAAAATGAAACACAAAAAATTAATTACCACACCTGAAATATCGAAACGAATGTCTAAAGTCAAACTGAAGAGAAATAAAGTTGAGATGAAATTAGCAAAAGCTTTATGGCATCGTGGCTATCGTTATCGTTTGAATTACAAGCAGTTACCAGGTTCTCCTGATATAGCTATAACAAAGTATAATATAGCGATTTTTGTTGACGGTGAGTTTTGGCATGGAAAGGATTTTGAAATAAAAAAATCAAAGTTAAAAAATAATAAAGACTATTGGATAATGAAAATAGAGGAAAATTTACATAGAGATGCTAAAAATGATAAACTATTAAATGAGATGGGATGGATTTCTATTCATTTTTGGAGCAAAGATATAGAAAGAAATCTTTCTTATTGCCTGAATGTAATTGAAGATTTTATTGATTATCAGATGGTTGGACGTCTTTAGTGAGGTATATTATGTATAATAAAATAGCTAGAAAATATATTGAAGAGATAATGAATATCAAAGCAAATGGTAATGAAGATACAAGAATTTTCCCCTTCGATGATAATATCTATATGCTTTGGAAAAAGAATTATACAGGTCTAATGGCTGAAATAAAGAGAAGGGATGAGACAAAAATGGCACAAGGGTATTATGATTTTAAAATTGGTTGTCTGGATGATTATGGTCTATTCGCCACTGATAAATTAACACACATCAATTTATTTAGGGCACTAAAAAATAACAAAATACCATTTTCTGATTGCTATGAAATATGGAAAGGCACAGACCCAAAAGAACTAACATCAAATGTACGTGCATTATTCTTATTGAGGATTTTGTTTCTTTTCTTCCTTGAACAAGAAATAAATTGGGGGAATTTTGTTTGGCAACGATTTTCTAATTTCGTTGCTTCAAAGAAAATTAAAACTTCTCCTCGTACAATGCTATTAGGCTTTTTACTACAATATTATTTAGCAGACCAAGAAACAATAAAACAATTAAAAAGTTATGAAATTAAAAATACAGGAAGTTATTCATTTGGCAAAGGATGGTCAGAATATCCATATAAAAGATATTTTACGCTATTTAACAATTGCTCAAATATGAAAATCACCTTTGATGAAGATTTAAAGAATCTGTATGTGAATAATATAGATAGTTTAAATCCTTATTACAAAACAATATTATATAAAAAAAACAAAAAAACAAAACATTATAGTAATTAATAATAGTAAATTCTAAAGGAGGTAATCATGACGATACAAACTATTAACGATTATAAAAATAAATTTATCATTTCAAACTACTCATTTTTTACTGATATCTTCACCAAGCCCATCTGGGGTGATATGGGCGAGGATACCGCCTCCATCACACTGACAGTGATGGAAAACACTTGGCACCTGCACTTCATCCGCACCCAAAGCGGTGAGCCATATCCATTAAGCGACACCGTATGCAATGTAATTGATGAATACGAAAAGGATTTAACCAATGAAGAAGTATTTGAATTCTTAGCGCATCACAATATCCTGAAGGAATTTGAGGACGCTGTATCAAAGCTTTAAGATGTCTTACATCTATACATATACAAAAAATACGAATCCAATATGATAAAGACTGCCTGTCAAAGAAAAATTATTCTTCTTCAAACAGACAGTCCTTTTTCATTTCAAAACACTACCTAATCCAGCTCCAGTCCCCCGGTGTATAACTGATAATATGTTCCCCTCTCCTTCATCAGCTTCTCATGATTTCCACGCTCAATGATCTTCCCCTGATCCATCACCATAATCACATCGGAATTTCTGATTGTGGAAAGCCGATGCGCAATGACAAACACCGTTCTTCCCTCCATCAGCTTATCCATACCATCCTGCACAATTTTCTCGGTACGGGAATCAATCGAGCTTGTCGCCTCATCCAGAATCAGAACCGGTGAATTCGCAAGTGCCGCTCTGGCAATTGACAACAGCTGTCGCTGCCCCTGAGAAAGAGAAGCCCCATCTCCGCTGATCACCGTATCATAGCCATGCTCCAGATGTCGTATAAAGCCATGTGCATTTGCAAGCTTTGCCGCCGCAATCACTTCCGCATCCGTTGCATCCGCCTTACCATATCGAATATTATCCCGTATTGTTCCGGTAAACAGATGCGTATCCTGCAAAACGATGCCCAAAGACCTTCTCAGATCATCCTTCTTGATCAGCTTGATATCAATGCCATCATACGTGATCGTCCCCTTTTGTATATCATAGAATCGGTTGATCAAATTGGTAATTGTGGTTTTTCCTGCACCTGTAGCACCGACAAATGCCACCTTCTGACCACGCTCAGCATACAGCTTGATATTATACAGAATCTGCTTAATCTCATGATAGCCAAAATCCACATCATCAAAAATGATATTACCAACCAGAGGAACATACTGCACAACACCATCTCTTCGCGGATGCCGCCACGCCCATTTTCCTGTCGGCACCTCACTCTCAATCAGCTCACCGTCAACCTCCTGCACATGTGCAAGCGTCACCAGGCCATCATTCGGCTCCAGGTCTTCATCCATCAATGCAAAGATGCGGGAAGCACCTGCGGATGCCATAATAACGGAATTTAACTGCTGGGATATCTGCGTAATCGGCATAGTAAAGGATCGATTCAACTGCAGGAAGGATGCCAGAGCACCTAATGTCAGACCACCGATACCGTTGATAGCGATCAGACCGCCGAGCAATGCCGTCAATACATAGGATATATTCCCCAGATTCCCCATAACCGGCATCAGGATATTTGCAAACTTATTTGCCTGATAAGCACTGTCAAACAGCTGCTCATTCACCTGATCAAAGCCATCCTTTGTTTCCTGTTCATGCGTAAACACCTTAATGACCTTCTGCCCGCTCATCATCTCTTCAATATAGCCGTTCACAACACCGAGATCACTCTGCTGCCGCTTGAAATAAACAGCACTCTGTCCTGCGATTTTAGACATTGCCGTCTTCATGACGAATACCATAACCACGACAATGACCGTCAGATAAAGACTCAGCACACACATGGAAAGAAAGACACTTACGACAGTAATCGCGCTCGACAGCAGCTGTGGAATGCTTTGTGAAATAACCTGCCGCAGTGTATCCGTATCATTCGTATATACCGACATGATATCGCCATGATGATGCGTATCGAAATAGCGAATTGGCAGCTTTTCCATATGTGCAAATAAATCATCACGAATCTGTTTCATCGTCCCCTGTGCCACATTGATCAAAATTCTGGCATACAGATACGTGGAAGCAATACCGCATACATAGATGGCAGCCATAGCACACAGCGCCTGAAACAGAGGTTCGAAATCAGCAGGACCGCCGGATGCCAGAATCGGCGCGATATAATCATCAATCAGACTTTTCAGAAACAGGGAGCTTGCCACTGTTGCCAGAGAACTGATGATAATGAAAATCAACACAAAGAAACAGGAAACCCTGTAATTGCGAATAACATAAGCACACAGCCGCGTCAGCACCTGTAGAGAATACTTGTCCGCTTTCACCTTATTTTTCTTAATCTGCATTCTCATCGCCTCCCTTCATCTGCGTACGATAAACCTCCTGATAGATTTCATTTGTTTTTAACAGCTCCGCATGAGGTCCAATACCGTTGATTTTTCCATCATCCAGCACCACAATTCTGTCCGCATCCTCAATAGAGGAGATACGCTGGGATATGATCAGCTTTGTGATATCCGGAATATCCTCGCGAAACGCCTTTCGTATCAGATAATCCGTCCGCGTATCCACCGCGCTTGTGGAATCATCCAGAATCAGAATCTTCGGGTTTTTCAGTAAGGCTCTGGCAATACAAAGACGCTGCTTCTGACCGCCGGATACATTGCTTCCACCCTGTTCTATATGCGTATCATAGCCATCCGGAAACCGCTGGATAAATTCATCCGCCTGGGCAAGCCTGCATGCCTGCAGCATTTCCTCATCACTCGCATTGGGATTTCCCCAGCGCAGATTATCCTTGATCGTACCGCTGAACAGCACGTTATTCTGTAATACCATGGATACCTGATTCCGCAGTACATCCAAATCATATTCCTTTACATCCACACCGCCAACATACAGACTTCCCTTTGTCACATCATACAGTCGGGGAATCAGCTGCACAAGAGAGGACTTCCCGCTTCCCGTACCTCCAAGTATTCCAATCGTTTCTCCTGAGCGGATATGCAAATCAATATCCTCCAGTGAATCTGCCTCCTGATCCGCACTGTATGCAAAGCTGACATGGTGAAAATCAATGGAACCGTCCTTCACCTCGGTAACAGCCTTTTCCGGTGAAACGATATCACTCTTTTCATCCAGTACCTCATCAATTCGCTGAACGGAGGCAAAGCTCATGGACAGCATGACAAAGATCATGGACAGCATCATCAGTGACATCAGGATATTCGTCGTATAGGTCATCATACTCATCAGCTCACCGGTCGTCATAGAACCACCGACAATCATTCTTGCCCCCAGCCAGGAAATCGCCAGGATACAGGCATACATGGACAGCTGCATTGCCGGAGAATTAAAAATCAGAATGTTCTCCGCTTTTTTGAACATGCGGTAAATATTATAGGATGCCCTGTTAAATTTTGAAATCTCATAATCTTCCTTTACATATGCCTTTACGACACGCATATTCGTTATATTTTCCTGTACACTTGCATTTAAATCATCATACCTGTTGAATACCTGCAGAAAAATCGGATGGGCAAATTTCATAATAAAAATCAGAACGATTCCCAAAAAGGCGATCGCATACAGAAATACCATGGACAGCTCGGCATTGATCACAAATGTCATTGCCATAGCACAAACCAGTGTCAGCGGTGCACGCACACACATCCGCAGCACCATCTGATAGGCATTCTGTATATTCGTCACATCCGTCATCAGGCGAGTCACCAGACCGGCTGTAGAAAATTTATCGATATTATGAAACGAGAATTCCTGAATATTGTAGAACATTGCTCTGCGCAGATTCTTGGCAAAGCCTGCCGATGCATAAGCTGCATATTTCCCCGACATCGCCCCGCAGAACAAGGAGCCGAAGGCTGCCACAATCATAATGAGGCCATATTTTGTCACTTCCGTCATATCACCCTGACTCACACCCTTATCAATAATAAAGGACATCAGAAACGGCAGTGAAATTTCCAGTACAACTTCTCCCACCATGAAGATCGGAGCGAGAAAGGAGGCTTTCCTGTATTCTTTTACTTCCTGTAAAATCCGTTTAATCATATTGTCATCTCCTTTTCGATAGCATGCTATGTATTTTGTGAAAAGAAAAGCATCAGCTCTTCTGCCCAAGCATTTTCAGCAGGCAGCTCTGCATACATGCGATTTCCTCATCATTTAGTGCCGTCACCAGCTCCTCTTCATTCTCCTTGAATTTCTCTCTGAGAATCTTGTCCAGCTCCAGCGCCTGTTCACTGACCACGATATTTTTCACCCTCGCATCCTTTGTGCTTGCGACACGATGGATCAGTCCCTTATGCTCCAGACGATTCAGAATACCGGTTACGGATGGATTGGATATATCCATTGCATCCTCGATGTCCTTTTGATGTACCTGCTCTCCGCGTTCATGAGCCTTAAACAGGTAAATCAGCGTGAAGGTCTGGGAAGCCGTCAAATCAAATTCCGCAAATATGGTATTCAATCTGGCCTGATTCATTAGAAATACCTGTTTTATGAGATATCCGATATGCATATCCGCCATGCTTTCACCTCGCACTTTATCAGCTAATATATAGCACGCTATGAATTATACACCAGCTTTTCTTCCCTGTCAAATATTTTCCACTCTTCCTTTTTTCCGTTATGCTTCCTTATATATATGATATGTCCCGACTTTTTTCTATCCTTACGGATAGATGACTGCCGCATGCAGCCAACACACCTGTTATCAATAAAACTACCAGTATAACTGGTAGTTTTCTCTGAGCCTATAAGGCTCCTTTCCCTGCTACACCTAAAGGTGCGGTGAGAAAGACTTGACGGTTGCACTCTGCTACTTGTACCCCTTAAAGGGG
>OLIH01000758.1_pt1 | contig 14237 bp, 12 predicted proteins | sample 1609721 | NCBI WGS metagenome assembly OLIH01 (sample SAMEA4350157, study PRJEB24818) | metagenome | biome: human; feature: gut; material: faeces | place: Denmark | collected 2013-09
GAGGATTGCTGCGTTTTAATTGTTCGAGGACGTTGCGGTCGGTCCGCAAACTCATCATAAAATAAACCAGTGACCGTTGAATGCCCATCAAGCCGTAGAGTTCTTCGTTGCGGAGGCTGCGTTGCAGTTTATTTTCATTGGCTTCGCGTGCCTTGTTTAGATCACGTAGGTAGGTTAGGTAACTGATTGAAATCTGGTAAAGGAACTGCAGCACGGACCGATTTTGTCGGCGAGGGTCGAAGTTACTGACTTTACCTTCTGCAAAAAGACTGAGGAGTGGAATCGGCTCGCCGTTGATGGTGATCACCGCGGTATTAGTGATGATGATCGCTAGCGGAGCCGTTTCGTACACCACCTTTTTACGTGCGTCCCGTGTGACGATGGGCATGTCGAAAATAAACAGATGGCTATCATTATCTTCGTCGTATTCGTAACGGGCGCCTTCATCGGGATCAAGGCCGTACAAAAGAAAAGCTTCTGAGAGCTTAGCTTTGTCCTGTAGTTGCTGACGTTCTGCAGGAGTAGGATCAACCACATTGATCCAGACCCCTGGACTGATGCGGGATTGCTGGTTCAGTTGACCGGTTTTGTCATCAAATCGATAAATTGCAAGCATAGCGGGCTCCTTGGCTTTTTCTTTTAGTTTACAACAAGCAACAGCAGGATGCAGGAGGGAAACACATGCGTAAGCGTGAAACAAAAATTCATTTGGCCGCAGCACAAGCACCGCTTTTTGCTTGTCCAGTCTGTGGCCAACCATTACAGGTGACAGCGGGATCGTTGGTTTGTGTCAACGGACATGTACGCGATTTCAGCCACAAAGGGACGCTGAACTTCCTGAATCAGCAAGTAGCCACCGAATACACGACGCCGATGTTAGCCGCACGACGGCGAATGTTGAACGCTGGTTTGTTCACCCCATTTTTGGCAGCTATGGCAGCCAAACTTCCGAAACATCAACGACTGTTAGATGTCGGCTGCGGGGAAGGCACGCCGACTGCGTATTTGGCCGAGGCGGGTCAACAAACTGCCGTGGGTTTTGATATCTCATCACCGGCGATCAATCTAGCAGGCGGCTTAGCGGCACCAGTTCTGTTTGCGGTTGCGGATCTGGCCCACCTGCCTTTCGTTAACGATGCATTTGATACCGTGACCGACATCTTTTCGCCAGGTAATTATCGTGAATTCAGACGTGTGCTGCGTCCTGATGGTCAGCTATTGAAAATTATTCCGCGGGCGGGTTATCTTCGAGAAATCCGGGAAGGCTTATACTCGGGGACGGCTAAGGCTGTGTATAACAATGAGCCTGTCTTAAAAAGGTTCTTAGCAGCTTTCCCTGATGCGAGTCAGGAGACAATCACCTACGATTTTCCGTTAGCGCCAACTCAATTTGGCGATTTAATGGCCATGACCCCGTTAACGTGGCAGGCGCCCGCCGATCAACGCGACCAAATGCTTGCTGCACCGCCGATTAGTATCCATATTGATGTTGATTTGCTCACTGTGTCGCATCTTGTCAAGTAAAAGGGTTGTAAACATCGATGGCTGGTGTTAATATTCCTTTAAGCTATTTATTTTTAACTTTTATCAGGGCTAGCTTTTGGGTAATTGATAAAAGTTTGCGATAAATTACTTCACTAACGTATCGCTTCGCTGAGTGCGCTCCGAAGCAATGCGTTTTTTTCTTGCTTATTTTTACAAATTGACCTGTCCACAAGGCCTGTTCGTGCAAGTTAAATGTGCTAAACTTAAACCACTTGCGTTGAAGGGAAGATAACATGGCGAATCACATTGTTTTATTTGAACCGCTGATTCCGGCAAATACCGGGAACATTGCCAGAACCTGTGCAGCAACGAATAGCTATTTGCATCTCATCAAGCCACTGGGATTTGAGACAGATGATAAGCATCTGCGTCGTGCAGGTCTGGATTATTGGCAACGCGTCCGGATCATCTATCATGATAGTCTGGATGACTTCATGGCAACCGTTAAGGAACCGCAACACCTTTACCTTATTACTAAGTTTGCTGATCAGACATACTCAGACCGAGATTATGCCGACATTGATCAGGATCATTATTTCCTTTTTGGCAAAGAGACGACGGGATTACCGGAAGGCTTCATGCGCGATCATGTCGATCAGTGCTTACGTATTCCCATGACTGACAACGTCCGCGCGTTGAACTTGTCAAATTGCGCAGCATTGGTCATTTATGAAGCTTTACGCCAGCAGCATTTTGCAGGACTTGAAACATCACATACGTACGAGCACGACAAATTAAAGTAACCCAACAATAGAAGTGTGCGAGCTGGCTCGAGTAGAAACTGGCGTGTGAATGGCTTTGACCGTTATGGAAAAGGACGCTTACAAGAAGGTTTCTCGGTTGGCAAGCGCGTTTAGGAGGCTGTATTTATGGAAACAAAACGTTACCCTATCGCGGTTGAATCTTTTCACTATGATTTGGTTAAGCAAGGAACACCGGTTAAGAACGACTTGCAAGTTGCCATGCGCCAGATTGAATGGTCAGATCCCGCTAAACAAGATGAGTTGAAAAAAGGCAATCTTTTTCAGATGATGATTCCATTTGACGTTGTCCCTGACGATGCCGGTTTTGAGATTTCTGGCAAAATTACCCAGATCGTGCAGGTTTTGGATTATTTTGGTGAGGCAAATGAATTGCCGCAAGCCGAACTTGGCAAACTAAGCCGACCATTGGTTGAAACCATTGAAACGTTGACTTACCAAGTGACCGCAGTTGCCTTGGATCAAGGGGTTAACCTTCAGTTTGGTGCCAGTGATGAACAGCCGGGCCAAACAAAATAAGACAAAGTTGAGTCATGATGAAAGGCGGCCGTTATCAGCCGCTTTTTTGATGAGCGCGAATGCATTCTGACGACAGGCGTTGTCTTTTAGCTCAATGATCGCTGAATCATCATGGCTTTTTATTTGCGAGTTCAGCTCGTGTATAATAGGCGGGTATGAAAGGAGCATCACGATGGCACAGAAACGCAGCGGACGCAAAAGCCCGCGCAGAAAACGACCTACCAAACAACAACAGCACACCCTTAGTTGGGTCGGTGCGTTATTTGTGGTGTTCGCCAGCTTGGCATTTTTCCGGTTAGGCATTGTCGGAACCGTGTTTGCTAATGTTTTCCGATTGGTTGTTGGTGATAGCTTTCTAGTTGTCAGCGCAGGGATGATCCTGATGGGGATTTGGTTTCTCTTCGCAGATCGATTGCCGAAATTGGCACGGCATGTGTGGGTTGGTCTGGCAATTATCTTAATTTGTGCCTTGGTACTGTTAAGCGCAGGCACCATGACCACATTGAATGTGCACAGTCATTATTTGTTGGCGACCTGGCGCCTACTTCAAAATGATTTCGGCCTAATGACGACGGCCTCTAGTGTTGGCGGGGGATTGATCGGGGCGGGTTTGTATGCGTTACTTGCCCCTTTACTAAGCAGCATCGGTGCAACGATTCTTGCATGGCTAGGCATCGTTGTTGGTACATTAGCTTTTCTAGGTGTGGGTGCGAATCAGGTTTTTAATTGGTTGCAGCGGTGTGGGCAAGCTTGTAAACATGGCGTGATGCAGGTACAAGCAGCCGTGGCGGCTATGAAAAAAGAACGCGCGCAAAAAGCGGCTGCCCAGCAGAAAAAAACCGTTTCTGCGAAGCCACAGACAACTACGCCGGTTACCGAAAACGAAGCACCCAGTGAAACACCTGATCACCAGGATGATTTCACGATTAACGGGCCGGCACCGGTTCACGAATCGACGCAACCGGCTCCCTTGCCACGCACAGAACCTAAGCCACAGTCAGCTACGACTGCGCCACAACCTGAGCCTAGTGAAGCGGCATCTGGACTTGATGCAGACGATCCTTCCACGAATTATCAGTTGCCTGATCTTGACATGCTGACAACGATTCCGCCAGTTGATCAAAGTGCTGAATACAAGGCGATCAAAACAAATCGGGTTAAACTAAAAGAAACCTTTGAAAGTTTTGGGGTTCATGTTGCGGTTAAAAGTGCCACACTTGGACCATCGATTACCCAATACGAGATTCAGCCAGCGGTCGGCGTTAAGGTTTCAAAGATTGTCAATCTTTCGGACGATCTGGCCTTAGCTTTGGCAGCAAAGGATATCCGAATCGAAGCACCGATTCCTGGTAAATCATTGATTGGGATTGAAGTGCCAAATCAACACATTGCAACGGTCGGCTTCAAACAAGTCATGGCAGAAACGCCGAAGTCGCCTGATCGCCCATTAGTCTTACCATTGGGCCGCGATGTGAACGGCAAAGTCGTGACTTTTGATTTGACAAAAATGCCGCACTTGCTGATTGCCGGCGCCACCGGTTCTGGTAAATCAGTCATGATCAACGTCATTTTAACTAGCATTTTAATGCGAACGAAGCCAAGTGATGTTCGCTTAATGTTGATAGATCCTAAACGGGTTGAATTGTCGGTATACAACGGCGTGCCGCATCTATTAACGCCGGTTGTGACAGAAGCTAAACGGGCGCCAAGTGCGCTGAACAAGATTTTAACGGCTATGGATGAGCGGTATCAACGTTTTGCTGCGGCTGGCGTGCGGAATATGACCGAATTTAATCAAAAGGTGGCGGCTGATCCGACAAGCGGCCAACAAAAGATGCCGTATATTGTCGTGATCATAGATGAGTTGAGTGATTTGATGATGGTGGCAGGTAACGAAATTGAAACTGCCATCGTCCGCTTGGCTCAAATGGCACGAGCAGCTGGTATTCACGTCATCATTGCGACACAACGGCCGTCTGTGGATGTCATCACTGGGCTAATGAAAGCGAATATTCCCTCGCGGATTGCTTTTGCAACGTCTAGTGGCATCGATTCACGAACTATTTTAGACAGTAACGGTGCCGAAAAACTTCTGGGTCGCGGTGACATGCTCTTTTCACCAATTGGGGCATCTAAACCGATGCGAATTCAAGGTGCCTTCATACCATCTGTGGACGTTGAGCGAGTTGTTAAGGCAATTACTGACCAAGTTTCACCTGCATATGTGGAGAGCATGACGCCAACGGAAAATACGGAGGCTGAGAAACCCGGTGATTCAGAGGATGAGCTATATGATGATGCGAAGGCGTTTGTCATTTCACAGCAGAGTGCCTCGACGTCAATGCTGCAAAGACGCTTCCGAATTGGTTACAATCGAGCAGCGCGCTTGATTGATGATCTTGAAGCCAATCAAATTGTTGGGCCAAGTGAAGGCAGCAAACCGCGCAAAGTCTTTGTGACGCCAGAACAAGTAACGAATGGTACGCCATCATAAGGAGTTTTATGCGAAAAGAAATGAAACCGGGTGTTTGGTTGATTGTCTTGCCGACAACGCAATTTAAAACCACCCGCATCAATGTGCAATTTTTAGCGCCGTTGCAACGGGCAACAGTGACTAAACGAACATTATTAACAAGCCTGTTAGAAACGAATAGCGCTGTCTATCCGACGCAAGCAGCTTTGTCAGCACATCTCGAGTCGCTCTATGGCGCTAATTTCAGTATTGGCGTGGCCCGTGAAGGCAAGTTGCATCGAATTGGCGTGACGATGAGTACCGTGGATGATCGGTTTACCGATACGCCTTTATTGCCTCAAGCAGCGGCCTTCTTACGCACCATCTTGTTTGAACCCAACATGCAGGCGGGTAGTTTTGACGAAGCCACTTTTGCGCGGGAAAAGGAGAATTTGGATCATTATTTAGCCAGTCTAGATGATGATCGCCAAACCCAAGCGGCGCTGGGAGTGCAGCAACTATATTTTGGAGCTGATCAGGATCAGGCTATTCCGAGTTTTGGGACGCGGGAAGATCTTGCATCGCTGACGGCGTCCAGTTTGGCTGCTTACTATCAAGAAATGATGCAGCATGATCAGGTCATCATCACGGTGTTAGGGGATGTTGATCCTAAGCAAGTGGCAGCATTATTTGCTGATTGGCCACTTGATGCTCGGTCACAAACCGTACCAGCAGTGGCGTTTGATTTACCGACGCATCCAGATGTGCTGACCCAAACAACCAAGGTGAATGCGCAACAGGCCAAGTTTGACTTGGCTTATCATGTTGAAACTGATTTGATGGGACCCAAATATGCAGCAACATTGGTGGCAGAGGAATTATTTGGCGGCTCGAGCTTGTCACTTCTATTCACCAATGTCCGCGAGAAGGCTAGTTTGGCTTATTATGCGAGCTCCATGTTCGATGCTTTTCGCGGCTTGATGCTGGTTCAAACCGGAATTGAAGGAAAAGATCGTCAGCAAGTTGCTGATCTTATTCGTGATCAGTTGGCCGCAGTGGTCAATGGCGATTTTTCTGACGCCCTATTGAAGGCCGTGAAGGACGGCATTTTGGATCATCAGCGTGCCGCCTATGACAGCCCACGGTTTTTGACAAACCAGGCGTTGTATCAGTTGTTAGTACCAGATGCGCCACAGAATTTTGATGAGTTTGCTCAGCGGATTAAGGCGGTTGATCGCCAAGCGGTTCAACAGGCCGCCGCAGATATGAAATTGCAGGCCACCTATTTCTTGACTGGGGAGGATAGCGAATGAAGACACAGTATTTTAGTGATGTCGATGAAACGGTGATCACGACCACGCTATCGAACGGGCTGCGATTGCAAGTTGTGCCTCGCCCGGCGTATCACAAAAGCTATGCGATCATGACAACCGATTATGGTTCGATTGATACGCAATTTGCACCAGATGGCAAACAGATGGTGACTTATCCGGCCGGAATTGCCCACTTTCTTGAGCACAAGCTATTTGAAAAGGAAGATCATGATGCCTTTGATCTTTTTGGTGAAACTGGGGCATCAGCAAATGCATTCACGAGTGCGACCAAAACGAGTTTTTTATTCTCTACGACAACGCAGCTGACGAAGAACTTACAGATTTTACTGGATTTTGTGCAAACGCCATTTTTTTCTAAGGCATCAGTTGCTAAGGAGCAAGGCATTATCGGGTCAGAAATTCAAATGTATCAGGATGATCCAGGGTGGCGCGGTTATGCCGGTTTGTTAGAAAACCTTTTTCCAAACCATCCGGCGCATGTTGATGTGGCTGGCACAGTGGCAAGCATTGCCCAAATCACGCCGGGAATGTTGTATACGATTCATCGGGTTTTCTATCAACCAAGCAACATGACGTTGATTGTTGTGGGAAATATTGACGCTGATGCCATTATGGCTTTTGTTGCGGCTAATCAAGCAGCCAAACAGTTTCCGGCGCCACAGGCGATTGTGCGTGGCGTTCACGCGGATTTGCAGACGGATGATATCGTGCCATATCGCCAGTTGGAGATGCCAATTAGTCGCCCAAAGACACTGGTCGGCATCAAAGGGCAGGTTGCGATTCCTACGACGGCTGAGGGCTGGCGGTACCAATTAACCATTCGGCTCTTGCTAGAAGTTCTGTTTGGCGATTCTTCCCAGTTATATCAAGATTGGTATGACCGAGGATTGATTGATGACTCATTTGATTTTGATTTTACGAACCAGCGCAGCTTTAGTTATGGCTTGGTCGGTGGTGATACCGATGATCCGCATGCATTAAGTGATGCGATCAAACATGTGTTGCTAAACGCAGCGACGCAGCCGGATTTGACCCGCGACCGGGTTGCTCTAATTAAGCGGGCGTCACTGGGTAAATACTACGCTGGCCTTAACGGACTGAATGGTGTGGCCAATCAGCTAAGTGCGTTGAGTTTTGGCCAGGCGAGTTTGTTTGATTTCCCCGAGATTTTGAGCAGCATCACGCTAGCGGATTTACAAGCCATGATTGATCAGGTTTTTCAGGCGAAAGCATTGACCGTTTTAGATATGATTCCGGAGGCAGATTGATGCGAGCAGCTTTGATTGTTGGTGCGTCGGGTGACATTGGCCAAGCGGTGGCTAAAAAGTTGGCCCACGATGGCTGGTCATTGTACCTGCACTATTTTGAACACGAACAAGTGGTTACCAGCCAAATTGCGACTTTTCAAGCGGCGTATCCGAATCAGGATTTTATTCCGTTACAGTATGATTTAACTGATGATCGTCATTTGGATGATTTGACGGCCCAGCTTTTTAGCTTGGACGCGGTCATTTTTGCGGCAGGGATGACGTATTATCATTTATTTAAAGATACAACCGTTTCTGAATTAACAACTTTGATGCGCGTGCATCTATTGACGCCGATGGCTCTTTTAACGAAGATCGAGCACAAATTAGCACAGTCCGGTCATGGCCGCGTTGTCTTTATCGGGTCTGTCTATGGTGGCGCAGGTTCAGCGATGGAAGTGGCCTATAGTACTGTCAAAGGCGCGCAAAGTGCCTTTGCAAAAGCCTATGCTCAGGAAGTGGCCAGTCTGGGCATCACGGTCAATGTGGTCGCGCCAGGTGCAGTGACAACAAAAATGAACACTAAAATGTTTGATCAAGCGACCTTGACCAAGGTTCGAGAGGAAATTCCTGCTGCACGATTTGCGACCCCACAAGATATTAGTTACTATGTGACTATGCTAGTTGCAAAAGATGCTGCTTATCTAACAGGACAAACTTTATATGTTACAGGTGGCTGGCGAATCTAGGAAACAAAGGATTTCTTAAGGCTTGCAGTTGGTTTTTCATGATATACTGAAAATGGTCAATAAAAAATAGCGGGTGAATAAAACTTATGGATGAAATTGGGCAAAAATTACGGGACGCCCGGATTCAAAAAGGCTATACGATTGATGATCTTCAACAGATCACCAAGATTCAAAAACGCTACCTGATCGCGATCGAAGAAGGTAATTTTGATGCGCTGCCAGGCGACTTTTATGTGCGTGCCTTTATTAAACAATATGCTGACACTGTCGGCCTTGATGGGGATGCGTTGCTGACGCAATTCCAGCAGGACATCCCGGAACCTCAACCCCAAGAGTATGCAGCACAATCAGTTGAAAATAAGACTCGGGCAACCCACGCCGAAGAAGCGAGTCCGGTTAACCGTTTGCGGCGTTATTTACCGCAAATTGCGATTGCTGCAGTTGTTGTCGTGGCAGTCATTGTGATCTATGTCATCATGTTGGTTTACCAATCAGGACCCAAGCAAACGATCCCGACAGATTCAGAAAGTGTTGCGGTCTCATCGAAGCGTAGTACATCCAAGACTTCGAAATCGTCGACATCTTCGAAAACAAGCAAGACATCATCGGCTTCTAGTTCTTCGAAGACTGCGGAGAAGTCGTCCAAGAAGAGTACTAAAAAGAGTTCGAAATTGGACATTTCTGTAGCGGATGCCAATGGTGCTACTCAGGCAGTTACTTTAAAGAATCTGCCGAAGACGGGTAACAAGTTAACGCTTGGTGCAACCGGCGCCACTGCTTGGATTTCAGTGATTGTGAACGGCTCAACGACGTGGCAAGGTTCATTGACATCAGGTAATTCGCAAGAAGTGACATTGCCAGACAACGTCACGACATTCCAAGTGCGGTCAGGCAATGCAACTGCGACCACCATCAAGCTCAATGGTCAGAGTGTTGATATCTCAAAGGGAACCAGCATCGTACGGACCATCACCTTCACGGCTGATGCAACAGAAAGCGAGGGTTCGCAAGAATGAATCTTCCGAATAAATTAACGCTCATCCGAATTTTTCTGATTCCTGTTTTCACGATCCTGCTGGCACTTGATTGGCCGGCTGGGTATCTGACACTTGCAGGAACTAAGGTCGCCTTGAGCTGGTTTATCGCGCTGATTATTTTTATTGTGGCCTCTTTAACCGACTTTGCTGACGGTCAAATTGCCCGACGCAAGCATTTGGTCACTAATTTCGGTAAATTTGCCGATCCACTGGCTGACAAACTGTTGGTTATGACTGCCTTCATCTTTCTGACGGCCAATGGTCAGATTCCAGCATGGGGAACCGCGATTATCCTGTGGCGTGAATTAGCCGTAACCGGATTACGCTTATTGCTTTCAAACGAAGGTGAAGTCTTAGCAGCGGCTTGGCCGGGAAAAATCAAAACAAACGCGCAAATGTTTGCCATTATTTTCTTGATGCTAAACAACGCATGGTTTAACAATATCAATGTGCCGTTTGCACTGATCCTGTTCTATATCGCCGTTTTCTTCACGATTTACTCAGGTGTCGAATACTTCTACAAAAACCGTGGTGTGTTCAAGGACTCATTCGGTTCAAGTCATCAATAATAAGTTATTCAAATACCCAGGCAGGTGCTTGGGTATTTTTGTAGAGCGCGAGCAGGCCCGTTTAGAAACCGGAGCATAAGTGGCCTCAAGCCTAACTGGCAGGGCTTTGGCCAGTTAGGCTTGAGGCCCTTATGTGCAGGTTTCTGGGCCTGCGAGCGCGTTTGCGAGCGCAGCGTGAAGTCGCCACTAACCTAAGCTGGGTGGGAGCCCCACCAGCAAATACGGAGATCCCTATGTGCAAGCTTTTGGACCAGCAGGCCCGGTTGCGAGCAAAGCATGAATCAGCCAACAAAAATTGCACGCTAATCTTAGTAAAGATGTATCTAAGCACCATACAGCTATTTAGTTGCAACTTTTTTTAAAAATGTCAGGTCAAGTACCTTAAAAAACGAATTCTATTGTTAGGTGGGAAAAGTATGCAAGCAGAGATTATTGCTGTCGGGACAGAGATCCTGATGGGACAGATTACTAACACAAATGGTGCCTATATGGCTAAGCAACTGACAGCACTGGGTATTGATAGCTACCATCAACAGGTGGTGGGAGACAACGGTCCGCGACTTGAGGAGGCCATTAAGTTGGCGGAAAGTCGCAGTAATTTAGTTATTTTGATTGGCGGGTTAGGACCGACACCAGATGATCTGACCAAGCAAACATTGGCAGCGCACTTGAACCGCAAATTGGTTGAAGATCCTGCCGCTATGGCTAAATTACAGGCGCGCGCCAAGCAACAGCAGCGGCCAATGACGCCTAATAATCAATTACAGGCCATGTATCCGGAAGGCGCCGATATTTTGGTCAATCGGGTTGGCTTAGCGGTTGGTGCGTGGATCGTCAATGGGCAGCACACCTATGTCTTATTGCCGGGACCACCCAAGGAATTCGTTCCGATGGTTGATCATGAACTGCTGCCGCGGCTAGCAAAATGGAGCGGCCACGCGGAAGTTATGGTCAGCCGGGTCTTACGTTTCTTTGGCATTGGCGAATCGCAACTAGTGACAGATCTGGACGACTTGATTGCCAACCAAACCGATCCGACCATTGCAACTTATATCAAGGATCATGAGGTGACGGTGCGCGTCACTGCCAGTGGCGCTAACGAAAAAGACGCTGATGCAAAGTTAGAACCAATGGTCGGTGCCATCATGGATCGTGATGGTCAATATTTTTACGGCTACGGTGACGACAATAGTTTGGCAAAAGAGCTTGTGAAGACGCTTGCGGCAAATGATATGCAAATTACTGCAGCTGAGAGTTTGACTGCCGGCGCATTTCAAGCAGCGTTAGGCGATGTGCCGGGGGTATCCACTTATTTTAAGGGAGGTTTTGTCACTTACTCACTTGCAACAAAGGCCGCTTTTTTGGCAATTGATGCTCGCGAATTAGCGGCACACGGAGTTGTCAGCGCATTTACAGCCAAGGCGATGGCTGAACATGCTCGGCGTAAGGCAGCGGCGGATATAAGTGTCAGCTTTACCGGCGTTGCCGGTCCAGACACGCTGGAAGGACAGCCTGCTGGTACGGTTTGGATCGGTTTAGCGCGGCGCGGCCAACTGCCTGAAGCACATGTTTACCATTTTCCTGGCGGTCGCAATGATGTTCGGCAGCGTGCTGTGATGACTGGTATGATGCTTGCATTAAGGGCGCTGCAGGCCTAACAGAATCATTCTTTAACACGTTAATACGTCAGGTTTACGCAAGAGGAGGCGGCAGGATGGCAGGAGACGAACGCCAGAAAGCATTGGATGTTGCACTGAAAAAGATTGAAAAAAATTTTGGTAAAGGCGCGATTATGCGAATGGGTGCTAAGGCGGACACGCGCGTTTCCGTTGTCTCTAGCGGCTCACTTGCCGTTGATGATGCACTTGGTGTTGGGGGCTTTCCGCGCGGACGAATTGTCGAAATTTATGGACCGGAAAGTTCCGGCAAAACAACCGTCGCGCTGCATGCTGTTGCTGAAGTGCAGAAGCAAGGCGGTACTGCCGCCTATATTGATGCCGAGAATGCGATGGATCCCAAGTACGCAACTGCTTTGGGCGTCAATATTGACGAATTATTGCTCTCCCAGCCAGACACAGGCGAACAAGGGCTGGAGATTGCTGATGAACTAGTCGCGTCTGGTGCCATTGATATTGTGGTGATTGATTCAGTTGCTGCTTTGGTGCCGCGGGCTGAGATTGAGGGCGATATGGGGGATGCCCATGTTGGCTTGCAAGCCCGATTAATGTCACAGGCGTTACGTAAGTTATCCGGTTCCATCAATAAGACAAAAACGATTGCTTTATTCATTAATCAGATTCGTGAGAAAGTCGGGATCATTTTTGGGAGTCCGGAAACGACACCAGGTGGTCGTGCCTTGAAGTTTTATGCGACTGTTCGGTTAGAGATCCGGCGGTCGGAACAAATCAAGACAGGCGCAGATGTCGTCGGCAATCGCACTAAAATCAAAGTGGTCAAGAATAAGGTTGCACCGCCTTTTCGAACAGCAATTGTGGATATCATGTATGGCCAAGGCATTTCGCAAACTGGCGAACTTGTCGACATGGCCGTTGAGAGAGATATTGTTGAAAAAGCAGGGTCATGGTACGCGTATCAAGGTGAACGCATCGGCCAAGGTCGCGAAAACGCTAAGACATATCTTGATAACCACGCTGATCTTCAGCAGACGATTAAACAACAGGTTCGCGTGGCTTATGGTATGGCAGCCGCACCTGGTCGGGAGACGGCTTCGGTCAGTGAAGATCAACCCGAAATACCTCAACAGGCTGAAGTATGAATCATGAGTCAACTTGCTGTTGTCGGATGTGATGAGTCCGATGGCGCAAGTTTTTTTATCTGAGCGGTCTTAAAGAGATTTGATATATGTTTTATTTTTCTCAGTTCGTAAAAAGCATCACCCAGACTTAAGACTGCTTTAATGCTGGTTTTTAGGCGCCGCTATGCGCCTCCCGCTTCGGTTGACACCTTGCACCCTAGCACGTAAACTAATAGAGGTGTAATAATTTAAAAAAGCATCAAAGATTTTGATCAAAGTTTGATTGAATCGCTTAGATGATGCGGAGGTGAAATGATGAGTTCAGTAACACTGGTCTCAATAACCCTCGCAGCAGTCATCGCTTTAGCGGTCGGTTTATTGATCGGATTTGCACTTCAAAAGAAGCTCCACCAGAACAAATTTGGATCGAGCGACGCAGACAGCAGAAGGCATTATTGAGGCCGCTAAAAAAGAAGCAGCGACTTTAAAAAAAGAAAAACTGCTGGAAGCAAAAGACGAGAATCATCGCTATCGAACCCAACTTGAAGATGAATTGAAAGATCGGCGGACAGAAGTCCAGAAGTCGGAACATCGACTGAATCAGCGAGAGGATACTTTGGATCGGCGGGACGATACGCTAGATCGCAAGGAACAAAGTCTTGCTGACCGGGAAGCAAATTTGAACAAGCGGCAGCAACAGCTAGATGAACGTGAACAAGATATCTCTTCAGAAATCAGTAAACAGCACACAGAACTTGAACGGATCGCCGAGTTGACTCATGAACAGGCTCGGCAGCAGATTCTTGACCAGACACAATCAGAACTGACGCATGAACGCGCCGTGATGATCAAAGAAAGCGAAGATGAAGCTAAGGAAGCCGCGGATAAGAAAGCTAAAGTACTGATCGCCGATGCGATTCAGCGCAGCGCTTCTGACATCGTTGCCGAAACGACAGTGACCGTGGTGAACTTGCCAAATGACGACATGAAAGGCCGAATCATCGGCCGTGAAGGTCGAAATATTCGGACACTTGAGACTTTGACAGGTATCGATTTGATTATTGATGATACCCCACAAGCCGTTGTTTTGAGCGGCTTTGACCCAATTCGCCGGGAAATCGCGCGAATTGCTTTGGAAAAACTCATTCAAGATGGTCGGATCCATCCAGCACGAATTGAGGAAATGGTTGATAAGGCGCGCAAAGAAATGGACGACCGGATTCGTGAAATTGGTGAACAAGCCATTTTCGACGTCGGTATCCATAATAT
>OLIH01000762.1_pt1 | contig 14209 bp, 12 predicted proteins | sample 1609721 | NCBI WGS metagenome assembly OLIH01 (sample SAMEA4350157, study PRJEB24818) | metagenome | biome: human; feature: gut; material: faeces | place: Denmark | collected 2013-09
AAACAGCAAAGAAAGAGATCCGGGAACGGAAGGAGAAACTGCATGGACTGGGAAAGTATGATCATCAGAGATATTATCTGGAAGAAGAAATCAATAATTTTTGCGACCTGTTTCTTATGCTTTCACTCTCACTGGCAGAGACAGAGTCAGGAGTAAAATATTATTTTAAGAATAGTATAAAGCGGGATAAAGAGACTATTTTATACTGCGCGCTTCGGGTGGCGGATATTATTGATGATGATGAGATGTGGAAGGAAATTTATAAATACGGTCTTTCTCAGAAGATCAAACCAAGAGATGAACTGACGAAAGAGTATCAGGAAAAGATCGGCAGTCTTTTTACTCAGATCTCTATTGAGCTGAAATCAATCTCCAGATCCTCGTAGATCCCGGCTTTGACAGTCTCAGAGAATGTATAGTCTCCGGTGTCTTCAGATGCGAAGTTGTAAACGAGAATTCGGTTTTTGTCAGGGTCAACAATCCAGTATTCCCTTACTCCTGCGGAGCGGTATTTGAACAATTTGGATAGCGCCGCTTGCCTTTTCCCTCCCTTCTGCGTATACTGTACGTGGATTAACAAAGGGGGAAAGCGGCAGGATTTTGAGAGTATACGCCGCGCACAAAAGAAGATGAAGACTAGAAAACAGATGAAACGGCTTGGCAGAGAATCTCTGAAGAGACATTATGTGATCTTCGTGGCTGCCTGTCTGATCGCGGCATTTCTGGCAGCAGAGTTTACAGGCTCGCTGAACTTTTCTACTGCACAGAATTACGAAGAGACCTATGAACAGGCGCAAAGTGATCTGAACGGAGAAGGGACTTACAGGATCAAGACAAAGGTGGACAGCATCGGCTGGGCGGATGTGATCCGCATTATGACAGAGGACAACATGCAGGCAGGAAGGGAAATGTCCCGGGAGATCCGAGAGAATGCCATTGAAGACTCCGAAAATGGCAATCCCATGTTCGGACGCACCCGCGGTGTTCTGTCGAATATCGTCAACCAGGTGAGCTCGGGCTCGATCATCGTGACCGCGGCGGCGGCAATCGGTTCGATCACCGGTTCGGACAATCTCGGAGTTCTGATTCTGATCATCATCGGGGCTCTGGGAATATTTATCTTCTGGTTTCTGATACAGAATACATTTCCCGTGGTGATCAGGCGTGTGTTTCTTGAAGGAATGATCTACGACAGAGTGACGCCCCAGCGGTTTGTATTTCTTCTCCGTGTGAAGAAATGGATGAAAGCCTCATGGATCATGTTTGTGAAATATGTATGGTATTTGCTGTGGTGCCTGACGCTTGTCGGAATCGTGGTCAAGCATTACTCCTATTTTCTTGTGCCATATATCGCGGCGGAGAATCCGGATATGACGGCTCGTCAGGCGGTCACGCTGTCCAGGAAGATGATGAAGGGACACAAGTGGCAGTGCTTTGTATTCGAACTCTCATTCCTCGGGTGGGAAGTTCTGGGAGCGCTTACTATGGGGCTCTTCAATATCCTGTATACCAATCCGTACAAGATGGCAGCCTTTACCAGATACTATGCGGAGCTGAGAGCGGAGGCAATAGAGAAGGGGATCCCGGGGGCAGAGCTCTTGTATGATAATTACCTCTATGAGAAGGCTGAATCCTATGTGATCGCGGCGAAATATCCGGATGTGATCAAAGTGATGGAGCAGCCGGAAGATATGACAGAGAAACTGACCGGCTGGCGCGGTTTCCTTGCACACAATTTCGGAGTACTGCTTTTAAGAAGAGAACAGGAGAGAGCATACGAGCGGCATCAGGCGGATTATGTCAGGGTTCATTCCATGATTGATGATGTGCAGAGGGAGGCATACCCGGTGCGCCTCTATCCGGTTCCGGAGGAGGAACGGCGGAAGCTCGTACAGTCATTAAACTATATGCGCCACTATTCGCTGTGGTCGCTGATCGTGATTTTTTTCAGCATGTCGGTGTTCGGCTGGCTGTGGGAAGTGGGGATGCATCTTGTATCTTACGGTGAATTTGTCAACCGCGGTGCCCTGCACGGGCCGTGGCTTCCGATCTACGGCACGGGAGCCGTCCTGATCCTGACGGTGCTGAACCGTTTCCGGAAGAATCCTGCCCTGGAGTTCGGGGCGGCGATTGTGCTCTGCGGTTTCCTTGAGTATATGACGTCGCTTGTCATGGAGATTGTCACAGGCGGTACGAAGTGGTGGGATTACAGCGGATATTTCCTGAACCTGAACGGCAGGATCTGTGCCGAAGGACTGCTCGTATTCGGTATCGGCGGACTGGCGATCGTCTATATCATTGCCCCGGTGATCGATGATCTGACAGGCAGGCTCAACGAAAGAAAGGTGATGGCTGTCTGTACGGCGCTGCTGGTGCTTTTCCTGGCGGATGCGGTGTATTCACAGATCCATCCGAACACGGGAGAGGGAGTTACGGATATAGAAGAAGCGAAGAGCGGCGCATTTCCGGATATGAGACGAGTCAGCGGCAGACTTCAGAAACTTAAGATTGACAGGGGGGACATTTATGTCAGCAGACACTACAAATGATATGACATCAGGCAGCCCGGTTCGGCTGATTCTTCAGTTTATGATACCGGTCTGCCTTGGAAATATATTTCAGCAGTTTTACAATGTGGCGGATTCCATTGTGGCGGGACAGTTTATCGGAGTCAACGCGCTGGCCGCCATCGGGAGCACAGGCTCTCTGATGTTCTTTGTGACCGGATGGCTGAATGGCCTGAGCAGCGGGTTCGCGATCCTGGTATCACAGAGGTTCGGCGCGAAGAGGTATGATCAGATGAGACACTACGTTGCCATGTCGATCTATCTGGCGGCGGCATTTGCCATCGTAATGACTGTGGGGCTTCTTATCCTGAACGAGCCAATCCTGAGGATGATGAACTTTTCCGATGAGATTATGCCGGATGTGACAGCGTACATGGGGATTATCTATGCAGGACTGATCGTAACGGCGGCATACAATTCGCTGGCGGCGTTTCTGCGGGCGCTGGGGGATTCAAAGTCACCGCTTTATTTCCTGATTATCTCCGCGGTGATCAATGTGGTGCTGGATATTGCGTTTATCGTCTGCTTTGGAATGGGAGTGGAAGGCTGCGCGTATGCAACGGTCATCGCCCAGGGAATCTCCGCTGTGCTTTGTTTTGTTTATATCCTGAAGAAATTCCCGATCCTTCATTTGAAAGAGGAGGACTTCCGGATTTCTTTCCGGAGTTTTGGACATCTGCTGTCGCTGGGAATCCCTATGGGACTTCAGTTCTCCATCACAGCCATCGGGACGATCATCGTCCAGGGAGCGGTCAATGTCTACGGAGAAATCTATATGGCAGGCTTTGCCGCGGCGGGAAAACTGCAGAATATCATCGCGACGGTGTTCACAGCCTTTGGCGCTACTATCGCGACCTTTGTAGGGCAGAACCGGGGAGCGGGAAGGATGGACCGGGTGAAGACCGGAGTGAAGTATACCCAGGTCATGATCCTGATCTGGAGTGTGGTTACGATGGCTCTGGTATTTTTCTTTGGGAAATACATGATGCTTCTGTTCGTCAGCGCATCAGAAACGGAAGTGATCGATGCGGCGGTGATTTATTTCCGCACTGTATTCTGGTGTTATCCTTTCCTCGGAAGTATTTTCCTTTACAGGAACACGCTTCAGGGAATGGGGTACGGACTGGTTCCCATGCTGGGAGGAGTATTCGAGCTTGCGGCAAGGAGCGTCATTGTTATGATCGTAGCGGGGAGGACCAGTTTCGCAGGAGTCTGCTTTTCCGATCCGGCGGCATGGATCGCAGCGCTGATTCCGCTGGTGCCGTATTATATCTACACCATGCGGAAGTGGGAAAAGAACAGTATAATGATGAAATGAAAGCCGCGGGAGAGAAGAAAATTCTTTCCCGCGGCTTATCCGCTTATAAGTTATTATATTCTTTCCTGAGAGACTGTTCAGCGTTTTCCTCTCATGCGCGGTATACCAGCTCAAGAAGATCAACGATTTTGTCGATCCCGAGAAGACTTGCGTTCAGCAGCGCCTGGTGGGAATAGATGCTTCCCCACTCAAGCCCGGTGTAGGTCTCATAGTAGAATTTTCTTTCCCGGTCTGTTTTGCGGATCCTGTCCCAGGCTTTTTTCTCTGTCAGGTCGCAGCGCTTTGCGATTCGTTTGATCCGGTCAGCCTTTTCGGCGCAGATAAAGACGTTGATACAGTCATATTTGTCCCGCAGTATGTAGTCGGCACAGCGTCCGACGATGACACAGGGACCCCTCTCTGCGAGACTGAGAATGATCTCGGTCTGTTTCTGATACACCTTCATATCGAGAGACGGTATATAGGACGCAGTGTTGATGAAACTGGCGTAGCTTATGGGAGATTTGCCGTAGGAAGTGATGAAAGCGTTCAGCGCGGATTCATCCGCCCGGCCAACACTTTCCTCGGTATAGCCCAGCTTCTCTGCCGCCATGGTCACAAGCTGGTTGTCGTAGAGCGGGATCCCAAGACGTTCAGCCAGTTTTTCCCCGATTTCATGTCCGCCGCTTCCGAACTGACGGCTGATGGTAATGATTTTGTATTCTGACATATCAATCCCTCCTTTGAAAAGTTAAAATAATATTCCGAACATGCTTTATCTGCCTTTATTATAACTCCGGCGGAAGGGGGAAACAAGGGCATTGAAGGCGTACGACAGAAAGAAGATATGCGAAAGCTGGTGCCAAAGACGATAAAATCCGGTATAATAAGTTAGCGTGCCTGTCAGAGAAATCGTGACCGGCAGATCAGAAAAAAGCAGAGGATAAGAAAACATGAGGAAGAAGAGCAAAGAGAGGACAAGCTGCGAGACCTGCGCATTCTATGTCTATGACGATGAATACGGGGCGTATCTGTGCGACATGAACATGGACGAGGACGACTATGTGCGGATCATGTCAGACAGATATTATCAGTGCCCATATTACAGAAACGGGGACGAGTATGCTGTAGTCAGAAAGCAGATGTAGGCAGAGTCAGTCGGTGATCATAGATTGAGGAAGGAGAGCGAGATGTCAGAGCAGGTCGGAAAAAAGGCGATTTTATTTGATGTGGACGATACATTATATGATCAGACGGTTCCGTTCATGGAGGCGTATGCAGAATATTTCGGAGAGAAACCCGAGGTGCCCGCGGAAGTGATCTACCCTGTCACGAGAAAATACAGCGACGCGGTGTATTCTCAGGCGATGGCAGGGGAGATGACCATGGAAGAAATGTATATTTACCGGATGCAGAAAGCGTTTGAAGAATTCGGCATCAGGATCACGGATCAGGAAGCGCTTGACTTTCAGAAGATCTATGCGGACCGCCAGCATCATATTCATATGTCGCCGCTCATGCAGGACATACTGGCTTTCTGCTCGGGAAGAGCAGATCTGGGGATCATCACAAACGGGCCTTCAGAGCACCAGTGGGATAAGGTGAGAAGCCTGCAGGCGGAGAAGTGGATCCCGCATGAAAATATATTCGTTTCAGCGGATGTCGGCGCGGAGAAGCCGGACAGGAAGATCTTCGATCATGCAAAGCGGGCGATGAGACTGGAGGATGCGGAGATCTGGTTTGTCGGGGATGCGTATGCGCTGGATGTGGAAGGCGCGGTGAATGCGGGATGGAACGCGGTGTGGATGAACCGGAGAGGGAGAAAAATCCCGGGAGATGCGGTGAAGCCAGGGCGGGAGAATGAACGCAGTATGGTGAGTGTAGAGTCGGAAGAGGATCTTAGAAATTTTATTATAAGGATTTTGAGAGGTGACGCGGAATGAATATACTTTTATTCCCGCGGGCAGCGGGCCGGGAGGGAATGCCTGCATGTCCGCTTGGAGACTGCCGCAAGGGGCGAGAATCCCGATGCCTGCATCCGGGTTTTTGACTTGGCGTCCCAAATCAAGAAAAAACGATCGGAGAAATACAGGTAAAAATCTAGTTCATGCCGTACTCATCCCGTATTTTCGGACTCACTTTTTGTTAAAGTAGGTATAACAAAAAGTGAGTTTTTCTATGCCCGGAAATCCGGGCGGAAAGGATAGGGAGTTATGAAAGAAATCCGTTTAACAATTACAGGGATGAGACATTATTATGGCAGCGGCGTGATCCATGTGGGCGATATTCTGCGCTGCAAGAAAGAGCCAGAGAATGAATATGATGCAGAAGCCATTCAGGTACTGCTTCCAGTATATGGAAAAGTCGGATATATCGCAAACAGCCCGTATACCGTTGCAAAAGGAACTTTAAGCGCCGGACGGGCGTATGACCAGGTGAAGAAGAAGTTCTATGTCCGCGTGCTGTATATCTGTGCGAATCAGATCATCTGTAAAGTGGAAGAGGGCAGAAAAGAAGACCTTGAGAGGCAGATCAGCAGACAGCTTAAAGCGGTCGATGATACTGAGTTTTAAGAATGTGACACTTATGCTACAATGGCTTTATGAAGTCAAAGGAGATTAAGCCATGGTTAAATCATACAGCCAGAAATTAAGAGTGTTATATGTGATGCAGGTCCTGCTTCGGTATTCGGACGAAGAACATCCGATCTCTCAGGCGGAAATATCGGAGCGGCTGAACGCTTACGGCATACAGGCGGACCGCAAAAGTATTTATGATGATATTAAGGTCTTAAATGAGTTTGGGTTGGAGATAGAAAACCGCAGGGCTAAGCCGTCAGGATTCTATGTGGCGGAGAGAAGTTTTGAACTGCCGGAGCTGAAGCTGCTGGTCGATGCGGTTCAGTCATCGAAATTCATTACAGCGAAGAAGTCAAATGAGCTGATCCGAAAGCTGGAAGAGCTGGCAAGCGTACACGAGGCAAAGACGCTCCAGAGACAGGTGTTCGTCGGAAACCGCATTAAGACGATGAACGAAAGCATCTACTATAATGTGGACAAGATACACCAGGCGATCTCTCAGAACCGGCTGATACGGTTTCACTACTATGAGTGGACGCCGCAAAAAGAAATGCATCTGCGCAGGAACGGGAAGGCCTATGAAATCAGCCCGTGGGGACTGACCTGGGACGATGAAAATTATTATATGGTCGGTTATGACGGCGAAGCGGAAATGATCAAACATTTCCGGGTGGATAAGATGCTGGATATAGAAATAACGGATCAGCCCCGAAGTGGAAAAGAACGTTTCGAAAAATTTGATCTTGCAAATTATGCTAAGAAAGCGTTCGGCATGTTCAGCGGAGAGGAGCGTACTGTGAAGATGCTCTGCGAGAATAATCTGGCCGGGGCTATGATTGACCGCTTTGGAAGAGACGTTATGATGCATCCTGTTGATGAGGAACATTTTTCCGTGAGCACGGCGGTGAATGTAAGTCCGCAGTTTTTCGGGTGGCTTGTGGCGCTTGGGAAGGGCGTGGTGATCGAGAGCCCGGAGGATGTGAGAGAGGAGTTCGGGGGATGGATGAGAGCGGTGATGAGGGAGTATGGAAATGAGGGATGAGAAAGCGGTCTGCTTGTTATTTGGGTGAGGCAATGGTAGAATAGAATATACATATATCCGACGTGTTTTCAGGAGAAACGATCAGATCGGGGAGGAATGTGTGATGAGCAGAACATTTAATATTACGGCGGACTGCAAACCATCGCTTCACTATATGGTGGATATAACAGATCGGCTTGAGCAGATTAAAAAAATGATAGATGCAGGGCAGTATTTCACAATAAATCGTGCCCGGCAGTACGGAAAAACTACGACCTTGCGAGCACTGGCAAAGTATCTGGTGCAGGATTATGTTGTTGTAAGTCTTGATTTCCTTTCCCAACTCAGAGGATATTACATTGACAGAGATGTAACCCCGGCCTTTCAGTCCGTAATACTTGCAGGTGTGTACGACATTAAAAATATAAAAAGAAAAATTCGGTCTGACGAGGATCACAAGAATAATAGCCCTTGGAATATGCGCGAAGGCAACGAGGAAAATGAGAGCTTGCTCTCATTTGACGACTGCCCGCGGGATCATAAGGAGCCTGCTCCTTATGATATTGCGGCAAAGTTTCGCGTTGATATGAGCTTTTCGCAGAAGGATATTACAGGCATGCTGGAGGAATATGAGAAGGATTATCATACCGGTATGGACATCGATACAATGGCAGGGCTGATTTATGATTATACGGCAGGTTATCCTTACCTGGTGTCGTGGCTGTGCAAATGTATTGACGAAGATATTTCGGGCAGCAGAGATTTTCCGGACAGGAGATCTGCATGGACAAAAGCAGGTTTTCTTGAAGCAGAAAAATTACTGCTGAATGATAAAAATACGTTATTTGAATCACTGGTGAATAAACTTACAGATTATCCGGAATTGAAGAATGTTCTGTATGAACTGCTTTTTACAGGAAAAGCAATTCCCTACAATCCGTTAAATAAATATATTGAAACTGCGGAAATGTTTGGCTTTATTAAAAATGAAAATGGAAGTGCGGTGATTTCAAATAGAATTTTTGAAGCTGTGCTTTATAATCTTTTTATATCGGAAGAATATATGGACAGCAAAATATATGACGCCGGACTGCGGGAAAAGAACCAGTTTGTAAGCGGAGGGCATCTGGATGTGAGAAGAGTTTTGGAAAAGTTTGTCGAAACTTTTCAATATCTGTATGGCGATCAGAATGAAAGCTTTCTCGAAGAAGCTGGGCGCAGATATTTTATGCTGTTTCTAAAACCGATCATTAACGGAACGGGAAACTGCTATGTGGAACCGGAGACAAGAAACCGGGAACGAATGGATTTGGTTGTAGACTACCGGGGAGAGCAGTTTGTTGTCGAGCTTAAGATATGGCATGGGGATGCATATAATAAGCGTGGAGAAAAGCAGATCGCAGAGTACTTGGAATATTATGGATTGAAGAAAGGGTATATGATCAGCTTTAATTTCAATAAGAAAAAAGAGATTGGTGTAAAGGATATTGTTGTGGGGGATAAACTGCTGGTGGAAGCAGTGGTGTGATTGAATAATAGGATTTAATCGCTGAAAGGCATTAAATTACATGATTTTACATAGGAGAAACAAAATGGAGCTGATATATATTTTAGATAGTGCGATTGCAAGCATTCAAAATTTAGAGAGCTATTATTTGAGCCAAATAGATGTTGTTATGAAGCGTGTTAAGGAGAATGGTGAAAAATACAAATATGGGGTTGTATTAGAAAAATTCTTTTTTAGTAAAGCAATTGAGGATGATGAATTTCAAATTTCTGAATACGAAAAAAAGTTATTAGATGAGATATTAGAGGAATATCATATTGAGCAGTCGGATACTGGTTTGACAGTTCAATATAAGTTGAAGAATCCAGGTTTGATTGAAAAAAAATATGAATTAAATCCGCATAGAGCTATTGCAGAGTTTAGAAAACTAAGTGAACAACCCGAAATTTTAAATGATTCGACCATAATGATGATATTGGTAAGGTATGAAGAAGCAATTGCAGAATTGTTCAGATATTTAATCGGGAAATATCCTGCTGCATATTTAAACGATAAGTCTATTACATATGCTGAACTGATAAAATTAGATACAGAAATTAAAAATATAAGAAAAATTTTTTTGGATAAAGAAGTAGACGAAATTATGCGACAGCCAATCAGCTATTGGTATAGCCTTTTTGAAGGAAAACATAAGGTCAAATTTTGCTTTCCAAATGATGAATTTGAGTCCTTTAAAGAAATATATTACCGACGAAATTTAGTAGTACATAATCAAGGGGTTGTGAATGATAATTATATTGCTAATATAAAAACTGAAATGATTGTAGGAGATAAAGCTCGGATTGATAAAAGTTATTTAAAAAATGCATTCGAAATTACACAGATTGTAATTTATGGAACAATAATAGGACTGGGTAAGTTAAGTTCAAATGTTAGTGCAATCCTGAATCGTTTATTTGATTTAGGATTTCAGCATATGCTTGATGATGAGTGGCGAATTAGTGAATATATTTTTGGAAATTTATTGAAGCATAAAGGTCAAGATAATGCAGAATTATTATGCAATAAAATAAACTATTGGATATCAATAAAAAATCAAGGCAGATTTGAGGAAATTCAAAAAGAGATTGAAGAATTCGATGTTTCGGCGCATAGTGGACGCTTTAAAGCAGCAAAATATGCTTTGCTTGATAAATTTGATAAAGTAACAGAGATTCTTGAGGAAATTATGGGACAGGAATTGCAGGCATCGCATGTCGAAAGCTGGCCATTATTTAAACAATATCGAGAAAGTGAAGAATATAGTGCTTTTAGACAACGACATAATGAACTGTTTGAAGTGAAAGGATATGAACCAGAATATGTAAAAGCTGATGAAGAAGATTTATTGGTAGGAGAATGCGACGGAACAGCAAAGATCGTATAATTGATGAAGTGAGAGCATGGGGGAATTATGAAACCTGTTTTTATAAAGAATTTAGAAAATGGATTTAATACAGCATATATAGACAAGAATTATTCTTCAAATCTTGCTTATAAGCCGCAATTCATCTCTAATAACTACAAAGAAGGCCGCAAGGTTCTCTCATCCATTGAGGATGAGCTTTTGTCATGTAAAGAATTTTTTATCAGCGTAGCATTTATTACCATGGGCGGTGTTACTCCGCTTCTTCAGACATTAAAAGAATTGGAAAGACGTCATATACCTGGAAAGATTCTTACAACAGATTACCAGAATTTCAGTGAACCAAGAGCGCTTCGCAAGCTTGCGGAGTTAAGCAATATTACGTTAAAAATGTATCGGACGGATGAAGCGCAGGAGGGTTTTCATACCAAAGGATATATTTTTAAGAACGAAGAGCTCTACAGAATTATTGTTGGAAGTTCGAATTTGACATTAAGTGCGCTGACAAAAAACAGAGAATGGAATACTAGGGTTGTCTCGACAGATCAGGGGGAATATGTTGAGGATTTGATGGAAGAGTTTACAGATCTGTGGGACTCTAAATATGCTGTTGCATTTGATGATTTTATCGATGAATATTCGTTAAACTATCGTGTTATTCAAAAGCAGAGAAAAATTGCGAAACAAGCACAGATCCCGTCGCTGGAACAGTATAAACTGCAGCCAAATTCAATGCAGTTAGGATTTATTGCAAATCTTGACAAAATACAAAAGTCCGGAGAATCAAAAGCATTATTGATTTCAGCCACAGGAACAGGGAAAACATATGCATCAGCATTTGCGTTGCGTGAAGAAGCGGTAAAGAAAGTGCTGTTCTTAGTACATAGGGAACAGATTGCAAAGCAGGCAATTGCCAGCTACAAGAAAGTATTTGGAAATACAAGAACATTTGGCTTGCTTTCTGGAAATTCAAAGGATTTTGATGCGGATTATTTGTTTTCAACAATGCAGATGATGGCCAAACCGGAAATTCTTTCAAAATTTCAGAGGGATGAATTTGAAACCATTATTATAGACGAAGCGCATCGAACTGGTGCAACAAGCTATCAGAATATTATGCGGTATTTCACTCCTAAATTTTGGCTGGGTATGACGGCTTCACCGGAGCGGACGGACTCTTTTGATGTGTATGAGGCATTTGACCATAATATTGCTTATGAAATACGTCTTCAGCAGGCTTTGGAAGAAACTCTGTTATGTCCGTTTCATTATTTTGGAATCACAGATCTGCAGATTGATGGAGAAACTGTCGACGAAGAAACGGGATTGAAAGATTTCAATAAGCTTACCTGTGATGAACGTGTTGATTATGTGATCGAACAGATGGAATATTATGGATACTGTGGACGATGTCCCAAGGGATTAATTTTTTGCAGTTCCAAAAAAGAAGCGAGTACATTAAGCGAAAAGTTTAATGAAAGAGGATACAGGACACTGGCACTGACAGGAGATGACAGCCAGGAAAAGAGAGAGCAGGCAGTGGAGCGGCTTGTATTGGATTATGGTGAAGATAAGCTTGATTATATATTTACAGTTGATATTTTTAATGAAGGCGTCGACATTCCAGAGATTAATCAGGTTATTATGCTGCGGCCGACAGAATCGCCTATTGTATTTGTTCAGCAGTTGGGACGTGGACTACGAAAAGCTGATGATAAAGAATATGTTGTGATCCTTGATTTTATCGGAAATTATAAGAACAATTTTATGATACCGATTGCATTGTCCGGCGACAGGAGTTATAACAAGGACAATATCCGCCGCTATGTGCTGGAGGGAGAGCGGATTATACCAGGCTCATCTACAATTCATTTTGATGAAATATCACGAAAACGAATTTTCGCAGCTATTGACAGTGCTAATTTTAGTGATATTAAACTGATTAAAGAGAACTATAAGAATCTGAAAAATAAACTGGGGCATATTCCGGCGTTGAAAGACTTTGATACATATGGCGAGATGGACGTTCTGAGGATTTTTGATAACAGCAGTTTGGGATCATACTATAAGTTTCTAGTCAAGTATGAAAAAGAATATACAGTCAGACTTTCAGCTTCAGAAGAGAAGGTAATTGAGTTTGTCTCCAGGAAGCTTGCAAGCGGAAAGAGGATTCATGAGCTTGCCTTGCTAAATAGGATGTTGAGTTATCGTCATGGCTTCTTTTCAATCTGGAAAGAAGAGATGGCGGAGGACTATGGGATAAATCTGCAGGATAAAACAGTAAAAAATGTTGTTAATGTAATGACAAATGAATTTCCGACTGGTTCGGGGAAAAAGACATATGCAGACTGTATTTTTTTGGAAAAAATGGAGCAAAAAGATTATGATATTTCCGATGAATTTGACAGCATGCTTCAGAATCCGGATTTTTATCGGATTTTGAAAGAACTGGTTGAATTTGGGATTTCCAGATATAAAGAAAATTACAGCCATAGATATCAGGATACCAGTTTTGTGCTTTATCAGAAATATACATATGAGGATGTCTGCCGTTTGCTGGAATGGGAAAATAATGAAGTTCCACTGAATCTGGGTGGTTACAAGTATGACCGAAAAACGAAGACGTTTCCTGTGTTTATTAATTATGACAAGGAAGAAGATATTCAGGATACGATCAAGTATGAGGATCATTTTGTGAGTCCAAATAGACTGATTGCTATTTCGAAGCAGAGCAGGACCAAGGATTCGGAAGATGTTCAGAATTTCCTACATGCACAGGAGCGGGGAATAGATGTAGAGCTTTTTGTCCGAAAGAATAAAGACGACAAGATTTCAAAAGAATTTTATTATCTGGGAAGAATGAAGGCAACGGGACAAGCTACAGAATTTATTATGGCGAATACAGACAAAACAGCAGTGGAAATAGAATGGGAGTTGGACACTCCCGTTCGTGAAGATATTTACGAATATATTGTGAACAACTAATGGAGGAACTCAATGAAAACAGTAAAAGTAGTCGCAGCAATCATCATACACAACAATCGCATTTTTGCCACTCAGCGTGGATACGGTGACTTTAAAGACGGCTGGGAGTTTCCAGGCGGAAAGATCGAACCAGGAGAAACACCTCAGCAGGCACTTGCACGCGAGATAAAGGAGGAACTGGACACGGAGATTGAGGTCGGAGATTACCTGGAGACTGTGGAGTATGACTATCCGGCGTTTCATCTGTCCATGGATTGCTTTTTCTGTAAGATCAAGTCTGGAGAACTTGTTTTAAAGGAGCATGAGGCTGCAAAATGGCTTACGGCAGAGACGCTGGACAGTGTAGACTGGCTGCCGGCGGACCGGGGGCTGATGGAGAGAATAAGAAAAAATATATAGAGGAATATAAGAATGATCGATAGTAAAACAATTTTGGAACTGTTAAAATATGGGGAAAGAATTAATCTAGAATGTAAAAAAGCAGCGAATAAATTGCCTAATTCTATATGGGAAACGTATTCTTCATTTGCTAATACAGATGGAGGTATTATTCTTTTTGGTGTTGAGGAACATGTTGGTGAAAAGGAAGCATCTAAACGCTTTACCTTTGTTAGTATTGAAAATGCTGAGCAAATCGTTAGAGATTTTTGGAATACAATTAACAGTGATAAAGTAAATGTGAATATTTTAAAGGATGCAAATGTTGGAACCTGTAAGATAAATAACTAAGACTTCCCATACCTGAAATGGGCTTCGCTCCTTGAAAATTCAATATTTCAGCTGACAAAATAGTGATTTATGCCCCTATAGCCTCTGGATGGAGTGCGTTACGCAGATATTTCGGCAGT
>OLIH01000764.1_pt1 | contig 14177 bp, 15 predicted proteins | sample 1609721 | NCBI WGS metagenome assembly OLIH01 (sample SAMEA4350157, study PRJEB24818) | metagenome | biome: human; feature: gut; material: faeces | place: Denmark | collected 2013-09
CTACTGCTCTCTTCCTTGTCCTCTTGGTCGGCTGCGTCGGATGGGTATAAGAGACAGGGGTTGGCCTGCACCGCCTTTTCGTCGTAGGGGGCCGCTTCCCGCTCCTCAAAGGAGATGGCCCCGGTGGGGCAGGCGGGCAGGCAGTCCCCCAGACCGTCGCAGTAGTCGTCCCGCAGCAGACGGGCCTTGCCGTCCACCATGCCGATGGCGCCTTCGTGGCAGGCCTGGGCGCAGGCGCCGCAGCCGTTGCATTTATCTTCATCAATACGAATGATTTTCCGAATCATCAGACAAGCCTCCTTGCTTTGCTGGGTATAGTATACTATACTGGTGGAAAAAGTATGTGGTTATAACCACGAAACGGAGAAAACTTCATGGAATCACAACGCCCGCCCATCTTCCGCAACATCGCCCCCGACGAATACGCCGAACTGACCGCCCTGGGATGCGTGCGCACCGCCCTGTTCCCCAAAGGGACGGTGCTTTTTCACACCGGCGACCGCACCGAGGAGTTCGGCATTCTGCAGGAGGGAGAAATCCACCTGGAGAACATCGACGTGTGGGGCAACCGGATTATCCTGCACAACATCTCGCCGGGGCAGTCCTTCGCCGAGACCTTCGCCTTCTGCAAGGTACCGGTGATGGTGGACGTGCTGGCCGTGCGGGACAGCCGGGTGCTGTTTGTGCACCTGGGGCGCACACTGGCGCCGGAAAACGCGGTCAAGTCCTGGTATCCCAAGCTGCTGCAGAACCTGCTGGTCTTTTCCACCAACAAAAATCTGGTGTGGTCCACCCGGATGCTGTGTATCACAGCCAAGAACATCCGCACCCGGGTGATGACCTATCTTTCCGCCGAGGCAGTCAAGCGGGGAACCATGGAATTTACCATTCCCTTCGACCGGCAGCAGATGGCCGACTACCTGAATGTGGAACGCAGCGCCCTGTCCAAGGAACTGGGCCGGATGCAGAAAGAAGGGATCCTTTCCTTCCGGAAAAACCGGTTTTGTCTGCACCACACCGACACTTCCGCCCCCTGACCGGGTGCGGGAACCGGGTAAGCGGGATTTTTTACATCGATTTTGATAAACTTTGGCGTCCGTCACCGGTGCACATTTAGCAGTTTTTGCCAAACTTGCGGCGGCAGAGGCCAAACTGCCTTGACTTTCCCCGAAAGGGTGCTATGATACAGATAACATCTTCGACGGGTTCATCCCCACAGGATTTTGATGGCAAAGGCGCCGGGTCATATGACCCGGCGCCTTCTTCAGTTTCCGGCCGTGCGGCATGCTGTCCACGGCAGAAGATGACTTTCCGCCCCGGCCCGGGCGGAGGGCAGGGGCCCCTGCCCAAGCGGCGGATCATACAGCAAAGCAAAGGCGCTGGAATGCAAGATTCCGGCGCTTTTTGCTTTTATCGGGTATTTTTTTCGGGAACGGGCGCGGGCCGCCCCGGTTTCCGGGCTTTCATGTAAGGAAAAGAGGGGAATTTTATGCCAACCAGTTTTTGGGGATGGATCGTCTTTCTGATCCAACAATACCACAGCTCCTATCTGCAGGGGTTGGTCACCACCCTGGCCGCTTCCCTTTCCGGCACCGTTCTGGGCTGCTGTCTGGGGTTTGTGGTGGGCGTGATCCAGACCATCGACTTCCAGAAAAACCGCAGCCCCATCCAGAATGTGCTGCTGGCCATTCCATGGACCATCTGCAAGATCTACGTCACCGTCTTCCGCGGCACGCCCATGATCGTGCAGGCCATGGTCATCTATTACGGCATCGCCCAGATGTTCGGGGTCAATATTCCGGCCTTCCGGGCGGCCATCCTGATCATCACCCTGAACAGCGGCGCCTACATGGCCGAGACGGTGCGCGGCGGCATCCGCTCCATCGACCCCGGCCAGGTGGAAGGGGCCCAGGCGCTGGGCATGCGGTATGTGCCCATGATGGCCCACATCATCCTGCCCCAGACCTTCCGCATCATCGCCCCCCAGATCGGCAACACCTTCGTGGCCAACATCAAGGATACCTCGGTGCTGAACGTCATCTCGGTGACCGAGCTGTTCTATATCACCAACGTGGTGGCCGGCACCTACTTCCGTATGTTTGAGGCCTACACCATCACCGCCGCGATCTACCTGACCCTGACCCTTGTGTTCAACTTCCTGCTCCGCCTGCTGGAGAACCATCTGGCCGGCAGCAGCAGCTACGAAATCATCCCGTCGGAGCAACTGGCCCCGGCCCAAGAACCTGCGAGGTGAGCATGATGGCAAAAGAAAAATCCATTGTTGCGGATGTTCCCTTTGACGGTCCCGTCATCGGGGTGCGCAACCTGAAAAAACGTTTCGGCGATCATCTGGTGCTGGAGGACATCTCCTTCGACGTGCACCAGGGCGACGTGGTCACGGTGATCGGGTCTTCCGGCTCCGGCAAGTCCACCCTGCTGCGGTGCATCAACCAGCTGGAGACCCCCACTTCCGGCCAGGTGCTCTACCACGGGCAGGCTGTTCCCAGCGGCACCGCCGCGTTGAACGCCTTCCGTTCCAAGGTGGGCATGGTGTTCCAGAGCTTCAACCTCTTCAACAACATGACCGTGCTGGAAAACTGCATGGCCGGGGCACACCTGGTCAAGCACATGCCCAAGGAGGAAGCCAAGGAAATCTGCATGAAATACCTGACCAAGGTGGGCATGGCCCCCTACGTCAAGGCCAAGCCGCACCAGCTGTCCGGCGGCATGAAGCAGCGCGTGGCCATCGCCCGTGCCCTGGCCATGGAACCGGAGGTCATCCTCTTCGATGAGCCCACCTCCGCCCTGGACCCCGAGATGGTGGGCGAGGTGCTGCAGGTCATGCGCTCCCTGGCCCAGGAAGGTCTGACCATGATCATCGTCACCCACGAGATGGCCTTTGCCCGGGATGTTTCCACCCGCACCATTTTTATGGATAAAGGCTACATCGTGGAGGAAGGCCCGCCGGCCCGCATCTTCTACCATCCCACCGAGGAACGCACCAAGCTGTTCCTGACCCGGTTTATCGCCAGCTGACACCAGCTATTATAAGGAGGGGTATCTTATGAAAAAGAAACTTGCTGCTCTGCTTGCCGCCGCCATGGTTCTGAGCACGGCTCTGGCCGGATGCGGTTCGTCCTCGTCCTCGGCAGCCGCCACCGCCGAGACCACCGGTGCCGACGGCCGGGAGACCCTGCGGGTGGCCATGTCGGCGGACTACGCGCCCTTTGACTGGCTGCAGGAAGACGATTCCAACGGCGCGGTGATGACCACCAACGGTTCCTACATGAACGGCTACGACGTAATCATGGCCAAGAAGATTGCCGACGAGCTGGACATGGACCTGGAGATCACCCAGGTGGACTGGGACGGCCTGATCCTGTCCATCTCCTCCGACATGGTGGACTGCGCCATCGCCGGTATGAGCATCACCAGCGAGCGCGCCCAGTCGGTGGATTTCAGTGACCCGTATTACAGCGCCGACATTGTGCTGGTGGTCAGCCAGGACAGCCCCTATGCCTCCGCCACCAGCCTGGCCGACCTGTCCGGCGCCACCCTGACTTCGGCCATGAACACCGTGTGGTATGACGTGCTGGATCAGGTGACCGGCGCCACCAAGGGCGCGGCCCTGGACACCTTCGCTTCCATGGTATCCGCCGTGAACGCCGGCACCATTGACGGCTTCACCTGCGACAACCCCTCGGCCCTGAGCCTGCTGACCACCAACCCCAACCTGAAGATCGTGGAATTCGCTGACGGTCAGGGCTTCCAGGTCAGCTCGGAAGAAACCGACCTGGGCATTGCCTGCAAGAAGGGCGACACCGAACTGGTGGACAAGATCAACACCGTTCTGGCCGGGCTTTCCCAGGAAGACCGCGACGCCATGATGGATCAGGCCGTGGCTGCCCAGCCCGCCTCCGCCATCCAGTAACCGATTTTGCCGGGTATGAAAGGACTTGATTCCCATTCCGTCATCGATGCAAGCCCCCGCTGAGGCGGTGGACCGGAAGTTCGGCCGGTACGTGCTGTCCTCCATGATCACCATGTTCCTGCAAAGCGCCTACTCGGTGGTGGATGGATTGTTCGTCAGCAACTTTGTCAACGGCACCGCCCTGGCAGCCATCAACGTATCCTGGCCCATCATCGCGGTGATCACCGCCATCGGCACCGGCATCGGCTGCGGCGGGGCGGTGATCATGTCCACCCAGCAGGGCGCCGGCCACCAGGCCGTGTCCAACCGGGTGCGGGGCAACATTCTGCTGGCGCTGCTGGCGGCGGGGGTGCTGTGCACCGCCGTGACCCTGGCCTTTCTGGACCCGCTGCTGCGGCTGATGGGCGCCGAAGGCGAACTGTTTGGCTACGCCCGGACGTATGCACGGGTCATGCTGGGCGGCGGCATCCTACAGGTGCTGTCCTGCGGGCTGACCCCCCTGCTGCGCAACGACAACCGCGCCGTCACCGCCATGGTCATCATGGTGGGCGGTCTGGTCGTCAACCTGAGCCTGGACTTTACTTTTCTCGCCTTCTTCGGATGGGGTATTGCCGGGGCGGCTGCCGCCTCCCTGTGCTCCCAGCTGTTCACCGTCATCTCCTGTTTGGCGGTGCTGATCACCCGCAAACAGAATCCTCTGCGTCTCGACCAGCTGCGGTTCCATGCCCGGGTCTGGCCCAAGATTCTGCTCAACGCCATCTCTCCCTTCGGCATCTCCCTCACCCCGTCGTTGCTGATCCTCTACCACAACGTGGCCTGCCTGCATTCCGGCAGTGAACTGGCGGTCAGCGCCTACGCCCTGATCTCCTCCACGGTGGGGTCCTACCGCATCCTGCTCATCGGGGTAGCCGACGGCATCCAGCCCCTGGCCAGCTTTGCCCACGGCGCCGGGGACATTCCCGCCCTGTGCCGCATCCGCAACAAAGGGATTCTCACCGCCATCGGCGTCAGCGTGGCACTGTTTCTCTTCACCGTGGCCACCACCCGCTTCTACCCCGCCCTGTACGGGTATTCCGGCGAGGAAGCGACGCTGGGTGTCCACGCGGTTCTGCTCACCTCCTGGCAGCTGATCTTCACAGGTCTTGTCCGGGTAACCAACTCCTTCTTCTACGCGGTGGGCAAGATTCGTTATTCGCTGTTTATGATTTATTTTGACCCGTTGATTATGACCCCGATTACCATTGTGGTGCTGCCTCGTCTGCTGGGCCTGGACGGCATCTGGCTGACAGCCGTGGTCACCCAGCTGGCCCTGAACATCGTGGCGGCCGGCATGTTCGTACACCACGATCGAGAACTGAGGGCCTCCGCCCGCCGGGCACCGGAAGTAGAAAGGAGTATTCAAAGGGCATGAAAGCCGTTGTGATTCAAGAACATATCATCCAGCCGGACATCACCCCCAAGGATTTGCAGGAGCACTGGATGGCCCTGAAGCAGCTGCCCGGGGTGGATGAAGTGGAAATCGTTGCGCCAGGGAACTATCCCAGCGTGGAAGAGCTGGGACGCCTGACTGGCGACGCCGAAGCGCTGTTCGGGGTCTGGATCGGGCCGGACCTGCTGAACCGGGAATTCCTGGACCAACACCCCCATCTGCGCTATGTGGCCACACTGGGCCACGGGTGGGAAACCTTTGACACCGACCTGACCAGGAGCCGGGGAGTGACCGTGACCAACACGATCTACGGCGCCCAGACCATTGCGGAATACGCCTTTGCCCTGCTCATGGAGGTCTGCCACCACATTTCGGTGCAGGATCACCGCATCCGGATGATTGACTGGACCCAGCCCCGCAACGATGCGCAGTTCTGCAAGGCCATTATTCCCCAGGTGGAACTGTACCAAAAGACCATCGGCATTGTCGGCCTGGGCGAGATCGGCTACGCCCTGGCCCGCATGGCCTACGGGTTCGGCATGCACGTGGTCGGGTTCAGCACCCACCGCAAGACCGGCGAAAAATACGCCTTCATCGAGCAGGTGGACACACTGGAGGAGCTGCTGCAAAAGAGCGACGTCGTCTCGCTGCATCTGCCCCACACCCCGGCCACCGAGCACATCCTGAACGCCCGTACCATCGCCATGATGCGGGACGGGGCCATTCTCATCAACACCGCCCGTGGCGCGCTGATTGACGAGCAGGCCCTGGCCGACGCCATGGTGGCCCACAAGCTGCGGGCCGCCGCCCTGGATGTGCTGACCGAGGAGCCGCCCCGACACGGCACGCCGCTGCTGACCGCCCCCAACGTGACCATCACCGGCCACATTGCCTGGCTTACCCGGGAATCCCGGCTGCGAGCCATCGACATGGCGGTGGACAATTTCGCCTGTTACCTGCGCGGGCAGCCCAAATCAGTGATTGACTAAGCACACAGAATCTATTTTACCAGAAAAGAGGGAATTATCATGGAAGTAAGTGAACTGTTGCGTGAAAGTATCCGGCAGAAGCCCGCCAGCAAGCGCGGTGCCCGGCAAAAGCGTTCCAGCCCCAAGAATATGGTGCGCATGAACCTGAACGAGAACGCCTACGGCATGTCGGACCTGGTCAAGTCCACCCTGATGCAGGATGTGGCGGAAAACTACATGTACCAGGACTTTTACGCCTACGATATCCGCAAAAAGCTGGCCGACCTGTACCACCTCAGCCCGGACAACATCCTGATCGGCTCCGGTTCCAGCGCCGTCATCGACATGCTGGGCGAGGTGTTCATCAACTACGGGGACGAGATTCTCTACTGTTCCCCCACCTATGAGGCGTTCCCTGATATGGTCAGCGACAACGGCGGCAAGCGGGTGGAAGTGCCCCTGACTCCCGACTGGAAATACGACCTGGACGGCATGCTGGCCGCCGTGACCGACAAGACCAAAATGGCCATTGTGGTCAACCCCAACAACCCCACCGGCACCTATCTGCCCGCCGCCGAGGTGGAAGCCTTTGTGCGCAAGCTGCCGCCCCATGTGCTGGCCGTGGTGGATGAAGCCTACTTTGAATATGTGGATGATCCCAATCATTACAGCCTGATCCGTATGATCCAGGAAGGGTACGACCGGCCGCTGATCGTGCTGCGCACCTTCTCCAAGATTTATGGCCTGGCCGGGCTGCGCATCGGCTACGCCGTGGCCGCCCCCGCCCTGATCGACGAGATGATGAAAGCCTGCCAGGCCTGGAACGTGAGCCGCATTGCCTCCCTGGCCGCCACCACCGCCCTGGATGAGCAGGAGTACGTCCAGAAGGTCAAGGCGGAGAACGTGAAGAACCGCAAGATCGTGTACGAGGGTCTGCTGGCCCTGGGCTGCTATGCGGTAAAGCCGGCGGCCAACTTCATCTACTTCGACACCCACCGGGACCCCAAGGCCGTCTCTCAGGGAATGACCGAGCACGGCATCCTGATCAGCACACCCAATGCCTGCTTCAACCGGGTGACCGTGGGCACACCGGAGCAGAACCGGGACTTTCTGAAGGCGCTGGGGGACGTGATGAAGGCACTGCCCCTGCGGGACGGCGAAGCCCCCGACAAGGCTGTGTGACAAAGGAGGTTCCACCATGGCAAACTATTACATCACCATCAACCGCCAGTTCGGCAGCCTGGGCCGTCCCATCGCCATCAAGCTGGCCGAGATCCTGGGCATTGAATACTACGACCGGGACATTGTGGAGGAGACGGCCAAACAGATGAACATTCCCCTGTCCCAGGCCAGCGAACAGGAGGAAACCATCGCCAGCCGGTTCGGCCGGATGGCCTTTCCCCTGGGCCAGGGCAGCACCGAAAACCAGCAGCAGATGTTTGACGTGCAGACCAAGATCATCCAGGACCTGGCCGCCAAGGGTTCCGCCATCTTTGTGGGCCGCTGCGCCGACTATGTCCTGCAGAACTACAACTGTCTGCGGGTATTCATCTATGCTCCCAAGGCCAAACGATACCTGAACTGCGTCAACTCTCTGGACATGACCCCCACCGAGGCCAAACGGATGATTGACCGGGTGGACAAAGCCCGGGACCGGTACTGCAAAAAGTACGCCCGGCACCTGCCCTCCGACCCGGAACACACCCACCTGATGGTCGACAGCAGCCTGTTCGGGGTGACCGGCACTGCGGAATTGCTGGCCACCGTGGCCCGGGAATATTTCATGACGGACCTCTCCTGAGGTCCGCCCCGCCCCACACCGGGCGGACAAACCGGAACCTGCACACTCCACTCCCCGGAATGTGCGGGTTCTTTTTGTGTGGCCCCGGCCCTTTGACCGCAGCCGCCGCCCCGGCTATAATGGATAGAAAAAGGGGGCTTGTCTATGCAACGGTTTACGGCAGGCGGCAAAACCGTGGAGGTGTTTGCCGCCGGGGTGCCCAAGGCACCGGCGGTTTATCTCAACACCTTTCCGGAGGAGGGACAGCGGATTTTTCAGCTGCTGCAAGGGGACGGCTGCCCGCCCTTCACCCTGGTGGCGGTGAGCGGCCTGCAATGGAACCACGATCTGGCCCCCTGGGACTGCCCTGCCGCTTTCCGCAGCGGCGATGCCTTCACCGGCGGGGCCGACGACCACCTGCGGCTGCTGACCGGCGAGATTCTACCCCGGGCCGAGGAAATTGCCGGCACCCCCGCCTGGCGGGGCCTGGCCGGGTACTCTCTGGCCGGGCTGTTTGCGGTGTACGCCCTGTACGGCACCGACACCTTCTCCCGCACGGCCAGTATGTCCGGCTCCCTGTGGTTTCCCGGCATCCGGGACTATCTGTTCACCCATACCCCCAGACGCCGTCCTGACCGGATGTACTTTTCCCTGGGGGACAAGGAGCACAAGACCCGCAATCCCCTGCTGCAATCCATCCGGCAGAACACCCTGGAAATCCGGGACTTTTACCGGGACCAGGGCATCCGGACGGTCTTTTGCCCCAACCCCGGCAACCACTTTTCCCAGGCGACCCAGCGCACCGCCGCCGGTATCCGGTGGCTGCTGGAGGAATAACCACGAAAAAACCAGCCTCACCGCAGGGTGAGGCTGGTTTTCTGTTTTCGGGGCATGGTGTCAGGGCCGTATGCCCTGCAGAATCTGCCGCATCTGCCCCCAATCCGTCCAGCTATGGTTCAGCACCACAAAGTAGCCGTTGTCGGCGGGCCAGCAGACCACGCTGTGCCCGGCAAGGTCCTCCTCGGTCATATCCTCCACCCGGGAAAGCAGGCAGAAGTCCTCCTCGATGCCTTCCTTATCGTTCGGGGTCATGGTGCCGTCGGCGTTGTCGCCGATGATCATGGCCCGGTGTTCCGGCGGATACAGCACCACGGTGAACTCCGCCGTTCCCTTCCGGACGGTGCAGGACCAGTACCCTTCAGCCGGGTTCCAGACCGCTTCGCACCCTTCCGGCAGGGACGGAAGGGTAAACCGCCGGAAATGACCGTCGCCCCCGTCGGTTTCGGTCAGGTAGGCCTTGCCCCCCAGCACCTTCACAGCCACCGTGGGCCACACCGCACAGGCCACCGTTGTGAACAGCAGACAGGCGGCCAGGACAGCCGCTGCCACCCGTTTTCTCCGGCGGAAGGGCCGGTCCGGCAGCAGCGGCAGGGCGGCCGTATCCCCCGCCAGCGCATCAAACGCTTGCAGCTCCGCCTGCCGCTGCACCGCACAGGCTTGTTCCATCCGTACCGTAAATGCATCTTTCATTCCGACAGGCCCTCCTTTTCCAGACTCGCTTTCAGTTTCAGCCGGGCACGCCGTGCCCGCTGGCGCACCGTGGCCGCCTTGATGCCCAGTACCCCCGCAATCTGCCGGCTGTCCAGTCCTTCCCCGTACTGCAGCTGCAAGATACTGCGGTCGGTTTCTTCCAGGGTTTGCATAGCCGCCAGCAAAGCCCGCACCTGCTCGTCCCGTTCGGCCAATTCCTGGGGCAGCGGCGCAGAATCGGGCACCATCCCCATCGTCTGGGTATCCATCAGGCCGGGGAATTTTTTCCGGCGCATGTTGTACGCCGTGTGCCGCACCGCAATGACCACCAGATGCCGGAGTTTTTCCCGGTCACCGGTGTCCAGCCGGGGCAAAGCGCACAGCCGCAGCCAGCTTTCCTGCACCGCATCCTGGGCCAGGGCGTCATCTCCCAGAATCCGGCCCGCCAAAACACACAGACGGGCGTAGTCCCGCACAAACACCTGATACAGCGGGGAATTTTCCATGCAGCCACCTCCTTTCACCTACTATAACACCCCGGAATCCAAACTGTGACACCGGCGGGAGAATGTCTTTTGCCCGAAGGGTGGTCGGCCATATTGTAACTATTGACATTACATCAAAGACATGGTATACTGCACTCCGATGTAACAAATAAAATTACATTTCCATCCGGTTCCGATGTACCGGATGGGGAACAACGCAGGGAGGTTACGCCATGAAGGCAGTCCAGATAGACAGATATGCAAAAGAGATCCGCACCCGGCTGCGGGATATTCCCAAACCGGAAGCGGGCCCCACCGAAGTGCTGGTCAAGGTCAAAGCGGCGGCGGTCAATCCGCTGGAACTGTTGATCCTGACCGGCAGTGTGCGTCTGATTCAGGATTACCCGATGCCCCTGACCCTGGGCAACGAATGTTCCGGCGTTGTGGAAGCCGTGGGGGCACAGGTGACCGATTTTCGGGTGGGAGACCGGGTTTACTGCCGGCTGCCGCTGGCCGGAATCGGCGCTTTTGCGGAGTATGTGGCGGTGGACCACACAGCCCTGTCCCCCATGCCGGCGGGGTATGATTTTGCCACGGCTGCGGCCATCCCGCGCTGACCGGGCTGACCGCCTGGCAGGGCATTACCGAGGAGCTGGAAGCCCGGCCCGGCCAAACGCTGCTGATTCCCGGCGGCTCGGGCAGTTTCGGCCAGATGGCGGTCCCCCTTGCCAAAGCGCTGGGGCTTCGGGTCATTGTAACCGGCAACGATCGCGCCCGGGAAGCCATTCTGGCCGCCGGGGCCGACGAGTACCTGGATTACCGGAAGGAGAACTACTGGGAGGTACTGTCCGGGGTGGACTGCGTCATCGACACCCTGGGAGCCGGAGAATTTGCGCGGGAACTCTCAGTGCTGAAGCCGGGGGGCCGGCTGCTGAGCCCGCGGACCGGCCCCAACAAGGCCTTTGCGGTGCGCAACCGGTTCGGCTTTGCCAAGCGTGCCCTGTTCACCGCCGCAGGTGCCCGGTATGACCGGGCCGCCCGGAAGCAGGGCAAATCCTACCGGTTTATTTTCGTGCGTGCCGACGGCGCCCAGCTGCGGCAGGTCACCCGCATCGTGGAACAGCAGCACATTGTTCCCCCCGTGGATCCCCATCCCTTTACTCTGGAAACCGCCGGGGAAGCCCTGGCCCTGGTGCAGAACGGTCACACTGCCGGCAAGGTGATGCTTCGTCTGTAAGCAGACCGGACCCACGGAAATTCCATAAAAAACAGAAAAGCCCGCCCTTTGTCAGGGCGGGCTTTTCTGTTATGGATTTTGGATGGAAACGGAACCCGACGACGTTTCCAGAATCAGGGTGCAGCCGCTTCCCTGCCGGGACCAGGAGTCTACCCCCACACGCTGGCCGTTATACTGGATGCTGTTTCCTTCGGCCGTGACGGTGGGGTCTGCGGCGGTCACAAAATGTTGCCGGAGACCATGTCCACCCGGACCTGTTCGGTCACCGTTCCTTCGATCCGGGCACTGCCGGAGGTGGCATCCATCGCCAGGGTGTCGGCCGTGCCGGTAAAGTCCAGGTCTCCCGACGTGGTGTTCAGCAGGACCGCATCGGCCTTTCCGGTAAAGTTCAGCCCGCCCGAGGTCGCATCCACCTCCAGCTGTCCGCACTGTCCGCCGAACCGCACCGTGCCGGAAATACTGTCCACCGTCACATTGTCCGTCACAACGCAGTCCAGCACGGAATTTCCCGCAATGTTGTCCACCCGGAGAGAATCACAGGACAGGGCCGGCATATCCACCCCGCCGCAGACCGTAGAAAACCGCAATTCGCCCAGATCGGCATCGACCGGCACGGTGATGCAGACCTCTCCGACCCCCGTGGAGCCGCTCTGGTTGGACTTGTTGTGGGAAGTGAGATACAGCGTCTGCCCTTCCACACCGGCCCGGTCCACAATTTCATTGTCGCACAGGGTGTAGCGCAACCCATAACCGTCGCCGGTTTCCACCTTGATTTCCGCCGACACCACATCGACGGCAATTTCGGTAAAGGGGTCCAGCTCCCCGTCATAGTGCAGCGGCAGATTGCCGTCCGCGTCCTTCCCATCCGACAGCGAAGCGGCATCGGTGGACTGCGGCGCCGGGGCATTGTCCGTGGGCAGCGGCCCTTCCACGGTGTTCTGTGGGTGCAGGGCCGCAAGCAAGGCGCTTGCCGCCACCACAACCGCAATGAACGATCCCAACAGCACCGGAACCAGGCGCACGCCCTTTTTCCCTGCGCTTTTGGGTGAGTCTTGCTGCGGATATTTGCCCGCCTCATCTTCCAGAATGCGGGCGGCCAGCGCCTCCGGCGGACCGAAATGCTCCCGCAGCTGTTCGGCGTCCAGCAGGCCGCCTTCCTGGGCGTATTCCCGATAATAGGTTATGGTCTGCGCCCGGTCTGCCGCCGGCATCTGTTTCAGGCACGCTTCCAGTGCCGCAAAATACTCTTCGGCCGTATGCATCGTCATTCCTCCAACAATCGATCCATATCCTGTTTGAATTGCTGCCACTCGTTTTTCTGCCGGGCCAGCAATTCCGCCCCTGCTTCCGTAAGATGATAATACCGGCGGTTGCGCCCCTGAAAGGGCTGGTCATAGATTGTCAGCATCCCCGACTTTTCCAGCCGCCGCAGGGCCGGGTACAAGGCGGTTTCGCTCACATCCAGAATCCGGCGAACCTGACGCGTGATCTCGTAGCCGTAGGTATCGTTGTGCTGCAGGATGCTCAGGACCACGAAATCCAGAATGGCGCCGCCGATTTGGAATCCCACCCCCGGATCGCCTCCCCTCCTATATTTATTACTTTACTGTATTATAAAACGAATAATATAAAACGTCAATAGGAAGTCACGCACCGGGCCTTTTCTTTGCCGAAGGAGGGTATGTCCCCTGTGCACTCAAAAAGGCCCCCTGTCATGGTTTTGGGACTTTCTCTTTACGGGCAGACGTCTTCCCGGGCTTCCCTTTTTGGAGTTTTTTTCTCAAAAAGTCATCCAATCATCGCCGCCATCGCAAAAATACCAAGCGAGCGGACAAAATTCAAGCCGCACTTCCCTTTTTATTCGGCAGTTTTTTCGGCAGGTACGCGGTACAGTGTATATGAATTTGCGGCGGGTGCCGTATCAAATACATAAGGAGACGCTGGGATGAACGTACTGTTCGCTGGGCCGTGGGATTTGGCGGGCAAAGCCACGGCGGAATATTTTTTGCGGGAAGGGCATGACGTCTGCTGGCTGACAAAGGACGGCAAACGCACCTTGTGGGATACAAAATTCAAAGGCACGGTATACCGGGGGCAATTTACCGTCCCGCAGATCCGGACCTTTCTGCAGGCCCACCGCGTGGACGTGGTGATCGTTCTGACCGCCGGATTGCGGGAAGGGTCTGACCGCTGCCCGGCGGAGGAACCGGACCTGCCGGGCCAGCTGCTGGAAGCTTTGCAGGGACATTCCCTGCAAAGCTTTGTATATCTTTCTTCGGTGGAGTTGTCCTGGCAATCCCCCCTGAATCCCCGGCAGGCCGCCCTGGCGTCCGGAGAACTGCGCTGCCGGGCCAGCCGGGACTATGACGGTCTGCCGCTGCTCATCCTGCGGATGGGGTATCTCTATGGGCGGGTGCCGCCGGAAGACATGGGGGTCACCGGAGCGGCGCTGCGGGCCATACGAAAGCAGCGTCCTGTCCGGTGCGCCTATAGCCCGGAGGACTGCATCGACGTCCTGGCCGCCTCCGATGCGGCGGCGGCCATCTACCGCATGGTGCTGCAGTCCATGACCGGGTGTTACCTGCTGGTCACAGGACATCCCCTGCCCCTGCAAACCTATTACCGCTGTCTGGAGCGGGCGGCAGGCCGCCCCGCCGTGGTGGAGTGGGCGGGCAAGCGCCACACCATGGCGGCGGCACAGTATTCCGCCGAGCCCCTCAAGACTGCCACCGGCTGGATGCCCTTCACCATCTTGGAGGAAGACGGCTGGCAGCTGCTGCGGGAAGCGGCGGACCTGCCCCGTCCCCAGCCCCGGGC
>OLIH01000765.1_pt1 | contig 14137 bp, 14 predicted proteins | sample 1609721 | NCBI WGS metagenome assembly OLIH01 (sample SAMEA4350157, study PRJEB24818) | metagenome | biome: human; feature: gut; material: faeces | place: Denmark | collected 2013-09
CTCTTCGGAACTGCCTCGCATGCCTCTACCTTTACAACCCGGAAATCGGACTTGCTGAAGGTGTCAAAATCAACAGCATCCTCAAACAGCGGCTCAACTTTCACCTTGGAAAGATCGATCTTCACAGCCGGTTCGGACTCCTCTTTCTTGTCCGATTTCTTGCCCTCGGCTCCGCCGATGCTCTTCATTGTCGGGAAGAGCAGCACGTCACGGATGGCAGCGCTGTTCGTGAGCAGCATACACATTCTGTCGATACCGAAACCGATACCGCCTGTCGGCGGCATACCGATTTCCAGAGCGTTGAGGAAGTCCTCATCTGTATGCTCCGCCTCATCATCTCCGGCCGCCGCATTGGCATCCTGCTGCGCAAAACGCTCTCTCTGGTCGATCGGGTCATTCAGCTCGGAGTAAGCGTTAGCCATCTCCCAGCCGTTCATGAAGAACTCGAAACGCTCCACATAGTCCGGATTCTCCGGTTTCTTCTTGGTCAGCGGTGAAATCTCGATGGGGTGATCCATAACAAATGTCGGCTGTACCAGATGCTCTTCTACATACTCCTCGAAGAACAGGTTCAGGATATCTCCCTTCTTATGTCTCTCCTCTAACTCTATGTTATGCTCTTTCGCAAGCTCTCTTGCCTGCTCCAGTGTCTCTACTTCATTCCAGTCCACGCCTGCATATTTCTTTACAGCGTCAACCATAGTAATACGCTCAAACGGTTTTCCGAGATCCATCTCGATATCATTGTAGACAATCTTTGTCGTTCCGAGCACTTCCTGTGCCACATGACGGTACAGGTTCTCCGTCAGATCCATCATTCCGTTGTAATCTGTATACGCCTGATAGAGCTCCATCAGTGTGAACTCCGGATTGTGTCTTGTATCAAGGCCTTCATTTCTGAATACTCGACCGATCTCGTATACCTTCTCAAGTCCTCCTACGATCAGTCTCTTCAGGTAGAGCTCCAGAGAAATACGAAGCTTCAGGTCTTCATTCAGGGCATTGAAGTGAGTCTCGAACGGTCTTGCGGCAGCTCCTCCGGCATTCGCAACAAGCATCGGTGTCTCAACTTCCATGAAGCCCTGTCCGTCCAGATATTTACGGATTGAGCTGATGATTCTGGAACGTTTGATAAATGTATCCTTTACTTCCGGGTTCATGATCAGATCCACGTATCTCTGACGGTAACGTGTATCTGTATTAGTCAGTCCGTGGAACTTCTCCGGAAGGATCTGGAGACTCTTGGAGAGCAGTGTCACATGAGATGCATGGATAGAAATCTCTCCTGTCTTTGTCTTGAACACTTCTCCCTCAATGCCGATCACATCGCCTACGTCCAGCTTTTTGAACTCCTTGTAGTTCTCCTCGCCTACGCTGTCTCTTGCCACATAAGACTGGATATTGCCTTTCAGATCCTGCACATTGCAGAAAGACGCTTTTCCCATCACACGCTTGGACATCATACGTCCTGCGATAGATACCTGTTTTCCTTCCAGCTCGTCAAAGTTGTCCTTGATTTCCTGACTGTGATGTGTCTGGTCATATTTTGTAATCACAAACGGGTCTTTACCGTTCTGCTGCAGCTCCGCAAGTTTCTCGCGGCGCACCTTTCTCAACTGATTCAGATCCTGTTCCTGTCCGTTTTTCTGCTGCTGTGCCACTGTATTTTCTCCTTTCATTACTCCCGCCGTACATTTCACGGCATAGTGGTACACCTTCGCGGTGTTTCTTATAACCCCATACACGCGAATTCAGACCTCTTAAAAATTAAGAGGTCTGTGTCGTGTCATATCTTTACTTTGAACGGCTGATCTCAAGTACTTTGTACTCGATGTCGCCTGCCTGTGTCTCTACGGTAACTGTCTCGCCGGCTTTCTTTCCGATCAGCGCCTGTCCCACCGGAGACTCATTGGAGATCTTGCCCTCAAGGCTGTTCGCCTCTGTAGAACCTACGATCTTGAACTCCATCTCCTCATCATATGTGATGTCGTATACTTTTACCGTACATCCCACATTGATCTTGTCAAAGTCAACTTCGTCCTCAACGACTACCTCTGCATTCTTCAGGATTCCTTCAAGCTCCTCGATACGGGCTTCGATGTCTCTCTGCTCGTCCTTCGCCGCATCATACTCAGCATTCTCGGAGAGGTCTCCCTGCTCTCTGGCCTCTTTGATCTTAGCTGCAACTTCTTTTCTCTTTACCACCTTAAGATCTTCAAGTTCATCCTCAAGTGCCTTTAATCCGGCATAAGTAAGTAATCTTTTCTTTGCCTCTGCCATTGGTTACGCTTCCTTTCTGTTTCTCTGGTTTTCTTTCTATTTTTCGATGTCCATTACACGGGACTTTATGTCCTGTAATGCTGTCATTTAAGTCTATTTCGCAATTTCAATATTATAACCAAACTCTATAATGATGTCAAGAGATTTTCCAGTTCTTCAAGGCTCTCCACCGCGTTCACTTTTTCCCTCAGACGGGCCGCTCCTTTGAGCCCTTTCGTGTACCAGGCCACGTGTTTTCTCATCTCCCGGATGCCTGAAAATTCCCCCTTATATTCAAGCTGCAGGCGGGCATGTCTGAGCATCATTTTCCTGATCTCATCCTTGTCCGGTCTGGGCGGAAGTTCCCCGGTCTCCTCCCAGTGTATCATCTCAGAGAAGATCCACGGATTACCCTGGGCGCCTCTTGCGATCATGATTCCGTCGCATCCCGTCTGCCGCACCAGCTCGTCCGCCTTCTGAGGCGACGTCACGTCTCCGTTTCCTATAACGGGAATGGACACCGCTTCCTTTACCTGACGGATAATATCCCAGTCCGCTTTGCCGCTGTAGTACTGCTCTCTCGTGCGCCCGTGCACCGCCACGGCCGCCGCGCCGGCTTCCTCTATGATCTTAGCGATCTCCACCGCATTTACGTGATCGTCGTCAAAGCCTTTTCTGATCTTCACCGTTACCGGCTTATCGATGGCTTTTACAAGCGCACTGACGATCTCGTAGACCAGCTTCGGATTCTTCATAAGCGCGGAGCCCTCGCCGTTTTTGACAACCTTCGGCACCGGGCATCCCATGTTGACGTCAAGGATGGCAAATGGCCTCTCCTCTATTCGTTTCGCCATCTCGCTCATGATCTTCGGATCGGAGCCAAACAACTGCAGGGACACCGGACGTTCATCCGGATGGATCTCCAGCAGGCTCTCTGTATTTCTATTATTATAGTAGATTGCCTTCGCGCTCACCATCTCCATGCAGAGAAGCCCCGCCCCCTGCTCCCGGCAGAGCAGACGAAATGGCAGGTCGGTCACACCTGCCATGGGTCCCAGTATATAACGGTTTTCAAGTTCTACATTTCCTATTTTTAAGTGTTTCATAACTCTTATTTCTCAGTCCCCTTCATCCTCTCATAGATCAGCCTCAGCCCGTTCAGCGTCAGCTGCGGATCATACAGATCGATACATTCCGTCTCTTTGGCGATGATCTTCCCCAGACCGCCTGTAGCAATCACATAAGCGTCCGTATATCCGGACTCCTGTTTCATCTTTCTCACAATATATTCCGTCTGGCCGATAGCTCCGAACACCAGACCTCCCTGCATACCCGAGACCGTATCCCGTGCAAGGACGGAGTCCGGCTTCTGGATCTGGATGGCAGGCAGCATAGCCGCCCCGCCCCAGAGAGAGCGCCCCGCCGTCTCGATACCGGGAGCAATGATGCATGCCTCAAGAGTACTGTCCGGGCCGATCAGGTCATAAGTGGTCGCTGTCCCGAAATCAATAACGATGGCCGGACCTTTCGCAATCGCATATCCAGCGACCGCATTGACGATACGGTCAGGACCTGTCCTGGAAGGATTCTCAGTATTCACGCGGACGCCGGTATCCGAATCCGCAGATACAATCAGCGGAGTAGTCTGCAGATATTTGATAATTCCGCTTGTCAGGGAATGCATGATATCCGGTACGACCGATGCAATGATAACCGCTTTGATCTTCTTCGGGTCAATGGCCCTGTGTTCCAGTATGCCGCAGATGGTCATGCCGTATTCATCCGATGTTCTCGGCCGTTTTGTCGTCATACGGAACATTCCCAGCAGGGCCTCCTCCCTGAACACTCCCATTGTAATATTTGTATTTCCCACATCGATCGTAAGCAGCATATATATTCCTCCCGCATATTTGCAGATTACAAGTGAACTTTAACTCATATCTTACCAAGCATCACTTGCCTCCGTCAAGTGCGCCTTTCCGTTTCCCCAACACGATGGTAAAATGCCCCTGCCGGCAGAGCTTCTTTCTCCCGGCAGGGGCATTTTTTAAAATCTCTTGATCTTTCTCGTAGTTGTCTTCTCAAATTCTTTATCTCTGACGATCAGGCTGTAGATTCTCTTCTGGGGAGCCGCCGTCTTATTATACTCGTCGATAATCTCCTGAAGTTTTTCTCTCACGTCTTTGATTCGTTTTTTCTTCACGTAATCCTGATCCGGATAAATCTCCGCTTCGATCACGCCGTCTTTCTCGCGGACAAGTATTTCGCCCACAAGGCGGTTGGTGCTCAGTGCGTTTTCCAGTTCCTCCGGTGATACATTCTCGCCGTTCTTTGTGATAATCAGGTTCTTCTTGCGTCCGGTCAGGTACACAAATCCTTCCTCATCCACATAGCCCAGATCTCCCGTCTTCAGCCAGCCGTCTTCCAGCGTCTCGGCCGTCTCTTCCGGCATCTTATAATATCCCTGCATCACGCTGCTGCCCTTCACCCAGAGTTCGCCGTCCACGGTCTTGGCCTCGCAGTTTGGCAGGAGCTGACCCACGGAGTCGGAGCGGATATTCCAGCTCTGGTTGACGCTTATGACAGGAGCGCACTCTGTCATTCCGTAACCCTGCTGGATAACAATGTCATATTTTTTAAACAGGTCGATATATTTCGGATCCAGATAAGCGCCGCCGCTGCAGATTGTATGGAACTGTTTTCCGAACACCTGACTTTTGACAATCTTGGCCGGAAGGAGAGAAGCCTCCTCCAGCTTCTTCGCCATTGTCTCGATCATCAACGGTACCATCAGGATCATCTCCGGCTTGAACAGTTTGATATTCTTCGCCACACGCATCAGGGAGTCATTGATACAGATTACCGCGCCCAGAGATGTTCCCTTAAGGATATCCATGCTCAGGCAGTATGCGTGATGGATCGGCAGCACCGTCATGATCACGGTACGCTCCGGAATCTTCATTTCCAGACATGTGGCATTCTCCGCTACATTTCTGTGCGTCAGCATAACGCCTTTACTCTTCCCCGTCGTACCGGAAGTAAACATGATCGTACAGAGCTGATCCGGATCCGGGTCATAATCGAAGTTTCCCCTGTTCTCCTCCAGCAGTTTCCAGAACGAAAGCGCATGATCGTCATTTTCTTTCTGCTGCATGGAAATCATTGTCTTAAGCTGCGGGCAGCGTTCTTTCGCGATAGCTGCCACATCTTTTCTCACTTCATCATATACAAGCACTGTGGAATCCGATCTCGCGATCAGGTCGCACACATCTTCCGCCGGGAGATTGACGTCCAGCGGCACGACCACACTGCCGCTGTTCACCGTTCCGAAGTAAGTCACCAGCCATTCATAGGACGTCATGCCGATCACAGAAATATGTTTTCCCAGCTCCCCCAGACTTTTCAGTACATTGGAAAAGCTCTCACTGTCGTTTTTTAGCTGTGTATATGATTTTGATTCAATCTCATTTTTACTGATTTTATAGCGTACCGCATCCTCCGGTCCGTATTTTTTTTCTGTATTTACAAGGATCTGACGCACTGTACTGCAAAGCATAACTCACATTCCTTTCCCAACTATTTTACTAATGTTTCAAGGTAATCGACAGCCTCCTGTACTGTGCGGATATTTACCACTTCTGACTGCTCTACTTCAACGTCGAACTCGTCCTCGATCTCGCCCAGCATACTCATAAAGTCGAAGGAGGTAAATCCGAGATCCTCCATAAAGCGTGACTCCGGATGAATGTTTTCCGGCTCTACTTCAACATAATTGCAGATGATTTTAACTAATCTTTCAAACATGATTATTCTCCTTTTCCAAATTAATGATGTTGGGGCAAAAGCCCCCAACCATGGTGCCTGCGGACTGCTCCGTGCTTCGCACTCCCGCAATCCTGAATGGCATCATACTAATTTGATGATCTCTCCGATCGTCAGATCCGGATTCTCCGCGCCTTTGAACATGATCTTGCACAGATAGTAGTACAGATACTCCAGTTCTTCTCTTGAGACCGCTTTGATCTGATGCTCAAAATTGAAGTCCAGTCCGTTATCCTCCGGGCGGTGCATTACAGTCAGGTACATTCCCTGCGGGCAGATGCCGTTGGGATACCATTTTGTCTTGTAGCGGATATCTCCCAGCTGATCCAGCCCTTTCTCTTTCAGGGTCAAAGGCTGATATGTAAGCGAGATCGGCTCGTATCCGAGACCCGGCTGCGGCTGCGGATATGTCTTTGCACGGTATGCAAAGTATGCCGTCGGGTCATAATTTGCGTGCCGGAAATATTCATTCTGTTTGTCACGGATCGCATAGACGCCGTCGATGAACTTCATATCCTGCGGGAAGATCGTGCGGAACGGGAAGGAATGAATTCTTGTACCGCCGGATTTCTTCTCTTTCAGAGTCGCGCGCCTTGCTATAGTCGTAGTAAGAGACACATCGTCAAAGCCGTTCATCTTCTGATAATAGGTACGAAGTCCCATGAGCAGAAGGCAGGCAAGAGAGACATGGTACTTCTCGCAGAAATCCATCAGACGTTTCGTCGGTTCTGCCTCAAGGTGGAAGATATCAAGAGCCGACTTCGTATCATCTGTGACACAAAACGCTGATCTCAGTTCCGGATTCTTGAACATCTCACGCATGGACTCCAGTTTTGCCGTACCGTGAAGGTCATTATAGATGGGCTCGCCTTTCTCAATCTCCTTCTGGAAATATTCAATATCTCTCAACTGAGCCTTGCTTCCCGCCTCGTATGCGAAGTCTCTCTGCAGCTGCTCGATGTAGGATGCCATATCCTTCGGATACGGAACACCTTCATATTTCGCGTTACAATAAAGCTCGATGATGTCTTTCAGGAAACAAATCAGTGACTGCGCGTCCACGATCATATGATTTCCAAGGAAATACACTCCGTTAAATCCGTCCGGCATCTTGATCATTACGACTCTTGTCAGAGGTGAATCAAACATCTGGAACGGCACAGTAGTCCACTTCTGCATCTCTGCTTCAGCTTCTTCCAATGTACGGTCCGAGAAATCAACGAATTCGATATCTTTCTCTTCCGGATCCATCACATACTGATACCATGTGCCCTCTTTATCTTTTGCGAAACGGACACGCATTCCCTCACTTCTGGCATACGCCTCATTGATCGATTTTTTCAGCTGATCCCAGTCCAGCTCTACTTCGATGGTCAGACTTGTTCCGATATTGAGAACCGCCATGTTCGGACAGTGCGGTGCATAGTAAAGGTGAAATTTCTGTGCTACGGTAAGCGGATACACTTTGTGTCCTTTTCTTGTCTTCATCATTTCATTATTCCTCCGATAAATGAATCCAGGGCTCCTTCATAGGCTTCTGTATCTTTGTAATAGCTCTCGCCGTGGCCCGCATCTTTGACAATGAGTTTCGTTTTCTGTGAAGCGCAGTTCTTGTATATTTCATCGCACATCCAGCAGGGTACGAAGATATCTTTTTCCCCGTGGATAAACAGAATCGGGACTTCTGCCTTTCTCACTTCCCTTGCCGCGTTGCACTCGTCCAGTCCGTACCCGGCATTTCTCTTGTTCAGTTTGTCCGCGATCTGGATCATCGGGAATGCCGGCAGATGATACATGCTGTGCAGTACATGTGTAAATACATCCTTTGCCGATGTGAAGGCACAGTCTGAAACGATTCCTTTCACCTGGGGCGGAAGTTTCAGTCCGCTCATCATACATACCGTAGCTCCGCCCATGGAATTGCCATGGAGCAGGATCTGCGCATCATCACCGATCTTGTCGATCATCCATTTGATCCATTCCATGCCGTCGAGACGGTCCATGGTGCCGAAGCCGATATAGGTCCCTTCGCTCTCGCCATGAGCGCGCTCATCTATAAGGAGCATCCGGAAGCCGTGATTCAGATAGTAATAGGAAAGGCTGCCGTAATCGTTTGTTCCCTGGCTTGTATAGCCGTGAAAGCAGATTACTGCCTTATCTCCGCCGTCCCCTTCAAAATATGTACCGTGCAGTTTCAGACCGTCATGGGAAGTAATCCACACATCCTCGTGGGGCTGTTCCATCATCCAGTCATGGCGCTCATGCATGAGCGGGAAGTATTTTTCCCAGTCTACGCCTGACATCTTCATGGTGCGCTCAGTCTTTGCATTGTAACGTTTCATAGTTCTTCTGTAGAAATACGCCGTTCCGCCGGCTTCCGCCGCGGTCAGCAGTCCCAGAACAGCCGCTGCTCCTTTTAACAATTTGCCCATTTATATCACCTGCTTTTATTCATCGTGCTTTTACTGTTTCTTATTTGTTCTGTTTCTTTTCCGCTTTCTTTGCGGCCTTCTTGGCAGCTTTTTTGCTGTTGATCAGATCTTTCAGTTTCAGGGCCTTGTCGATATTGCCTTCGACTTTGAGTTTGCCCAGTGTCACCGCAAGGATCGGATCTGTCTTCCCGTCGGCAATCTTAAATAATGTCTCCGCCGTACAGGTAAACATTGCGTCGCGGTCGAAATACTCGTAAGGCTCTACATAGAGCTGCCCGTCTTTCACCTCGGCATAAAAAATGCCTTCCGCTTCACCGGTAATGTTGAACTGATATGCCAGATGTTCGTGGATGTCGCTTACATCCGCTTCCATCAGCATCCCTTTTACTTTTGAAAACATATCTGCGTAGGTCATAATATCCTCCTTTTCGACCGTAAAAGTCATTTTTTCGACCATCGGTCATCTTCTCTTCTCTGTTAGATTATCATTTTTTCGACTATCGGTCAATCGTCGTCACTGTCAAAATGGGAAGATTTTTTATTCTCTTTTTTGTGCGTTTTTCTTTCTGGCTCTTTTACAGGCGATGTGCTATACTTGATGTGCTTACCGAGGAACGTTTTAATATAAGAAAGGAGGAGATTATGCCAGGCAGAAGAAAGAAATATGATCTGATACTTGATTCTCTGCAGAAACTTCTGGAAAACAAAAATCTGCAGACAATTTCCGTCAGCGAGATCGCCCAGACAGCCGGTATCGGCAAGGGAAGCATTTATTATTATTTTCCGTCGAAAGACGCTATTCTCGAGGCTCTCGTGGAACGGAACTACGAAAAGCCGCTCAGCACAGCCAAAAATCTTGCCTGCCAGACCGACATTCCTCCGTTTACACGTATGGCCATGATTTTTCAGGCGTGCCGCAACTCATCCACGGAATACCTGAAATCAGGAAAAGAAAGCGGAGTAAGCGCTCCCGAAAAGGCACTTCTCCACCAGAAATATATGAACCACGTGATTTCCGAATTCAAACCGGTGCTGGCGGAGATCATCCGTCAGGGAATTGAAGCGGGAGAGATTCATTTTGACAGACCCGAAGTACTGGCAGAGATCGTACTGATCGTCCTCACTGTCAAAATGGATAATACCATCGTACCCTCATCCAGAGAGAATATCGAAGAGACTATCGAAGGGCTTGTCGCTCTTCTCGAAAAAGGAACAGACAATCCGTCCGGTTCGCTTAATTTTCTTCTGGCATAAAAAATAAGATCTCCCTGAGCGGATATATACCGCTTTCGGAGATCTTATTTTTAATACTCTGCTCTTCATATCCTCGGCGCCTGGCCAGAGGATTTCAGCAGTATCAGTCGCCTGCTATAATTTCATACTCTTTGCTGAAGCTTTCGCCCGGGGCTGCCATATTTACATCCGGCTTCCGGGAAAGTTCCTGATCAAAGCCAACATTATCGCATCTTCCCATCCACGGTTCAAGACACACAAACGGAGCGTCTTTTACTGACCAGATACCAAAATTCGGGAATTCTTCGCACTTCATTCCCACATAAGGCGTTCCGTCTTTATGGCACAGCCACACTTCTTCAATCTGTCCGTCGTCAAAAATCAGCGCGTCATTTTCAAACATTTCTTCCGTAACCGGACAGCACTCCCCGTCCAGATCAAGCGTATATACTTTTGCAGGATCAGCTGCCGCCTCCGCCGGATCGATAAGTATATACCTCAGGGAATCTTTTCCCGGGAACTTCAGGATATAGTCCGTTTTCTTCTCGTCCTTTCCCGCAAACCTGAACGCAGGGTGTCCGCCGATCGTAAAGTACATATCTTCTTCTCCCGGATTGCGGACCTCCCACCTGACGCACAGACTCTTCTCTTTCAGCGTATAGGTGATAACAAGCTCGAATTCAAACGGATACACTTCCTTTGTCTCTTCGCTGGACGCAAGAAGGAAAGAAACCGAATCTGCTTTTTCACAGATACATTTGAATCTGCTGTCCCTTGCGAATCCGTGCTGGGATGTAGGATAATGTGTCCCGTTAATCAGAACCGTATTGCGATATGTCTTTCCCACATTCGGGAACAGCACCGGAGAGTGCCTCTTCCAGTATACAGGATCAGCCTCCCACAGAAGCTCCGCATTGTTCTTCTTATCATAAATCCGCGTCACTTCCGCACCCAATTCCGAAATTTCCACACACAGTCTCTGATTTTCCAGTTTCATTCTCTTTCCTCCCATCTTATTCTATTTCTATTCGGCGGTATCTGTCTGCTCCACCTGAATGCAGTTGTCCACCAGATAGTCCGTCACTTTATCACGGAGAACCGCCGCTTTAAGCTCGTCCTCTCCCACTTGCTCGGCATATTCATCCACATCGTCGTATCCGGCCTGTTCCGCATACTCGGACATGCCTTCTTCATATTCCTTATCCGTCGGTTCGAGATGTTTCTTCTCGGCAATCAGTTTGAGCGCTTCCTCGAGAGCTACTCCCTGGCGGACAGACTGGTCAATCTGCGTATTGAAATCATCTTCAGTCATCTGCATATAAGTCTCTACAAATTCACCAAGATCCACCCCGTACATGCCCGCAAGCTGAGTATAATAGTCCGTCATCTGCTGTGTGAGCTCTTCTACCCGGTCCTCCGGATATTTTTTCACCTCTACGTTATCCATCAGGGCGCTCTGCACTGAAGATTCCAGTTCGGACTCAACAGACGCCTCTGTGTTCTCCACGATCTGGGAACGAATCTCCTCCCTGTACTCGTCCACTGTCTCGGACTTGTCACTGTACTCTTTCACCCACTCGTCTGTCAGTTCCGGCGTAGTTTTCTGTGAAATCGAATTGAGCACAATATGGAAATCCGCTACTGCCCCTGACATATCCGGATTCCTGTCATACGGATCCGGGAACTGTACCGTAATGTCGAATTCATCTCCGGTCTGATGTCCCACAATCTGCTCTTCAAATCCTTTATAGTCGTCTGTCGCTCCGATAAAGGAATTGCTTCCCAGCTCCAGATCCGCGCCTTCCGCCGAGCCGCCGTCAAAGGCTGTTCCGTCAATGTAGCCCGTATAATCAATATTGACAACATCTCCCATTTCCGCAGCCCGGTCTGTCACTTCCTCCGTCTGTGCAGAGGCGTCAAGATTGCTCTGGATCACCTGCTCTACCTGATCGTCTGTAACCTCTTCGGCCGGTGTCGGCTGGGGAACCTCGAGACCTTTATACTGCTTTACCGTCACATAGTCGTTGGACAGCTCCCCGCTGCATCCGGCAAGCGTTCCCGCCAGTGCTGCGGCAAGTATTACGGCAATAAGTTTCTTTTTCATTTTCTTTCTCCTTTTCTTCCGTCTTTATCAGATTTTATATTAATACATTTGCGCCCTGCTTCTTACAGAAGCGGGGACAACAGTCGTGAAAACTGCTCTTTTCCTTTTATGATCAGGCTTCTCTCGTCATAAACCTTTCTGGTCACGTGAGTACACTGAGTCATGTCGTTTTCAAAAGCCCGCTCCAGCTTCTGCACAGTTCTCTCACTGTAGATGACAGCATTCACCTCGAAGTTAAGCCCGAAGCTGCGGATATCCATATTGGCTGTTCCCACACATGCGACCATACCGTCCACACAAACGGTTTTTGCATGGAGAAAACCGTTGTTGTACACATAACATTTGGCCCCGGCGGCCACCATATCTCCCACATAGGAATATGTCGCCCAGTAGACAAACGGATGGTCCGGCTTGCACGGCACCATTATCCGCACGTCTATTCCCGACCGGCTCGCGATCTTAAGGGCGTCCAGTATCGAATCATCAGGTATGAAATACGGGGTCTGAATATACACATGATCCTTTGCGCTGTGGATCAGACGCAGGTAATTATCATGGATTGTCTTAATCTGTGAATCCGGACCGCTCGATATGATCTGCACCGGATCCCTGCCGTGTCTTACATACTGGGGGATCTCAAACAGAGTATCCTCCAGGAAAAGATTCTCCTTCGCCGCGTAATTCCAGTCCAGAACAAAACGAACAGCAAGCGAAGTCACAGCCGCACCCTCAATACACAGATGCGTGTCACGCCAGTAACCGAACTTCTCGTCCCGGCCCAGATATTCCCGGCCCACATTAAAGCCACCCACGAAACCGATTCTTCCGTCTATGACGACGATCTTCCTGTGATTGCGGTAGTTCACACGCAGCTGCAGTTTCCCCAGCAGAGCGGGGAAGAACTCTGCGACCTGGATTCCCTCATTTTCCAGATGCTCCCAGTCTTTATTTTTCATTGTCCGGCAGCCCATACTGTCGAAAAGCACCCGGACCTCCACACCTTCTCTCGCCTTCTCTATGAGAACTTTTTCAATCTCCTGCCACAGTTCATCATTTCTGATAATATAATACTGCAGATGGATATATCTCTTTGCCTGACGCATCTCTTCGATCAGCGCCCGGAATTTGGCTTTTCCGTCCGTATAAATGCGGATGTCGTTATTGTCTGTAAGGACAGCTTCACCCGCCTCCAGATTATACAGGATCAGATCCTTGAACCGCTCCATCTCGGGATTGGCCAGCCTCAGACGTTTGTGGTAAATCGTCTCTTCCTGCCGCCGCACGGCATATTTCAGTTCTCCTTCTATCTCCTTGGCCTTAAACATCCGGCTCTTATGAAAATCCTGCCCGATGACCAGATAAAGAATAAATCCCAATATCGGTATAAAATAAAGCAGAAGAAGCCATGTCCATACAGTCTGCGGAGATCTCCTCTGGAAGAACACTATGATCAACGCGAAGAGGATATTGATAATGACGATATTGTCCATGATAAAATCATAGACTGTCACTACTCCGTTCCAAATCATTTCTGCCATTCAATCAAACTCCTTTATTTTCGCTGACAGCGAACCAGACGCACATGTCCTCATGTCCGTTTGGCATTACTATAACAGTATACTCGTTCCGGCTCGGAAAAGTAAACCCCAATCCTCAAAAAATGTATAAAACCTGTTGTTGCAATACAGCCTGAAATTCCGTGTATTATCTTGCACTTACCCTGAAACAATGTTAAAATACTAGATGCGCATAAGCGGAAAAACTAAGGTTTAGGAGGATACTAACATGACCACATTCTCTATTGTGATGATCGTCATAATTGTCGTCCTGCTCGCAGCCTGCATCGCCCTGTATTTTTTCGGAAAGAAAGCCGAGAAACGTCAGGCGGAACAGCAGGAACAGATGGAAGCGGCAGCTCAGACAGTCAGCATGCTTGTCATTGATAAAAAGAAAATGAAACTAAAAGAAGCCGGCCTGCCGGCCATTGTGCTTGAAAATACGCCGAAATATTTAAGACGTACGAAAGTATCGGTCGTAAAGGCAAAGATCGGACCGAAGATCATGACTCTGATGTGCGATAACAAAGTATTTGAAGTTATTCCCGTAAAGAAAGAAGTTAAAGCCGTAGTAAGCGGTATCTACATTACCGAAGTCAAAGGTGTTCGCGGTCCTTTGGAAGTTCCACAGAAAAAGCAAAACTGGTTCCAGAAGGCGAAAAGCAAAATTACAGGAAACAAAACCAAGGACAAAGATAAAAAGAAAAAATAAGCATCTACATATTAAGAAC
>OLIH01000769.1_pt1 | contig 14015 bp, 9 predicted proteins | sample 1609721 | NCBI WGS metagenome assembly OLIH01 (sample SAMEA4350157, study PRJEB24818) | metagenome | biome: human; feature: gut; material: faeces | place: Denmark | collected 2013-09
CATTGTTAAAACGACCTTTCTCATCGTACTGCCTCCTCATTCATATTGGAGATAGTATACGGGATATACAAAAAAGTGACAAATTCATTTGCGTTACTGCTATGACAATATCACGTGCGTTTCACAAATATCGTAAAATTCCGCCGCCACCTGTTGACAGTGTGTATAGAAACTGATATAATTTACTACGTTGTCGGGGCATAGCGCAGTTTGGTAGCGCACCTGGTTCGGGACCAGGGGGTCGCAGGTTCAAGTCCTGCTGCTCCGACCATATATGCGGGTGTAGCTCAATGGTAGAGCGCCAGCCTTCCAAGCTGGTTACGAGGGTTCGATTCCCTTCACCCGCTCCATTTTTTATTAAACAGGCATTTTCTTCTGCAGCAGAAGAAAATGCCTGTTTTCCTGTGTCTTGAACCATCTCCTTCCCCACTGACGGATCAGTCAGGGAACTCAATAAAATCCGGCACACTGTATCCAGTGCGCCGGATTTTATTGATGTGGAGTTACTTTGCTGACTTTTGATTTTGTTTCGAAATTTCTTCTGCCCATTTTTTCCCAGTCTCCGTTACAGCAAGTCCGGCGCGGCTTGTTTCCCTCAGTGATTTAGGAAGAAGATGCCCTATTTCCCCCATGGCGGCGATCACATCATCAGGAGGGATAACACTGTGAACTCCGGCCATTGCCATTTCAACAGCTACCAGTGTATGAACCGCATGAAAACCATTCCGCTTCACACAGGGAACTTCTACAAGCCCCCCCACAGGATCACAAACAAGGCCAAGAATATTTTTCAATCCAAGAGATATCGCATCAGACATCTGTTCTGTTGTACCTCTGCACAGGTCAACGGCAGCAGCCGCAGCCATAGCCACTGCTGATCCGCATTCCGCCTGACATCCCCCCACAGCGCCTGCAATCATGGCTTTCTCGGCAATCACTTCTCCTATGCCGCCTGCCGTAAAAAGAGCTCTCGTATAATCTTTTTCAGAAACACTCATGCTCTCTCCCACTGCAGCCAGTACAGCAGGAACAATCCCGCAGGATCCGGCAGTAGGGCATGCCACAATACGGCACATTTTGGCATTCGACTCCGCTGCAGCCACGGCATATGCCAATGCACGGTGACAAACAGGACTCATAAAAAGAGGCTCCGTCCTATAAATTCTGTTTCCGTCCCCCCCCACCATACCGCTTTGGGATTTTCTTGTATCTGCCAATCCCCTCCGCATGGCATGAATAAAAATGGGAATGGTTTTTGCCATTCTGTCCCATACCGCCTGATAGGACAACTCTGACCGCTCAGCTTCTTCTCTGCATACAATTTCTCCAGGAGAGCATTTTTTTGCGTCAGCCTCCTGAAATAATTCCGTAATAGAATGAAAAGACATTTTCCTGCCCCCGGTTCTTTATACTCGATCAAATGCCATGACACGGCTGATATCTTTGCAGTTTTTCAACTGCTCTACCACAGACAGATTCACTTTCTCGTCTGTATGAATCATCATAATCGCTTCGTCGCCCCGCTTCCGGCGGAAAACGCGCATCGTGGAAATATTGATATGTTCAGAAGCCAGAACCTGACATACTTTGGCTACAATACCCGGGATATCTCTATGGCGTGTCAGAAGGGTATACTCATCACCGCTGATTTCAACAGGAAATCCGTCAATCTGTGTCATTTTTATACGGCCTCCCCCGAGAGAACGCCCAATGGCATCAACTGTATTTCCTCCCACTCCGACAGCCTTAATCTCTGCCACGTTGGGATGCCCCATATCCCGATCAGAAAAAATGAAATGAATAGGTATCCCTTTCTTTGCCGCCACTTCAAGCGCATTTCTAATCCGGCTGCTGTCAGGAGGATATCCCATCAGACCCGCTGCAATGGCTTTATCCGTACCATGGCCCACACCCGTCTGGGCAAAGGAAGAAAAAAGTGTAACCTCTGCAGAAGCAATATCCTCTCCCAATATCTCTCTGACCATCCGGCCTATACGGGCAGCTCCCGCCGTATGGGAGCTGGACGGACCAATCATAACAGGACCTATGATATCAAATACATTCATACGTAATCCCCCTTACATCCAATGAGAAAGATCGAATTCCTCGCCAATCACTTCACGGATATAAATCTGTCCTATATACATGCCCATGAGGGTAAGGGCTGAGCGCCTAAGCAGGCTGCTGTCCCATAGCTCCTGAACATTTTCAAGAACAGGAGAAATTTTTCCCAGAATATGTGCCATTTCAACTCTGTCATATTCAACAGGTCTCGAATGAAGCAGGGCTGTAATCATCTCCCGCTGCCTGGAATCATCCATTCTAAATTCATCAAAAAATCGATTCAGAAGAGAATCATCAACAACGGGAATTTTATAGTAGGAATTAAACAGGCTATGTACAAGAACCTCTTCTCCGCAGGGATGAAGAAGTTCCTTCAGCTCACTTTTCATGCATCCCCTGAAAGAAAAAATCAGCGGGTAAGAGTCTCTCATAACCTTTCCGAAAGTCATATCCTTATTATTCAGAGACAGGCAGTGGAGATACTCCATCTGCTGATAACCGCTGTATTCATCTGGAAGGTGCTGCAGAAAAGGCGCCACATATTTCTCTGCATAGCCACGAAAAGACTCACTGTCCACATTGTCTGTATTCCTGGAATAGTGAAATAAAAGAAGCAGCGCCAATGCTTTAAACTGATTCTCTTCCATACGCGGCATTGCTTTTAATGCATCATAGGCCAGAAGCGTCCTCGTCTCTGAACGTCCGCCCATCGCAACATCATAAAAGGCATCCGTGACCACCTCCATAATCACATCCGTCGGCATCATGACGTAGGTTCTCTGCGCATTTTGCAGCGCTTCCTGTACCATAATATGACTGAGGATATCACAGGCCTCACGGCCTGATGTAATCTGCATTTTTTCAACAGCTCTATGAGTAACTGCCCCCGCGTCGCGGGCTACTGTTTTAGAAACCGCCCCATATTGATTAAGAAAATGACGTACAAAATAAGTTTCCAGTACCGCCGGATCATTTTTATCTTCCAAAATAACCGGTTCCGGTTCTTCTTCCCCGGGAAGTTTTTTATCAGCTGCCGGGACTGATCCGGTATGTTCCAGCTCTGATTTTGTAAAAATACGTGTTTTCTCTTCTCCTCCGTCCTCCTCGTCGGATATCCGTGAAAGAGGTGAGGTAAATACCTGGGTCGCTTCACTGACAGTTTTCTTTGCGGGTGAAGCGTCCTCCTCCTGATTTTTATCAATCTTTCCCGCTTTTTTTATAGAAGGCACCGGGGCCGCTGCAGAAGCCGCAGTTTCCTCCGCATGGCTACGACTGATAAACCAATAACAAACGGCAAAAAACAGAACGGCCGCCGCAACTACAATCAAATAAGACAGCACAGTTTCCTCCTTTATATATACCGCTTTCAAAACTCATGAAATCAAATTTATGTTACCATAATTTGGGGGAACCTTCAACGAAAAGCTTTCCATGGGGAAACCGTCCTTATATAATAGATAATCAGGAGGCATTTATTTATGAATAAAGAAATTATGCTCGCTTCAGGCGGAACCGTCCATATTGCAGATGATTCTCTTTGCATCACATACATGCGGAAAAGATACTCTCTCTCTTCGTCCGTCATAGGAGGAGGATTCCATCCCATTTTATATGCAGTAAATCAAAAACTCACTTCCTACTGCATGACTGAAAAAGATCTTCCTGGCGGTTCTGTAGCATCCTATCTGCGGCTCAAACTGGAAGAAAAAGGATGTGATCCTGCACAGAGTACTGTACTTCTTACTGCAGCCCGCATGGAATGGTTCCGGCATCTGTGCATCAGGAAAGGTCCTCTTATCATAGACGTGTTATCAACAGCCGGTGTGGAGAAAACTGCTGCCCGTGCCGGCGATCCCGCATTATACCGCGAAAAATCCGGACAATTTTTGCCTGTGGGAACCATCAACATCATGCTTCTGACCAATGCGTCTCTGCCAGAGGGAACAATGGTGCGCGCTCTGATCACCGCCACAGAAGCCAAAACCGCGGCGCTTCAGGATCTGGGCATCGCCGCCGTATATACAGGCAGGCCTGCCACAGGAACCGCTACGGACGGTCTTATGATCATAACCGATTCAAAAGGTCCCTCCTATACTGATGCCGGTACTTTCTCGGAACTGGGAGAAATGATCGCTCATGCCGTCCATCACACCTTGACCGAATGTATCACTATATTTGACACCCCCTGGAACCGCTTTCCTGAACTGTCCACGCCTCATGCAGCTTTTTAAAAAACAAATGTCATATTGGCAGAATAATAATTCTGTAAAACGGAAGCAGTTATGTGTGAAAATATTCGACAATTGCTAAAACCTTTGCTATGATAGAAGCAAAGGAAGTGGTTCGGCTATGCCATATGACGAGCGGACGGTCAAAGAACTCCGGGATTCCGCAGATATTACTCCCATGGGAATACAATTGGAAGTCAATGCTGAAATTTTTACAACAGTAAATAATCTGCTGTCCAGTACCCAGTCTCTATCAGACCGGCTCATACAGGATCAGAAACGTCTCTATGCTCTGTGGAGAAAAACCATTCATGAACTGGCCGCTGTAGAGACCAGAACCGGATGGGGCCTGTCCATGGAAGATCAGCTTTCCATGCTGAAGGAAGCTTTCTCCATAGAAACTGCCTATGTAAAAGATCAGATTTTTCTTCCGGCATCAGTCCCCTCAGCAAACCCCCATATTCAGGAAAATGACACTGACTTTGCTGATTCAGTCATGAATGAATTATTCCGGGAGAAGGTATGGCCTTCTGTCTGCAGTTCTAAAACGGGTTCTCTGCGTAATCCTGTCGCCTATCTGGTGGCGGGGCAGCCTGGTTCGGGAAAAACAAGAATGTCCTCAGTCCTCATTGAAACTCATAGAGGAGATATTATCCAGGCCATGGATGATAATTTCAGGGGATTTCATCCCAGTCATCATGAATTAGCCGAAAAACACGGACGTTGCTGCGCTTACTATACACTGCCCATGGCACGGCTTATGTCACGTCTTACCGCACGTTATGCTGCACAGCATCACTATAATCTCATCATTGAAGGTTCCCTTGAAAATCCGGAAAACACCATGAAAACTATTGAATTTTTAAAGGGCCTGGACTACCGGGTAATCGTCATGCTCCGTGCATGTCCCCAAAGAATCAGCTGGAAAGCCATTCATCAGTTCTATATTCAGCAGCGCCTGAAAGCGCCGGGACTTTCAAGATTGATTACCAAAGAATATCATGACCGGGCATGCCGTGGTTTTTTAACTGCCGTCAATGATATTGTAAAACAGAATCTGATCGATCAGATGATTATAAAAAGCCCGAAAGGCCTTTTATACGACAGCGATGATATGCCCACAGAACGCGTAAGTGATGTTCTGTCTGCCCGTATGATACGTTAACTCTTTGAAAGGAAAAAAGACTGGCTGCCGGGCAGCCAGTCTTTTATTGATCTATGAATTCCGCTTATCTTCTAAAACAAAAAATAAAAGAAAAAGCATCTTCCATGTCTTTGGAGTACATTGGGATCTGTGCGCTTCCGTTCTCTCCCGATCTGAAGCATATTCTGCAGCAGAGCGGACCGGTGCCCTTATGCCCTGACGACACTAATATGAGACTGAATGCAGAAGCACTGCTCCCGGGTGTCCGCTGTGCCATTGTTATTTTATTTCCTTATGGCCCGCCTGCAGCAAAATCAAATATAGCCGCCTATGCACAACTGGCTGATTATCATATCATAAGCCGCCGTTACTTAAGCATTCTCGAAAAATTTCTGTCTTCTCTGTGCCCTGCTGCATCTTTTTATGCTGCAGCAGATACCTCCCCGCTGTGCGACCGCTGGATGGCTTATGCAGCCGGGCTTGGTTTTCTCGGAAAAAACCACTGTCTGATTAATTCTAAATATGGTTCCTGGATTACTATAGGAACCCTGCTGACTACATTGGACCTCCCTCCGGATCATCCTGTCTCCCAACAATGCGGAAACTGCAGCGCCTGCCTCAAGGCCTGCCCCGGACAAGCTCTCAAAGACGGTGGGCCCATGCAGTTTACGAAATGCAAATCCTGGCTGACACAGAAAAAAGGCATCTTGAGCGAGGCAGAGACCGGCATCATCCAACGCACTCCGTTAATTTTTGGATGTGATGTCTGTCAGCAGGTATGCCCATGGAATCAATCGGCCGCCCCTTCACCCCTTCCTGAATACAAAAACGGCCGAATTCAAAATCTTGCACGGCAGGATTTTGAATTATTATCCAATAAAAATTTTCGGATAAAATTTGGCAATTATCCATTTTCCTGGAGAGGCAAAAATATACTTCTTAGAAATTTAGACCTTCAAACGCAGAAAGATAAAAAAAGCTCAGATCAGCCCATGGACTGATCTGAGTTTTTTACAAAGCAAAAAGATTCAGCTGTTCTTCATCGGGAAGCCCTCTAAGAATCCCCATCGAATCCATTGTGTCGATAACAGCCTGACTGACCTTCCCTCTCTTTCTCAAATCCTCTTTTGAAGTAAACGGAGCCTCATTGCGCGCCTGGATAATATCAAGTGCTGCCTGCTCGCCCAGCGCCGGAATACAGTTAAAAGGCGGAAGGAGCTGCTGTCCTACGATTTGAAATTGAGAAGCATCAGAATGACTGAGATCCACGGGTAAAAAAGAAAAGCCCCTCAAATACATTTCTGCAGCCACTTCAATCACTACGGCTGTATCCTTATCAACTGCCGTAGGAGAATCCATTCCTGCTATCCTTTTCAATTCCGATTTTTGTGAATCCAATCCGCGGAGAATCACCCCTGCATTAAAAGCTCCCACCGCCCGAATTGTAAAATAGGCTGCATAAAATGCCAATGGATAATAAACCTTAAACCATGCAATGCGGAAAGCCATCATAACATAAGCAACCGCATGGGCGCGGGGAAACAGGTAGGAAATCTTTTCACAGGAATCAATGAACCATTGAGGTACATGCACCTCTTCCAGTTCTTTTTTATTGTTAGACATATTTCCCTTTTTATCAGCCTTTTCAAGTCCCTTCCCCTTCCTGACATTTTCCATGACTTTAAATGACGTAATTGGCTTCACGCCGTGGGCAATCAGATAATTCATGACATCATCCCGTGTGGAAATGGCCTCTTCCAGTTTGACCGTTCCATTTTTGATCAGATCCTGGGCATTATTTACCCATACATTTGTCCCATGGGAAAATCCTGATATACGTACCAGTTCCGAGAAATTTTTAGGTTTTGTATCTTCCAGCATTTTACGCACAAATAACGTTCCATACTCAGGAAGCCCAATAGACCCCACGGTATTCCCCCTTGTTCCGATAATGCTTCCCAATTGATCCGCCGTGATTCCAAGTTCATCCGGAGAACTGAACAATGACTGTGTTCGCCTGTCATTGAAGGGAATTTTCAGCGGATCCACTCCTGTCAGGTCCTGAAGCATTCTGATGACACGGGGATCATCATGGCCCAGAATATCAAGCTTAAGCATACGTCCTGAAATGGAGTGATAGTCAAAATGGGTAGTAATTGTTCCTGATGCTTTTTTATTGGCCGAATACTGAAGAGGTGTAAATTCATGAATATCCATATCACGGGGGCATACCATGATTCCTGCCGGATGCTGACCGGTAGTGCTCTTGACCCCGGTAATCCCGGAAGACAGTTTTTCCATAAAAATATCATTGCAGTTCAGGCCGCGCAGTTCAGCATATTTACGCACATATCCAAAAGCTGTTTTATCCTGTATGCCTGTAATAGTGCCTGCCCGGAATACATTATCTCTTCCAAAAAGTTCCTCTGTATATTTATGGGCTACCGCCTGATCATCGCCGGACGAAAAATTCAAATCAATATCAGGCACTTTATCTCCGTCAAACCCCAGGAATACAGCAAACGGAATATCATGCCCGTCTTTATGGAGATCTGCCCCACACTGAGGGCATTTTTTATCCGGGAGGTCAAAACCGCCTCCTACTGATCCATCCGTAAAAAAATGCGACCAGTGACAATGAGGACATACATAATGCGGCGGAAGCGGATTCACTTCTGTAATTCCTGCCATCGTAGCCACAAAGGAAGAACCGACGGATCCACGGGATCCCACCAGATATCCTCTGTCATTTGAATGCTTGACCAATTTATGGGCAATATAATACAAAACACCGAATCCGTGTTTTGTAATAGGCCGCAGTTCAGATTCCAGCCGCTCTTTCACCAATTCCGGAAGAGGATTCCCATAAATTGAATACGCCCGGTCATAGCACATATGAATCAGCGCTTCATCAGCACCGGATATCTTTGGATTGTAAGATTTGCTTTCATCAGCCAGCGGTTCAAGGACATCGCAGGATGCTGCAATTTTCCTTGTGTTCTCTATCACAATTTCCTTTGCTTTTTCCTTTGGCAGATAATTGAATTCGTCCATCATTTCCTGTGTGGTGCGTATATATACCGGAGGATGTGATTCCTCCTTTCCCGGCTTGTCCCATTTGGCAAGAAGAATATCCCGGTATATCTGCTCCTCCTGAAATAGGAAATGAGCATCGCTGGTTGCACATACAGGCCTGCCTGATTTTTCACCGATCTCAATAACCTTCCGGTTCAAACGCTTGAGATCTTCCATGGATGTAATATCCCCATACTTATCATCATTAATAAGAAAAGCATTGTTGCACAAAGGCTGTACTTCCAGATAATCATAAAAAGAAGCGGTTTTGACCAGTTCTTCATCACTCTTCCCTGCCAGAACAGCGCGGAAAAACTCTCCCATGACACAAGCTGATCCATATATAAGTCCTTCTCTGAATTCTTTCAGTACGGGTTTAGGGATGAGCGGTCTTTTTTTATAAAATTTTAAATGGGACAATGTAACCATACGGTATAAATTGCGCAGCCCTGTCATATTACGGGCCAGAATAATAATATGATCATATCTCTGACGGTCGGCATCAATATCATCAGGGATTTTTTCTATCATATACCCTTCCATCCCATAAATAACTTTGACCCCGTATTTTTTAGCCAGATCCTGAATTTTTGGAAAAGCCTGTATCACTCCATGATCTGTAATGGCCACAGCCGGATGTTTCCACCGCGCAATTGTCTTAATAATCCGTTCCAAGTCGATCAGCCCATCCAGACTCATCTTTGTATGGAGATGGAGTTCCACCCTCGGTGTGACACTATGCTCCTCATGGTCAACACATACTATATTCTGCACCTGTTCCATCTGAGAAATCTGCAGTGCAAAATCTCCTGAAAACTTGTCTATACGCACATTTCCCCGCAGTTTGACCGTCATTCCCGGTTTAAGATATTCTTCAAGAGAAAGCGCATCATCCCCTTTGTCAAAAAATCTCTTACAAAGCATTCCGTTTGTTTCATCAGCAATCTTTAATATACACAGCTTTTTATTATCCCGAAGATCCTTTAAATCATATTCAACCACTGTCCCCTGAATAACCGCACCGTCAGTTTCCTGCGTCAATCCCTGAATAGGAACCGGTGATCCGCTGATATGGCGCCGCCCCAAAAACAGCCCGTCAAATTTTCCCGTCCCGTTCTTTCCCGCAGGAGGTGTAAAAGCGCCTGCAGGAAGCACACTGTCCAATGTGGGTATGCCCGGTATTTGCACAGTTCCGGCGCACACTCTGCAGGCAGAAATCATACGGACATCTTCCGTACAGTCTTTCCCGTTAATAAAAAATGCATGAACATGGGCACAGTCCGATGAAAAATTTTTCAGTGCCTGCACAGCCCCTTCCATGTCATCCGTGTCAATATACCAGTCCCTGTTTTCAGTATCTACTTCCAATGTTAAAATAGGCTTTTCATGATTTTTAGGCTGAAGCCTGTATTTTTTCATACGCCAGAACTCTCCTTATCAGCTGCCTTTTCTCCTTGTAACTTCTCCATTTTCCGGGCTTCCTCCGGATCTTTAAGAGAAATCACCGTATCTACCGGATCATAAACAGATTGGAATTCATCCGTCTTCTTTACCCCTTTTTTTATAATATCCCTGCGTATCATTACATCATATCCATCATGTCCATATTCTGTAAATTTTCCTTCTTTTTGGGACGGATCCGAATGGTAGACCGTCCGGTGGGGATTGACAGTAAAACGGGTCTGTACAATATCAACATGATCCGGTATATCCTCCCGGTTCCCAAGGATATAAACTTGTATGGCCCCCGGACCGTAGATGGCATAAATATAAACAGGGCGGGCCAGTTGATTTCTAAAAACAAAATCAATGTAATGATCTGCTACAGTAGCATCTCTTCCCGCCGCTACATATCCCACAGGAGCGAAGTGACAGGTCCTCTCCTCGATCTCCAGCCCTGCTTCCAAAACCGCATTAAACAGAGTACTGCTTACCTGGCAGACTCCGCCCCCTGCATCAGGCACCAGTTTCCCATTCATAAAAACAGGCGCCTCAAGATATCCGGCCTCTTTAGTTCTCAGACCCGTGGCCGAATTAAATGAAAAACTTTCTCCCGGAAGAACAATACGCCTGGAAATGCGGGAAGCCGCCAGACGGATATTTTCATTTCTGTTATGGTCCAGCGGAAATTCTGTCGTGTAAGAAGCCAGCACAGCATTAATCTGCCGGCGCACTTCTCCATGCAACGCAGGCTGCACTTCTTCTGCAACGGGTATTTCTACAGATCCTCCCGTTTCTGTACGTATTTGCCGGACAGCCCTGTCATATAATTCATCTGTTGAAATTTTTAAATAAGGACGGCCCCCGGAAAAAGATACACTTCCATCCTGCTGAAACTCTACTTGCCCGTCATCGGCTTCCTGACTGTACTTTGTCTCCATCCTGCTGATCCGCGTATGCAGCTTCTCATCATCCCACTGTACAGGGAGTGAAATGTCACGGTGCCCCACCAGCGCTGTCCACCGGTCCCACCAATCAGAAAGCCAATGATTATTCTGTCCTTCTCCCATGATCTGCTGCACAAGCTTCTCCGTTTCGAGATGAACGTTCAATTCACGATAACTCCAGGTTTCCTTGACATCTCCATGGAAAACAGTCAGACTCTCTTGGGAAATGCGTGTATTTTGTTCAGCAATCATTTCTTTTAAGTCATCTCTCGTCATACCGCCTATGGGAATTTGATCTGCTGTCATACCGTAAATAACGGTTCCAGGCGGACTCCACAAGAAAGGCGCCGCTCCAAGTCCCAGAAAAGCAGCAGCAGCTATCCATATCTTAAAATTCACGAAATTCCTCCCCTTCTGCAGAAACGAAACAATATATCTGTCAGCATATGGGAATCCGCTCCTTCCAATCTGGCTGCATATTGATACTGAAATAAAGCCATCAACAAAAATTCAGCCTCTTCTTCTGAAATACACTTTGTCTGCTTCAGAAGCTCATTCCATGACCACCTGGTACGGATTCCAAGTATTTTTTGTATGTGGGCATCAGAAGACCCCGAGCGCTTCATTTCATGGAAAATCTTAATTCTCCGCAGCCGTGATGACAAAAATCCGAGGGTCATCAGCGAAGCTGACTCATCCGTAAATATTCCGGGTATATCCATTTTAACAGCACTGAGATTCCTCTCCAGCAAATGGTCAAAAAATCGGAACACCCCCTTATCCATATAAGAAGGAAGAGCATTCTCCATGATTTCCTTTGAGACAATGCCTCCCCGTGCCATAAGGGCAATTTTATCACATTCCGTTTCCAAAAACGGAATGGATATATGGGCCCACCCGGTAATGACATCGGATAAATAGAGACGGGCTTCTTCTGTAACCAGAACCCGCCTTCTGTGAAAACATTCTGTAAGATAACTTTCTGCCGATCCCAGCTTCAAAAAAGAACATTCCATACTGGAGCAGATTTGAAAAAGAGTCTTGGCTGCCTTCATCCTCCGATCCGGGATTCCTTCATATGAAATCACTATAGCGACAGAAGAAGGTGCCTCCTGCAATGTCTTTATAAAGTCTGCGAAGCCTTCTTCATCCTGTACGCCATGCATAAAAAAAGAAGGATTATTAAGAAAAACCGCTGATGCCTCTGAAAATAAAGACTGCCCCCGGATCTGCTCCATCCAGTCGGCGTAAGTCCCTGTTCCGTCAAAAACAACCGGATCCGGACACAAAGCCCCAAAATATTTTTCTATAAACCGCTGCCTTTTCTCATGAATTAAAACAGAATCATTGCCAAAAAGCAGCCAGCAATTATTTTTCTTCTCCATCATCAGTAACCTGTCACTTTCCATAGATACCGGCAGAGGAAATATGCCATGATTTTCCATTCCACACCGCAGAAACCGCCCCTGTTTCCGCCGGGTTATATACTTTTCTGCCCATCAGTATAAACAGTTCCTTGTTTTCGCCTGCCAAAACCCCATTGCTTCCTGTATAAACTGCATAATCCGGATCAATAGCACGGATTTTCTCTTCATCCAGAGTACCTCCTTCTTCAGGAGTTCCGCCTATCCAAAGAAGTTTTCTCTGATTGGAGGGCAAAGAAAAATTATCCAAATTTCCTCTGCCTCCGTCTATAAAAACCCCTGCGTTTTTTACTGAAAACAACCAATGCCCATGATCATAAAAGCCCTTTAAATCTCCCAGCATAACAGACTGTCCCGATGTGACGACTCCTGTACGCACCGGTGTGCTGTTTAATAGTGTAGCACAAAGGAACGGATATCGGCTACTGCTGAATCCAGCATACTGAATCGGCATAGACAGAGAAAAGGGCAGCGGATCCCGTTCATTCTGCAGTTCTACAAACAAGAAATCAATAGAAAAAATACCATAATATTCCAAAAAAGACTGCAGCTCTTTTTTCCCGAAATCTATCTTTGCCTGTCCATTTTTATAATACACAGCGCAGGCCCGGTCTGTTAGAAGCACAACTGCACGAGCCTGCCCCAAGTCCGGAATAAGCACGATATATGAACTTGACTCAAAAAAAGAAAACAGTACTTTTGCAAGCACTGTTCCCCATATAAAAAAAGTGGTTCCACGCCAAAATTGGTTCTCTTCTTTAAAAGCAAAGAGAAGCGTGCCCAGCACTGCATAATAGGAGACCGCCCCCGAAAAACTGATTCCTCCTGTATGGATGCGTGCATAAGGCCATTGTCCTATAGCATGAATGAGCCATAAAGAAAAATAAATCAGATAGTCAATACACTGTACCAGGCCGCCTGCCAGAGATACAGAAACCGAAGAAACAGCCGCTGCCAAAAGTCCCACAATGATTGACATCTCCAGCAAAGCTCCTGCCGCCATATTGGCAATAACTGTATAAAGGGGCATACCGTGGAAATTCCATAAAACAAAAGGAACTGTCAAAATCTGGGAGGCCGCTGTCACGGCCATTCCATCAGCTATTCCGGACGGCATAGCCGCATATTGTTTCAGCCATAAGGACCATCGTCTTGCCCATAAGAGAATTCCCGCAGAAGCGCCTGCCGATAATTGAAAACTAATGTCAAAAAGATATAAAGGATTCCACAGCAGCATAATAAAAACTGCCGCTCCCAGAAAATCCAATGCCCGCCCTTCTCTTTTAAAGAATATTCCTCCTGCTGTAAAAAGTCCCATAATCACAGCACGAAAAACCGGCGGAACCATACCAGCCAGAAATCCATATGCAAGAATCAGTCCTGATGCCACAAAAACAGACCCATTTCTGGGAAGTCCAAGAATTCTGCCTATAAAAAACATAAAGCTGAATAAAAGTGAAATATGCGATCCCGATACGGATAAAATATGAATCATTCCCGTTACTGAAAAATCGGATAAAACAGAGACAGGAATATCAGAATAGGATCCGCCAAAAATAAGTGTCATCAAAACAGGAAGCCTGATTCGATCCATATACAAGGAAAAACTCTTTTCCACCTGCTTTCTGCATTGAAGTGACCATCGGTCTATTTGATATTGATTTGAAAGTCCCCAATAGGCAATATGTGAGAT
>OLIH01000771.1_pt1 | contig 13957 bp, 13 predicted proteins | sample 1609721 | NCBI WGS metagenome assembly OLIH01 (sample SAMEA4350157, study PRJEB24818) | metagenome | biome: human; feature: gut; material: faeces | place: Denmark | collected 2013-09
CGAGGTCTCTCGTGATGTAATTGGTTATGGTTTATCAGAAGAAGAAGTGCAGAAAATTTTAAAAATCGGAGAGATAAATGATCATAAGAACCCTACCGTTAGAAAGCGACATTTAATATCTGGGAAACAATCTTTTTCAGCTGTTCAGAAAAGAAGCCGACTTAAAGTAGAAAAAGGCGGAAAGCTTTCCTACGGCGTGGGCGACCGTGTCCGCCATGTAAAATTCGGAGAAGGAACTGTCCTTGATATCAAAGAGGGCGGAAGAGATTTTGAAGTGACTGTGGAGTTTGACACTGCAGGCGTCAGGAAAATGTTTGCAATGTTTGCAAAATTAGTGAAAATTTAGTAGTAATCTGAAAATGTTAGTGTTATAATATTAGAAAGTAAGCACTGTCTCAGAGACAGGGAAAGGACGTGTATTATGAGCAAAGTAGAAGAACTTATTGCTGAATCAAAATTAAATGAGATTCTTCATAAGAATGAGGCGGAAAAACAGAAAAATACAGTGATCTGGGTACTGGCTATCATCGGGGCAGTTGCAGCAGTCGCAGCTATCGCATATGCAGTATATCGCTTCTTCACACCGGACTATCTGGAAGATTTTGAAGATGATTTCGACGATGACTTTGATGATTACTTCAGCGAAGACGATCAGGTATAAGACCGGACAGTAAAATAGAACAGGAAAAGAACAAAGAAGGCGGGATGCAGAACATTGCACCCTGCCTATTTTTGCGCGATACGGCCGGAGAGCGACCGCCGTGCTCGCACGAGCGGGCATCCGACGGGCAACGGCGCTGAACGTCCGGTGGATGTTCGCTTAGCGCCGACCGAAGCGGAGCGGAGACCATCGAGCGGCGATGCCGTGAGATGAGCGAGGTATCGCGGTGATTGGGCAGGGGAAGGATTCTTCCCCTAGCCGATTGGATATGGAGAAGTGTATGAAAAAAGGACAGACATTCGAAGGTATTATTGAGAGAGTGGATTTCCCGAATAAAGGGATCGTATATGTACCTGAAGAAGAAAAATATGTAACGGTAAAGAACGGGATCCCCGGACAGAAAGTCCGCTTTGTGATCAACAAGTTTAAGAGGGGGAATGCGGAGGGGCGTCTGCTGGAAGTGCTGGAGAAGTCTCCCATCGAAACGAGAAAGCCGGTGTGCAGTATCTTCCCGGCGTGCGGTGGATGTATGTACCAGACCATGCCCTATGAAGAACAGATGAAGATGAAGGAAGGGCAGATCCGCCGGCTTATGGATGAAGCGGTAAACGGAGAGTATGTATTTGAGGGCGTGAAAGCCAGCCCGAAAGAGTTCGGCTACCGGAATAAAATGGAGTTCTCGTTCGGAGATGAGTACAAAGACGGGCCGCTTTCTCTGGGACTCCACAAGAAGGGCAGCACATATGACGTACTGACTGCGTCAGACTGCCGCCTTGTCCACGAGGATATGAACAAGATCCTTGTGTGCGTGCTGGAATATTTCAGGGAGAGAAATGTGAGCTACTACAGGAAAATGCAGCATACCGGATATCTCCGTCATCTGCTCCTGAGGCGCGGCGACACGACGGGTGAGATCCTGGTAAATCTGGTGACCACCACTCAGGAGAAACATGATCTGCAGCCGCTGGTCACGGCGCTTCTGAATCTGGAACTGGAGGGAAAGATCGTGGGCATCCTGCATATTCTCAATGATTCGCTCTCCGACGTGGTGAAGAGCGACGAGACACGCATCCTCTGGGGGCAGGACTACTTCTATGAAAAACTGCTTGGTCTGGATTTCAAGATCACGCCGTTTTCCTTCTTCCAGCCTAATACCCAGGGCGCTGAAGTGCTCTATGAGACGGTGCGGGACTATATCGGGGACATCCGTGACATGACCGTGTTCGACCTCTTCAGCGGAACGGGGACCATCAGCCAGGTGCTGGCTCCGGTGGCAAAGCAGGTGGTAGGCGTGGAGATTGTCGAAGAAGCGGTCGAGGCTGCAAAAGAAAACGCTGCAAGAAACGGTATTTCCAACTGTAAATTCATAGCAGGCGATGTATTTCAGGTGCTCGATGAGCTGGAAGAAAAACCGGACGTCATCGTGCTTGACCCGCCGAGAGACGGTATCCACCCGAAAGCACTGCCAAAGATCTTAAGCTACGGCGTGGACAGGATCGTGTATATCTCCTGTAAGATGACAAGCCTTGCCAGAGATCTGGAGATGATGCAGATCGCGGGATACCGGGTAGAGAAGATGACGGCTGTGGATCAATTCTGTGAGACGGTTCATTGCGAGGTTGTGGCTTTGCTTTCAAATTTTTCTAAAAATGCTTTGACCGCCGGTGAGAATACCTGATATTTTTTCGTCACGATATACAATCCGACGGATAACTCCGGGCTGATGGGGCGGAATGTGAGATTACGCCCGCTTGTATTTACCAGACGGTCAAGGCAGAGGGCATAGCCGATGCCGTGCTCCACTAAAAATGTGGCATTATAGATCAGATTGTAGGTTGCCACTACATTAAGGGCGTCTTCCCCGAACCAGTCCAGATCCTGATGACCGGAAAAGGTCTGGTCGGCAAGGATCATGGGCAGGGATTTCAGCTGATCGATATTGATGCTTTCCTGACGGGCAAGAGCGCAGTCTTTCGGCATCAGAAGCCCGTATATATCTTTCATATGAAGATTCAGATAATCGTATTTTTCCTGACGCACCGGTCCGAGCAGCAGTCCCATATCAGACAGGCCTTTGTCGATACGTTCTGTAACAGCGTCGGCGTCACCGCTGTAAGTGTGGAAATACACATCAGGATACCGGACACGGAATTCGGCTATAAGTTCTGCGATCATATCCATGGCAACAGTCTCTCCGCATCCGATATAAATATCTCCGCTTAAATTCTTCGCATCTGCATGAAGGGCAGTCTCTGTATTTTCCATCAGATTCATGATCTCACGGGCCCGGTTACGCAGGAAGATCCCGTCTTCTGTCAAAGTTATTTTCCTTTTTCCGCGGATAAAAAGCTGCCTGCCAAGCTGCTTTTCCAGATCCATTATCTGTTTGGACAGGGTGGACTGGGAAATAAACAGCGACTGGGCGGCTTTTGTAATATTCTGTTCCCGCGCTACGGCGAGAAAATAATGCAGTAATCTTGTTTCTATCACGGCTGTACAATCCTTTCCCCCTTGTCAGGTATAGATTTTAGTGTGGTCATGGTTTGCCATATCATAGGTATGGAGGATTTGGCATATGATATACTGTAATTTTATCATCGATAGAAACGATGGTAAATAAGAATTTATAACTGTTTGCTATTTCTGCTTTTCCGGATCTATAATAAAAGCAAATACAGAAGGAGGCGGATAGTATGACAGAAGCGATAAAGTTGTCGAACGGCATATCTGTACCAATGGAAGGCTTTGGGGTCTTTCAGATACCGGAGGCAGACTGCGAGCGTGTTGTCAGGGATGCGATAGAAGCCGGATACCGTCTGATTGATACAGCCAGTTCTTACCAGAATGAAGAGGCTGTCGGACGGGCAATTCAAAATTGCGGGATTCCGAGAGAAGAGCTTTTTATTACAACAAAGGCTTATATTCAGGAAATGGGTTATGATAATACAATGCAGGCATTTGACCGTTCTCTGAAAAGGCTGGGACTGGATTATCTTGATCTGTATCTGATCCATATGCCGTTTGGAGATTATTACGGTTCATGGCGGGCGATGGAGGAGCTTTACCGGCAGGGCAGGGTTCGGGCTATAGGCGTCTGTAATTTCCTGCCGGACCGTCTGCTGGATCTGTGTTATAATGCGGATATTAAGCCGCAGATCAACCAGATCGAGAGACATCCCCATTATCAGCGCGCGGAAGAGTTGAAGATCATGGAAGAACTCGGAGTTCAGCCGGAGGCGTGGGCTCCATTTGCGGAAGGGCTGAAAGGAATGTTTAACGAGCCGGTATTGGCGGATATTGCCGCAAAATACGGGAAGACGCCGGCACAGGTGATTCTGCGATGGAATGTGCAGCAGGGTGTTATCGTGATACCGAAGTCTGTCCACCGGGAACGCATGGAAGAAAATCTGGATATCTGGGATTTTGAGCTGGATGCTGAGGATATGGGACAAATTGAAAAACTGGATAAGAACTGTCCTTCCATGTTAGATACCCGTAAGATCAGCGAGGTCAGAAGGGTCTATGATTATCTCAATAATCCTGTTCTGACAAGCTTATAAGTACAAATTCGATAAAACAGGGAAAGGAAGCGGTTAATCATGATGAATATGGAAGTCAACGGGACGGATATTAAGGTAAAACTGTATGACAACAGTTCGGCGAAAGCGTTGGAAGAACTGCTCAGGAAAGGCCCGTTTACGCTCAATATGAAAGACTATGCCCATATGGAGAAGTTCGGCAGTTTTGGAATGCAGCTGCCTGCGAACGACGAAATGATCACAACCGAGGCAGGGGATGTGATCCTCTCGGAAGGAAATCTGCTGGTGATTTATTATGCGCCCAACACGTGGAACTTTACCAGACTCGGTAAGGTGCAGGATCTGTCCGCGGATGAGCTGAAAAAGGTGCTCGGAAAAGGAAGCATCACGGCAACCCTCACACTTACAGATGAATAATGCCGGATGCAGTTTGTATAGGAATGAAGGCATCCATTTACAGAGCAATGCCAGAATACATAGTGGGAGAGAGAATTATGAAAATTGTAGTTTTACAGGGAAGCCCGAACAAAGAGGAATCTACCGATATTCTTGTCAGAGAGTTTACACGGGGTGCACAGGAAGGAGGACACAGCGTTACAAGATTTGATCTTGCAGATATGAATATAAGCCCCTGTACCGGCTGTGTAACGTGCGGGTACGAAGGCCCCTGCATTTTGCAGGATGATAATCAGAAAATACGGACGGCAATCCTGGGTGCGGTACTCCGTCCATGGCCCGGCATTCCCCATATCCGAAAATGGCGTACGAACTTGGGAAGGAGCTGTAAAAAGACGAAAGAGGCAGATGCAAATTATAAATAAAGAGGTGATCTTCAGGGAAGAAGAGCGGGAGAGAGCGAAACTCTGAGCTGAGGATAACATTGCCATGACGCCGTACAGCTCTCTGGCAGGCGGCAGACTGTCGAAGCACCCGGAGAAGATCAATTATCTGGAAGAGCCTTATGTTCCACATAAGCTGGTAGATGTAATGGCGCAGAACACAGCTGCGGCTTCCGGTAAGAGCCATGTCTGGTCTGCCGGAGAACAGAAAATCTGAAGGAGGAATACTTATGAAATATTATGAAACAGACCCGGAATTTATGGAAAGGGTAGAACATTTTGCTTTTGATGAAGTTGTAAAGGAAGAAAATCAACAGCTGGACGCTCCGGTCCGCTGGCTGGCTATATTGGCGGCTCTGGTGGGCTGTCAGGGACTGGATGCCTACAAAGAATTCCTGCCGCGTGCTCTTGATGAAGGGATTCAGCCGGAGGCGGTGAAGGAAATGGTATATCAGTCCGTGGACTATGTCGGCATGGGCCGGATGTGGCCTTTCATGCAGGCGACCAATGAGATATTTGCAGAGCGCAAGATAGCTCTTCCGGCCAGTGGGAAATCTACAACAACCATGGAAAACCGTCTGGAAAAAGGAGCTCAGGCTCAGGCGGATATTTTCGGTCCTCAGATGAAAGAGGCATGGAAAAACGGACATATCAACCGTTGGCTTGCCGCCAACTGCTTTGGCGACTATTATACCCGTACAGGACTTGATCTTGCCCAGAGAGAAATGATCACGTTCTGTTTCCTGATGGCTCAGGGAGGCTGTGAACCGCAGCTTATCGCCCATGCGAAAGGAAATATGAATCTTGGAAATGATAAAGAATTTCTGATCCGGGTCGTGTCCCAGTGCCTGCCTTATATCGGGTATCCCCGCAGTCTTAATGCAGTTACCTGTGTGAATAAGGCCGCAGAAGAATAAATAAATTTAATATCAAACATCAGCTTGTGGTTATCAATCAGAAAGTCTATAATGTGAATATGGCTTTTGATACTGAGGATTCCCCCTGAGCTTCAATTGCAGCATATAAAGCCGGAGCGCCGGTAACATGGAGGAAGTAATGGCAGCGCTTGTATTTATGATTCTCGGATTTGCGGTGGGACGTGTCTTTCCTGTCCGGTACAAAATATTTAATGAACGGATACAGCTGCTGTGTACGCTTGTTCTGATTTTCCTGATGGGTGTGGGGCTCGGACAGAGAGACGGATTCTTTTCCGGGCTTATCAGCCTTGGCTTTACAAGTTTCCTGTTCTTTCTGATTCCGACAATTTTGTCGATTGCGGTTGTCTATCTGCTGACCAGATGGTTTATGGACGGAGCAGGAGAAAAGAGCAGGAGAGATGCAGGCGGAAGACGGAGAGATACGAAAGACAGCGATCCCATGGTATATCTGGCTCTTGGCGCGCTGCTACTGGGAATCGGATTCGGAGCGGTTCCGTTGACGGCACACATTCTGAAGCCGTTGTCCGACCATACGGACTGGCTACTCGGTCTGCTCATGTTTTCAGTCGGAATCAGTGTAGGGCTTCATCGGGGAATCGTGGCCGGGATACGGCAGCACCATGTGAAGATCCTGCTTATCCCTGCCGGGATAATCGCAGGTTCACTGGCAGGAGGCATCGTGTGCGGGCTGCTGATGCATTATCCGGTCAGACAGGCTGTCTCCATCGCAGGTGGCTTGGGCTGGTACAGTCTGGCCGGAGTATCCATAACCAATCTGGCCGGAGCAGAGGCGGGAAGTATTGCATTTCTGAGTAATCTGATGCGGGAGATCGGCGCCTTCTTTATGATCCCTTATATTTCCCGACATTTTAATGTCTGTACCTGTATCGCCCCGGCGGCTGCCACGAGTGAGGATACCACTCTGCCGATGCTGATGCGCTATACGAATGAAGAGACAGTAGTTCTTTCCGTGTTTAACGGGATTATCTGCTCTGCTGCTGTGCCGGTACTTATCTCGTTTTGTTATTGAATGGAGAAACCTATGAAAGAGGAATGTCTGATCTGCAAAGCTCCATTGGAATATCTGAATGAAGATATTGAGATGGAGTGTGAATTATGCCATAAAAAAGAAAAAAGCAAAACAAGATGCATAAACGGCCATTATGTCTGCAACGAATGTCATATGCAGGGAATCGACAGCCTGATCGGCTTGTGTCTGAATGAAACATCCGGGAATCCGGTGGCGATACTCAACAAAATGATGTCCATGCCGTTCTGCCATATGCACGGGCCGGAGCATCATGTCATGGTAGGGATGGCGCTACTGACTGCGTATAAGAACTGCGGCGGCGAGATTGACCTGAAGCGGTCTCTGATCGAGATGAACAGCAGGGGAAGTTCGGTTCCGGGCGGCGCCTGCGGATTCTGGGGCGCCTGCGGGGCAGGAATCAGCGCGGGAATGTTTATTTCTATCGTTACCGGATCTACGCCGCTCGGAAAAGACAATTTCGGTCTGTCACACAAGATGACGGCAAGAGCACTGGACGCGATCGGCGAGGTCGGAGGACCCCGCTGCTGCAAGAGAGATTCGTATCTCTCCATAACAAGAGCGGTTGATTTCGTAAAAGAAAATCTTGGGATCGAGATGGAACAGTCAGATATTGTCTGTGCTTACACCAGCCAGAACAATCAGTGTATCGGGAAAAGGTGTCCGTTTTCCAGAGTAAATGCGAAGAAAAAGAAGATTGCGTTTATCTGCGTTCATAACTCCTGCCGGAGTCAGATCGCGGAAGCATTCGGAAGGAAATATCTGTCCGATCGTTATGAGTGCTATTCCGCGGGAACGGAAGTGAAGCCGCAGATCAATCAGGACGCCGTAAGGCTGATGAAACAGGAGTACAGCATTGATATGGAAAAAGACCAGTATCCGAAGCTGCTGGAAGATATACCGGAAGCAGATATCTATGTGTCCATGGGATGTAATGTATCGTGTCCAAATATTCCCGGTAGGAAGGTTATTGACTGGGGACTGGACGATCCGACCGGTAAGGAAGATGCGGTATTTATGGATGTGATCAGGCAGATAGAACATAATATATTGGAAATGAAAGATAAATAAGCAGATATATGGAATAATTCCCCCGTTTCAATATTTTTTTCACTGTGAACGGTTCTGTTTGGAATATAAAATAGACAGGAAAAGAATCAGTACACAGATGGAGAAGAATTGAAATGGGTATGATCAGTAATGAAAATTTAAATGAATTTCTCAAGGAAGTCAGAGAGAAGGCAAAAGGAGAAGACAAACTGCTGGAGCAGTTTGAGCGCTGTTTTCTGAATACCCTTGAGACAACAGTGAGAATGAAGGAAGACGGAACTGTGTACGTGATCACCGGGGACATCCCGGCGATGTGGCTGAGAGACTCCACGGCACAGATCCGTCCTTTTCTGTTTCCGGCAAAAGAAAATGAAGAGATCCGGCAGATGATTGCGGGGCTTGTGAAACGGCAGTTTTGCTGTATCTGCCTGGACCCCTATGCAAATGCATTCAACGAGGGCCCTACGGGCGCGTGCTGGGAGAAAGATGATCCGGACCAGAGTCCGTGGGTGTGGGAGAGAAAGTTCGAGGTGGATTCCCTGTGCTATCCCATCCAGCTCGCGTGGATGCTCTGGAAGAACACCGGATGCACCGATCAGTTTGACGGAAATTTCCGCACCGGGGCGCGAAAGATCCTGAATGTCTTCCGAACGGAGCAGAACCATGAGTATCACTCCGCTTACCGGTTTGTGCGCGAGGGCAGTTTCTATACGGATACCCTTTCCAGAGATGGCAGGGGAGCCTTTGTGAAGCCGGATATCGGGATGGTGTGGTCGGGCTTCCGCCCAAGCGATGACGCGTGTACATACGGCTATCTGGTTCCGTCCAATATGTTTGCTGTCGTGGCACTGGGGTATCTGGAAGAGATCGCGGAGAAGATCCTGTGCGATGAGATGCTGGCAAAAGAGGCGGGCAGTCTGAGAGAACAGATCCATACTGCGATTGAAGAATACGGACGGACGCGGACGGAGGCGTTCGGGATGGTCTACGCTTATGAGGCGGACGGATACGGCATGTTCAATCTGATGGACGACGCCAATGTCCCGAGTCTTCTGTCCATATCCTATCTGGGATATCCGGCAGACCGGGAGACTATGGAACATACCCGGAAAATGATCCTGAGCGACGCGAATCCGTATTATTATAAAGGAACGGAAGCGGCCGGGATCGGAAGTCCCCATACGCCGGCGGGCTATATCTGGCCGATCGCTCTGGCGATGCAGGGGCTGACAGAGAGCAGCCGGGAGAAGAAGCGGCAGATCCTTGATACTCTCGTATCCTGTACCGGAGGAACGGGAATGATGCATGAAGGGTTCTGTGCCGACGATGCGGGAAAGTACACGAGAGAATGGTTCTCATGGGCGAATGCCATGTACGCGGAACTCTTTCTGGATTACCTTGGCTACAGACTGGAGATCTGAGACTGTAATTAATCGGAATGTAGAATTTTTACACTAAACATAGAAATTGGAAAATTGTTCTGCCAGAAAACTTTCGGTACAATAGAGACAGTTAGAACACTGACTGTATGTAGGAGGTACTTATGTTTTTAACAGAGAGAAAACTTGACAGAAGAATTACTGAGATCAGAGAATACAGTTACAGAGAAGTTACCGCACTGGAAGAATTCGCCGCGCGCGAGGACAGACAGGGCGTTGTGAATCCGGAGGTTCCCACAGAATTTGAAGGATGGGACACGATACATACCAAAGACAGATGGAGCGGCCGCGACCGCTATCTGTGGCTCCACAAGGAAATCACGATACCGGAGTCGTGGAAAGGAAAGCGGGCTGTCGGAATCTTTGATTTCGGAAATACAGGAGCAGGAAATAACTCCGGCTTTGAGGCAATGTGCTATATTAACGAGAAGCCGTATCAGGGAGTTGACGTGAACCATAAGGAAGTCTTTTTCCCGGAGGAGCTTTACGGTAAGACATTCCGTCTTACGTTCCGCCTCTGGTCCGGTCTGGAGGGCGGCGGCGTGCCGAGAGAACAGGAGCACAGGATCAACCGGGCGGATCTGGCATATCTTGATGAAAAAGTGGACGACTTTTATTACATGGGTATGCTGGTGCTCGATACGGTGCAAAATCTGTCGGATACCGATCCGGTTAAGTTTGAGCTGAGGAATGCGCTGGACGAGGCGTGCCTTCTCATCGACTGGGCTTATCCGGGAAGCGGGGAATTCTATGAGTCCGTACATCAGGCGGACGACCTGCTCAATGAGAAGATCGACGGCATGAAAAAAGATTCCCTCGTAAAGGTGAAATGTGTAGGGCATGGGCAACATTCAAAGAGTTCAACGACGAAGCTCAGGCAGCTCCATCATTCGGATTTGACTTTGATCTTTCAAATGTAAGTACAGAGGTCGCAGGATTCAGAAATGTTCTCGATGAGTTCGGAAAATCTCTGTATACAGGAAGCGTAGATCCGGATGAATATCTTCCGCAGCTTGAGAAGAAGCTGGAAGCAACCGGCATCGATAAGGTGATCGATGAGATGCAGAAGCAGATCGACGAGTGGAAAGCTGAGAAATAAAGGCGGATTATGATGAACAGAACTGATATGACGGAAAAGTTCCGGCTTATGAAAAAAGTGGGAAATCTGCATCAGGTGATCGATGTGGTGCCCGTCACATACCGGGACGGCCGGGCGGACAGGATGTCCGCCTGGCAGATCAAAAACGGCCCGCTTCAGTTTACTGTGATGAAAGACAAGTGTCTGGACATAGCCGAACTGTCCTACCGGGGAATTAATTTCAGCTTCCTTTCCAAGCCCGGCCTGCAGGGGAGAAATCACTATGATACGAATGGAGAAGAAGCGCTTAGAAGTATTATGGGCGGTATGCTCTTTACCTGCGGACTGGAGAATATCTGTGCTGTTTACCGGAAGGACGGAAAGGAATATCCCATGCACGGACGGATCCGGACGACCCCCGCGGAACACGCGGGGGTATCCGTCGGCTGGGACGAAGACAGATGCACGATCACTGTAAGCGGAGAGATGCGTCAGGCAGAGCTCTTCGGAGAAAATCTGGTGCTGAAGCGCACGATTACAACCACCTGGCCGGGAAAAGAAATCCGGATCAGGGACGTAGTAGAGAATCAGGGGTATCAGGAGACGCCCATGATGCTGCTGTATCATTTTAATGCAGGATATCCGCTGCTGGATGAGGGCGCGAAAATCATTATTCCTTCTGTTAAAACGGTTCCGAGAGATGCAGACGCTGCCGCCCGGCTTGACTGCTGGGACAGGATGGAAGCTCCCGTGGACGGCGAGCCGGAGGCAGTCTTCCTCCATGAACTGAAAGAAGGAAAGGACGGAACCGCTTATGCGGCCGTGATCAACGAAAGGCTCGGCCTGGGCCTCTGCCTGGAGTTCGAGAGGAAGAACCTGCCGTACTTTATGCAGTGGAAATCAAGAGCCAGCGGCGACTATGTGGTGGGGCTTGAACCGGCGAACTCCAGTGTATACGGAAGAGGGTTCCACGAGGAACAGGGAGACCTGCATATGCTGGGACCTTTTGAATCAGAGACGATGAATCTCACTTTAAGGATACTGGAAGGCGAAGAACTGGATGAAATACAGCGTCTGACAGTGTAAAATAGACATATAGCAGAATCAAAGAGAGGACAATTATAATGAAACGATCAAAAATCAACGCAGTAATTAAAGACATGGAAAAACTGATCAAAGAGCACGGATTCGAGATTCCGCCGTTCTGTAACTGGACGCCGGAGGACTGGAAGACGAAAAACCATGAATATGATGAGATCAGAGACAATATGCTGGGCTGGGACATTACTGACTACGGCCTTGGCAAATTTGATGAAGTGGGATTTGCCCTGATCACTATCCGAAACGGAAATGTAAAGGACGACAGATATACAAAACCGTATGCAGAGAAACTGCTCATGGTAAATGAAGGACAGATGGCGCCCATGCATTTCCACTGGAACAAGATGGAAGACATCATCAACAGAGGAGGCGGCAATGTCCTGATCACGGTATACAATTCCACGGAGGACGGAGAATTCGCGGATACAGACGTGACTGTGCACAGCGACGGAAGAACCTATACAGTACCTGCGGGAACACGTGTGAGACTGACGCCGGGAGAGAGTATTACGATCCAGCCTTATCTCTATCATGATTTCCATGTAGAGGAAGGAACGGGAGCTGTTCTGCTCGGAGAAGTATCTATGTGCAACGACGATGAGAACGACAACCGCTTCTATGAACCGATCGGAAGATTCCCGACCATCGAGGAAGATGAGCCTGCATACCGTCTGCTCTGCAATGAGTATCCGGCAGCAGCGGAGTAATACATAAAATCCTGCAGAGGGCTGACAGTTCTGCCTGTTTGGCCCTTTTTGCACACAGAAAGGGAGAGACATGATAAGGACAGAGTTAAACAGAGACTGGAGAATGCGCTGTATGTCCGGCGGAGAGTGGCAGAGCGCCGTGGTTCCGGGAACCGTATATACGGATCTTCTACGAAATGGAAATATGGAAGATCCTTACTGGAAGGACAACGAGGATTCGGCGTGCGCCCTTATGGAGGACGATTATGAGTACGAGTGCAGGTTTGTGCCGGATGAAGCACTGATGAGGAGCAGGACGCGGCTGCTTAAGTTTGACGGGCTGGATACCTGCGCATCCGTATACCTGAACGGAGAACTTCTGGGAGAACCCTGCAATATGCACCGTATCTGGGAATATGACGTCACAGACAGTCTGAGGGAGGGAGAAAACCTGCTGAACGTGCAGTTTCACTCCCCGCTCAGATACATTGCGCAGGCGTATAAGAAGTACGGCAATATCGGAAATGACGATACTTACGAGGGCTTCATGCATCTGCGAAAAGCCCACTATATGTTCGGGTGGGACTGGGGCGCGCATCTTCCGGACGCCGGGATCTTCCGCAGTGTCTCTCTTCTGGGGATTGAAGAAGGACGGATCGGCAGTGTCTATATCAGGCAGAGGCATGAGGAGAGTAAGGTAACACTTCTCTTAGAAGCCGAAGCGTCATGTATCAGCGGAAGAGGGGACGGCAGCAGTCCCGCCGGCGGAAATACCGGAGAACCGGAACAAAAGATCTGCTGGCAGGCAGCGGTCACATCCCCTGACGGAAAAACATACCGGGCCGTTCTGGCGGACGGCAGAGGAGCGCTGGTCATTGAAGACCCGCAGCTCTGGTGGCCGAACGGCCTGGGAGACCAGCCGCTTTACGATGTGGAAGTATCCATGCGGATCGGAGAAAAAGAATGCGATGTCTGGAAGAAAAGGATCGGCCTGCGCACGCTGACTGTAAAAAGGGAAAAGGATGCGTGGGGCGAGAGCTTTGCCCATGAGGTAAACGGAGTCTGCTTCTTTGCCATGGGAGCAGATTATATACCGGAGGACCACCTCCTCGGACGGCGGAGCAGAGAACGGACACAGCGGCTCCTTGAGGACTGCCGCCTTGCAAACTTTAATTCGATCCGTGTATGGGGCGGCGGCTTCTATCCGGACGACTGGTTCTATGATCTGTGCGACGAACTGGGCCTGGTCGTCTGGCAGGATTTCATGTTTGCCTGCTCCGTCTATGAGCTGACGGAAGAATTCGAGGCGAATATCCGGCAGGAATTTATCGATAATATTACAAGGCTCCGCCACCACGCCAGCCTCGGCCTGTGGTGCGGAAACAATGAGATGGAAATGTTTGTGGACGAGCGGTGCTGGGTGACAAAACCGAGTGAGGTCAGAGACTATCTGTTCATGTATGAGAGGATCATCCCTGAAGTCCTCAGAAAATATGACCCGGAGACATTCTACTGGCCTGCAAGCCCCTCCTCCGGCGGATCTTTTGACAACCCCAATGATCCTGACCGGGGCGACGT
>OLIH01000778.1_pt1 | contig 13880 bp, 14 predicted proteins | sample 1609721 | NCBI WGS metagenome assembly OLIH01 (sample SAMEA4350157, study PRJEB24818) | metagenome | biome: human; feature: gut; material: faeces | place: Denmark | collected 2013-09
GGAACATATTTACAGTAACTGGTCACAACGACATGTTGCCTATGCCGCAGGACTTGGGACTTTTGGGTTAAATAACATGTTAATTACGGATCAAGGAACGTGTGGCAGGTTCTATTCGCTCATTACAAATCTGCCTGTCGAACCGGATCAGCCTTTGCGGGAAGGACGATGCCTGTGGAAAATGTGTTGTTGGACTGCCATGTACATACAAAAATCCAATGCTGCCGAAATAAAAATCGCATTTCTTATGAGCTGAAGACGGAGCAGGAAGTTCATGAGTATATTGACTGGGGAATGCAGTGCGCAGAGCAGAATCCTTGTGTTAATTATCGTTATGCAGTTGTTCTAAAAGAGACGGGAGAACTTATTGGTTCTTGTGAACTGGCTTTTACGGATAAGGATCCGGCAGAATTAGCATGGGAACTACATAGGGACTACTGGAGAAAAGGATATGGTACAGAGATTGGAAATACACTTCTGAAGTTAGGATTTGAAATATTGAAACTCAGAAGGATCATAGGTGACTGCAATACTTTAAATACGGGTTCTTATAGAATTATGGAGAAGATCGGTATGAGACGAGAAGCACATTATGTAAAGCTGTATCAAGGAAACAGTGCATTAAATCACAGGGAGATATAACGGAGGTGGGTTTATGGATACTTTTATGGAGGCGTTAGTGAGTTCAAAAACGGACAAAATCCCGCAGGAGTACGATTGGTTTGCGCCGTTGCTTGGAGATTGGGACTTTGTCTATTATGACGGTTACGATACCGACTCTGTCCGTTCTGTAAAAGGAGAATGGATTTTCCGCAGAGTATTGAACGGAACAGGGATTGAGGACCTGTTTATCTGTCCTTCGAGGGAAACGATGTATACTGACCCGCAGCCGGATGGAGAATATGGCATGGCGATCAGAATGTTCAACAGCAAAGAAAAGTGTTACGATATGGCATATGCCTGCGAAAAATATATTTGTAATCTTCGTTTCATAAAAGAGGGTGACAAACTGATCGGGACAGTAACAGATGATCCTTCATCAAAATGGGTGTTTGCCGATATAAAGAAAGATACTTTCCACTGGCAGAATATTACGGTTCTGGAAAGTGGAGAGTGGCAGGTAAACAGCAATGTTTTTGAGGAGAAATCTTTTATAGAAAAGGCTACGGATTCCGGAAAAGAATATTTATGGAAATGCGGAGATATTTAAAAGGATGCTCAATTGAGTGTCGGAGGATGTATAACACGCGCGGAAGATACACATACTGTATACAGTATATATCAAACGGGAGACAACTCCCGCCCATTTAGGCGGTGAGCGGTAAATCTGTATCAGATGAACAGGAATAAAATAATTTTACAATTAAAAAATAAATTCGATCTGAAGACCTTGTTATGGGATCTTCTCTATGATATTGCCGGCAGTATACTCTATGCTGCCGGCATTTATACCTTTGCGGGCAATGCAGGATTTGCGCCCGGCGGTGTATCCGGCCTGGCGCTGATTCTGAATTATCTTCTGGGGCTGCCCGTGGGGTCGGTAACACTTCTGTTTAATATACCTCTTGTTATTATCAGCTATAAAGCTGTCGGACGGCAGCTTCTGCTCAAAAGCGCGAAGACAATGGTGATCTCTTCGCTGTTTCTTGATGTAATATTTCCTTATATACCTATGTATACGGGCAGCCGGCTGATGGCTGCACTCTGTTCCGGTGTTTTTATGGGAGCCGGGATGGCGCTCTTCTATATACGTGGTTCATCGTCGGGAGGAATCGACTTTCTTGCTTTGACGATCAAGAAGAAAAAGCCGCACATGACGATGGGCGTGATCACGCTTCTTATAGATCTTGTGGTCATACTGCTCGGCTGGCCGGTATTCGGAGATATCGATGCCGTGCTTTACGGAGTAGCGTCCACTGGAGTTTCTACTATTGTGATTGATAAGATCCTGTATGGCACGGGCGCCGGGACGCTGGCGATCATTATAACGGAAAAAGGAGAAGAGATTGCAGTTAAAATCGGTGAAAATGTAAGGCGCGGCGTTACTACGATCCCGGCATCCGGCGGCTATACGAGAATGCACAGGGATGTGCTTCTCTGCGCATGCTCTAAGGCGGAGGCATATCTGGTCAAAAGCGCTGTACAGGAGACAGATGCTCAGGCTTTTTTAATGTTTACTGAGACAAGCGAGGTGTTTGGCGAAGGATTTAAGCGTGAGATAAAATAAAAAAGTTATAATAATTCACAAAAAGTAAAGATATATTTCTGAAATATTGCCTGATATACACAAATATGATAGTATAACTATCAGAAGCAAACTTTGGAAGGAGTACAGAAAATGAGAGAGTCTGCAGCGCGGATGCGCAGGACACAGTACCGTGCGCAGAAGATTCTTGAAGCGGCGATGGAACTTTTCTGTGACAAAGGGCTGGAAGAGACGTCAATTGATGAGATCGCGGAGCGGGCGGGAGTCGGAAGCGCTACGATCTACCGCTATTATGAGACAAAAGCCCGGCTTGCGATCCAGAGCGGTGCAGCATACTGGAGGAAGATTGCGGGAAAATATTTGAATGTCACGGAGATAAAAGGCTATTCTGATATGACCGGGCGGGAACAGCTTGAGTGTATTATGGATGCTCTGGTCGTGATATTTGAGCAGGAAAGAGGCTTCCTCAAATATCTGCAGGAATTTGAAGTATTTGTGCGCAGGTATAAGATTGACATGGAACGGCTTGCCGAGTACGAAGAGAGCATTATGAGCCTGAAACCGAGAGTAACGGACGCACTGGAGAAAGGGCTGCAGGACGGTACGCTTTTTTTCGAGTGGTCACCGAATGAAGTGTGTTATTCCCTTGCGCATACGGCTTTCGGAGTGATGAAGCGGTTCGCGTGGAACGGAAGCATGTTTGAGCTGGACAGCAAGGTGGAGCTGATCCTTCAGGTGAAGATTGCCATAAAGCTGCTGATCAGAGGACTGGCAGGAGAGGAGCGGAACAATGTACAAAGTATATGAGATCAAGAAAAGAATCTTTGACGACAATGATCAGGAGGCGGAGAAAGTAAGAGAGGAACTGAAAGCGGACGGAACATTTCTCATAAATCTCATGTCATCCCCCGGCGGCGGGAAGACAACGACTCTTAAGAGAACCATTGATGCGTTAAAAAATGAGATGCGGATTGGCGTTATGGAGGCGGATATCGACAGTGCTGTGGATGCGGACGCCATCAGTGAAACGGGTGCGAAAGTGATCCAGTTACATACCGGCGGCATGTGCCATTTGGATGCGGATATGACAAGGCAGGGACTGGAAGAACTGGGGACGGAAGATATCGATCTTGCCATACTGGAAAATGTGGGCAATCTTGTATGTCCGGCGGAGTTTGACACGGGGGCGGTAAAGAATGTCATGATCCTGAGCGTGCCGGAGGGAGATGATAAACCATTGAAGTATCCGCTGATGTTTCAGGTATCCCACTGTCTGCTGATCAATAAGATCGACGCCCTGTCCTGCTTTGATTTTGATTTCGATGCATGCAGAGAGCGGGTGCTGCGGCTGAATCCGGATATGAAGATCATTCCGATCTCGGCGAAGACAGGCGAAGGAATGGATGAATGGTACGGATGGATAAGAGAACAGGTAAAAGAATGGAAGGAGGCGGGTAAATGAGTGAAGAAAGAAAGCTGATCCTGAAACTGGGGCAGATGATCACGGACCGCATCGGATACAAGGTAACGGTGGACGACCCCGAGTACTGGGGACTGGCGGAAGTGCTTACTGATGAGATGGCGGAAGTGTGTCTGTCCATGAAAGTCAGGAAACCGATGACAGTGGAGCAGATCGCGAAGAAGTCGGGAAAGGATAAGGAGAGAGTGCAGCAGCTCCTCGATGAGATGGCCGTCATCGGTATGATTGAGTACAACTGGGAAAATGAAGACCGGCACAAACAGTATGTACTGCCCATGTTTGTCCCTGGCTGTGCGGAGTTCATGGTAATGAACAAGAAGCAGTGTGAGGAACATCCGATACTTGCTGACTTTTTTGAAAATATGTCCCGGCTGCCTCTTGAGAAAGTGACTCCCATGGTGCCGCCCGGAGGTTCCGGCATCGGTATGCACGTGATTCCGGTTGAGAAGGCAATCCCGGCGCATCAGCAGTCTGCAAGCGTAGAGCATATTTCGCACTGGCTGAAGAAATATCAGGACAAGTATGCAGTGGGTGCCTGCTCCTGTCGCCGGCAGCAGAGGATCCGCGGCGAGGGATGCGGAGAGATCGAGGGAGATCTGTGCATCGGTGTGGGTGATATGGCAGATTATCTCGTCGAGACAGGCAAAGGTCGGTACATAGATTTTGACGAAGTAATGGAGATACTGGAACGGGCCGAGCGAAATGGTTTTGTACACCAGATTACCAACATTGACGGTGAGGATAAGATATTTGCCATCTGCAACTGTGCGCCCGGTGTGTGTAACGGTCTGAGGACGTCGCAGCTTTTCAATACTCCGAATATGTCCCGCTCTGCATACAGGGCGCATGTAGAGAAAGAAAAATGCGTTGCCTGCGGGAAATGCGTTGAGGTCTGTCCTGTAGGCGCGGCGAAACTGGGACAGAAGCTGTGCACAAAGCACGGAGAGATTAAATATCCGAAAGCGCTGCTCCCGGATGCGGAAAAGTGGGGAAGAGACAAGTGGGATCCGGATTATAAGGATCATGCCAAGATCAACTGCTACGAGACGGGGACGTCGCCGTGCAAGACGGCCTGTCCGGCTCACCTTGCAGTACAGGGATACATTAAGATGGCAGCGGAAGGCAGATATATGGATGCCCTGAAGCTGATCAAACAGGATAACCCGTTTCCGGCCGTGTGCGGCGCAATCTGCAACCGCCGATGCGAGGACGCCTGTACGAGAGGAACTGTGGATAAGGCGGTTGCCATCGATGAGATCAAGAAGTTTATCGCCGAGAAAGAGCTCCATGAGGAGCACCGCTATGTTCCGCTCTGCGAAAATCATGAAGGAAAACAGTTTGAACAGAAGATCGCGGTCATCGGGGCAGGTCCGGCGGGAATGTCGGCGGCATATTATCTCAGAACAAAAGGATATCCGGTGACGGTATTTGAAAAAGAGAAAAGACCGGGAGGTATGTTGCTCAACGGGATCCCGTCTTTCCGGCTGGAGAAATCAGTCATTGAGGCGGAGATCGACGTGCTCCGGCAGATGGACGTGGAGTTCCGGTGCGGCGTGGAAGTTGGGAAAGATGTTACGATTCCGGAGCTCAGGGCAGAAGGATACAAAGCATTCTATGTGGCTGTAGGCGCGCAGGGCGGAAGAATGGCAGGCGTTCCCGGAGAGGAAGCAGAAGGCGTCCGGACGGGAGTGGAGTTCCTGCGGAAGGTCAATCTTGCGGAAGAAGCCGTCATGTCTGCTGACAGTGCCGGGAGACCGGACAGTGAAAAAACGCCGGAATACGAAATGCTGCCCGCTGATGTAAGCCTTTCCGGACGGACTGTCGTGATTGGCGGCGGAAATGTAGCGATCGACGTGGCAAGGACGGCTCTCCGTTCCGGATCTGAGAGTGTGAGCATGTACTGTCTGGAGTCTCTGGCGGAGATGCCGGCTGCCGCGGATGAAGTGGCTGAAGCACGTGAAGAAGGCATCGTGGTATGGAACGGCTGGGGGCCGAAAGAGATTCTTGCAGATAATGGAAAGGTAAAGGGGATTATCCTGAAGAAATGCGTTTCTGTGTTTAATTCGGAAGGGAAATTTGAACCTGTATATGACGAAGACGACTGCATCACAGTGGAGTGCGAAAATGTGCTCCTCTCCATCGGACAGTCCATCTGCTGGGGAGAACTGTTGAAAGATACGGCGGTAGAATTCAACCCCAACGGTACGGCAAAAGCAGATCCGGTAACATATCAGACGAAAGAACCGGACATCTTTGTGGGCGGTGACGTGTATACAGGACCGAAATTTGCCATCGATGCCATCGCGGCCGGAAAACAGGGCTGCGAGTCCATCCATCGCTTTGTCCATGAGGGGCATTCCCTGACTCTGGGACGCGACCTGCGGCAGTTCATTGAGCTGGATAAGGACAGTGCCATAATAGAAGAGTTCGACAACGCAAAACGCCAGATCCCGGGAAAGAAAGCGGGCGTTGCAAAAGAGAGTTTCCGCGACCTGCGTTCTACATTTACAGAGGAGCAGGTGAAGACGGAGGCGGCCAGATGCCTCGGGTGCGGTGCGACGATCGTAGATGAGAACAAGTGTATCGGCTGCGGCCTGTGTACGACGAGATGCGAGTTCGACGCCATTCATTTAAGCCGGGACCTGCCGGAGATGAGCACGATGCGGAAAGCTGAGGACAAGCTGAAGGGGATCCTTCCCTATGCGGTCAAACGTGCCATAAAGATCAAGATGAAGAAATAGAATAGTGCCGCAGTGCAGAAGCAAAAGCGGACTATCAGAAGAAAACATGCATGAATTAGGAATTATAGTACATATTACAAAGACGCTGCAGAGTGTTGCGGCGGAAAATAACTTAAGAGAAATCGCTTCTGTCACTCTGGAGGTAGGTGAAGTGAGTTCCATCGTTCCGGATTATCTCACGGACTGCTGGCAGTATTACAGAAAGAAATTTCCGCTGATCGAACACGCGGAGATGAAGATTGAGATGATGCCGGCAGTCACATACTGCGAATCCTGTGAGAAGACATATCCTACCGTGGAGTACGGGCGGCAGTGCCCGCACTGCGGAAGCTGGGAGACTTATCTGGTGACCGGGGACGAATGCAATATTCGGGAGATTGAGGCACAGTGACAGGCGGCTTTGACGCCGCCGGAGAGAAAAGGGGGTAATATTTATGCTGTTTCATGTTTACGGTTCGGAAGCCATACCGCAATGGATTGCCATGCTGGGCGTGCTGGCGGCGCTGATCCTGCTGAATGAATTCGCGAGGCGGACGAAAGCCGGAGGAATCATTATGTTCTTTGTTATTCCGGCTGCACTGACCGTTTATTTTATCGCCATCGCCGTAGGCGCGGGGATGGGAGCGCAGTGGGCGCTGGAGAATCAGACTTATGTATATATGAACGGCTGGTTCCATTACGCGAAGCTGTATGCATCGCTGGCGGGCTGTATCGGATTCATGATGATCAAATACGAGTGGGGAATCGGCAAGACACATTGGTTTAAAGCGTATCCGTTTGTGATCGTTGCCATCAACATCCTGATCGCTGTGGCAAGCGACTTTGAATCCGCGATCAACGGCTGGTATTCATGGTGGCTGTCCTCCGAGGATGTGTGGCTGTTTGGCGGCTGGCACAATATATTTAACGGCGTCGCCGGTATTATCAATATCTTCTGTATGACAGGATGGTGGGCCGTTTACTCCTCAAAAGACAAGAAAGACATGATCTGGCCGGATATGATCTGGGTATATATTATCGTGTATGATATCTGGAATTTTGCCTATACATATAACTGTCTGCCGACGCACGCGTGGTTCTGCGGCATCGCCCTTCTGCTGGCGCCGACGATCGCGGCGCTTTTGTGGAATAAGGGCGGCTGGATCATGAACCGGGCGAACACCCTCTGTATCTGGTGTATGTTTGCCCAGGTATTTCCGCTCTTTCAGGAGACGCTGTCTGACGGAACGCAGATCTTTCCGTGGGCAACGCTTCCGAAGCTCTATGCGGACGGCACGCTGAACGGCATCACGGCGGGCGGAAATGCAAATGCGGACCCGACGATGATGACGGTGGTAAGCGTACTTGCTCTTGTGACAAATATCATTGCGCTGGCATATATCATTTACGTGTCTGTAAAGAGGAAGAGAAATCCGTACAAGAATGAAGTATTTACAGAGTTCAAGTACTATAAAGACGCAGCGGCGAGAGCTGAGATCAAATAAAACAAAAACATATGAAATAATATGCAGGAGGAAGCATGGGAAAGAGGTATTTGGACTGTACGTCGTCGGAAATTGCGAAAATGGATGGAAAGCAGCTTGTTGAGGCAATAGCGGGAAGTGAAGGACGCGTCCTCGTCTGCGAGACAATCGGCGCTGTACGTCCTATGCTGGGAGATGTAACGAATGCTGAATTCGCTGCGGCTATGGGCGCAGACCTGCTCATCCTCAATCTGTTTGATGTGAACGAGCCTCTGATACTGGGACTGCCGGATACTGCGCCGGAGGATACGATCCGGGAAGTGAAGCGGCTGACCGGAAGAGCTGTGGGGATCAATCTGGAGCCGCTGGAGACGGATGTGGAAAGTTCTGTGGAGACAAATGCGGAATGGCAGTTTACTTCAGGCCGCGCGGCAACTGTGGAAAATGCCCGGAAAGCTATAGAGATGGGTGTAGATTTTATCGTGCTTACGGGAAATCCGGGAGTCGGTGTGACAAACAGCGCGATCATCCATACGCTCAGAAAATTCAGGAAAGAGTTCGGCGACCGGATAATGCTCATTGCCGGGAAAATGCATGCGGCAGGAATTCTCTCGGAAAGCGGAGAAAATATTATTACAGAAGAGGATACAAGAGCGTTTGCCGGTGCGGGCGCGGATGTCATACTCATGCCGGCGCCGGGGACAGTTCCGGGCATTACTACAGAGTATATCCGGAAGCTGGTATCCTGTGCCCATAAGCTGGGGAAACTGACGATCACTGCAGTGGGAACATCTCAGGAGGGCGCCGATGCCGCAACGATCCGGGAGGTTGCCCTTATGTGCAAGATGACGGGGACAGATCTCCATCATCTGGGGGATTCCGGGTATGTGGGCATGGCTCTTCCGGAAAATATTCTGGAGTACGGCAAGGTGATCCGGGGTGTGAGACATACCTATCACAGGATGGCGTCGTCAATCAACCGTTGATGAAAACGCAGTGAAATGATATATTAATAATTGTGAGCCCTCTCCCGGAGCGGGCAGGATGTTTTGAAGAAAGCGCCTGTCTGCTCCGGGAGTTTTTTTGCAATTGTGATTGTGATTGAGAATTCAGCATGCGGTATCGCGGGAGGACAGATAAATACTGTATTCTATTGCGGTATTGCAAAATGCCCCGGGATGCCGTACAATAAAACCCAGTGAATCCGGGCAATCCGGACAGATGACAGACAATCCGGATATCTGTGGGAAGAGAAGCAGGTATCCGACATGAAACTGATATTACGATGAAACGGATGGAGGGCGGATCATGCCGACAGAGATGATACAGGCCGAGAAACTGATCTATGAATATGATAAACGGGATGAAGAGGGCAATATAATCGGATCCGAGCGCGCTATCGACGGTGTGGATATTGATGTGCCGGCCGGTTCCTTTGTGGCGATACTGGGACATAACGGTTCCGGAAAATCTACTCTCGCAAAGCATATGAATGCAATTCTGGTTCCCACGGGAGGAACTATGTGGGTGGACGGAAGAGATACGAAAGATCCGGATGAACTGTGGAATGTGCGCCAGACTGCCGGCATGGTATTCCAGAATCCGGACAATCAGATCATCGGTACCGTGGTGGAAGAGGATGTAGGATTCGGACCGGAGAATCTGGGCGTGCCTACGGATGAGATCTGGCAGCGTGTGGAAGAGAGCCTGAAGGCAGTGGGGATGCTTGACCGGCGGAAAGACTCGCCGAATAAGCTTTCCGGGGGCCAGAAGCAGCGCGTGGCTATTGCGGGAGTCCTTGCAATGGAGCCGAAGTGTATTGTGCTGGACGAGCCCACAGCCATGCTGGATCCGAACGGAAGAAAAGAAGTGATCCGTGCGGTGGAGGAACTGCGTAAGAAAAAGAATGTTACAGTTATCCTGATCACACATTATATGGAAGAAGTAATAGACGCGGATCAGGTGTTTGTCATGGATGACGGACACATTGTGATGCACGGGACTTCCCGGGAGATATTCAGCCGCGTGGACGAGCTGAAATCATACCGGATGGATGTGCCGCAGGTGACAATGCTTGCGGAAGCCTTGAGGAAACGGGGGCTAAATCTTCCTAAAGGAATCCTGAGAAGAGAAGAGTTGGTGGAGGCATTATGTCAATTGCGTTAGAACATGTAAGTTATGTATACAGCCCGGGGACAGCGTATGAAAAGCATGCGCTCAAAGACGTGAGCTTTGAGATCCCGCAGGGACAGTTTGTCGGGATCATCGGACATACCGGTTCGGGAAAGTCCACCTTGATCCAGCATCTGAACGGGCTTGTCAGGGCAACGTCCGGTAAGGTGCTCTATGAAGGACAGAATATTTACGATGAGGGCTACAATATGCGTGCCCTGCGCAGTCAGGTAGGGCTGGTGTTCCAGTATCCGGAGTATCAGCTCTTTGAGGTGGATGTGCTCAGCGATGTCTGCTTTGGCCCGAAGAATCAGGGGCTGTCTCCTGAAGAATGCGAGAAGAATGCGCGGGAAGCACTTGAACTGGTCGGTTTCCCGGAGAAGTATTATAAGCAGTCGCCCTTCGAACTGTCGGGCGGACAGAAGAGGAGAGTGGCGATCGCCGGAGTACTGGCGATGAAGCCGAAGGTGCTGATTCTGGATGAGCCGACAGCGGGGCTTGATCCGAAAGGAAGAGATGAGATCCTGGATCAGGTGGAGAAACTCCATAAAGAGACGGGGATGACTGTTATTCTGGTTTCTCACAGCATGGAGGATATCGCGCGTTATGTGGAGCGCATTATCGTTATGAATCACGGTGAGAAGATGTTGGACGGTACTCCGAAAGAGGTGTTCCGGCATTATAAAGAACTTGAGCAGGTGGGGCTTGCCGCACCTCAGGTGACTTATGTGATGCATGACCTGAAAGAGAGGGGATTCGATGTTTCCCCGGATGCCACGACGATCGAAGAGGCTGCGGACGAGATTATGAGATCTTTCCGGGGCTGATTCTGAGTTTACAGATACAGAGGAGTTATTATGATCAGAGATATAACAATCGGGCAGTATTACCCGGCCCAGAGCCGGATACACAGACTGGATCCCAGAGTGAAGATTGTCTGCACTCTGCTTTTCCTTGTGTCCCTTTTTATACAGAACAGCCTGCTGGGATATGTGATCGCGACGATTTATCTGGGAACCGTGATACGATTGTCGAAAGTGCCTCTTAAATATATTGTAAAAGGTCTGAAGCCGATCGTGATCCTGCTTCTGTTTACCGTAGTGATGAACCTCTTTCTTACACGGAACGGAGACACGCTGGTACATTTCTGGATATTTACAATTACGGAAGGCGGACTGAGAACATCTGTATTTATGGCAATCCGGCTGATGTATCTTGTGGCAGGATCGTCTATAATGACATTTACAACATCGCCTAACGGACTGACGGACGGTATGGAAAAGCTGCTTCATCCCTTGAATAAGCTGAATGTACCGGTTCACGAAGTGGCGATGATGATGTCGATCGCACTTCGTTTTATCCCAATCCTGCTGGAAGAGACGGATAAAATCATGAAAGCGCAGCAGGCCAGGGGAGCGGACTTTGAGAGCGGAAACATTATCCAGAGGGCAAAGGCGATGGTGCCGATCCTTGTGCCGCTGTTTGTGTCCGCATTCCGGCGGGCTAATGATCTGGCAATGGCCATGGAGTCGAGGTGTTATCACGGCGGAGAAGGCCGAACAAAGATGAAGCCGCTCCGGTATAAGAGCAGGGACCGGATCGCATATATTTTGACATTGATCTATCTTGTTGTAATATTTGTAGTTGGAAGATTTGTTCCCTTTAAATTGTGGATATTTTAAATTGTGATGATTGATCAATATCCGCTTTGGGACAGGCTGATGTTTAATTGGGGACGTAGTAAAACCGAGATTTACTACGTCCCCAATCGGGGGTATTATGAGGAGAATTAAACTTACCGTTGCCTACGACGGCACGAACTACTGCGGCTGGCAGATTCAGCCTAACGGTATTACGGTAGAAGAAGTCTTGAACCGCGAGCTCTCCCGGCTGACGGGAGAGGAGCTCCGGGTGACCGGAGCCAGCCGTACGGATGCGGGAGTACATGCGCGGGGAAATATAGCGGTCTTTGACACGGCGTCTACGATACCTGCAGAACGTTTTGCTTATGCGGTGAATCCGCTTCTGCCGGAAGATATCGCAGTGGTAAACTCGGAGGAGGTGCCGCAGGACTGGCATCCGAGATATCAGAATTCTGTCAAGACTTATGAATACCGTATCCTGAACCGGGAGATGCCGGACCCGCTCAGAAGGAAGTACACATGGCATGTGTCATTCCCGTTGGATCTTGATAAGATGAGAGCGGCGGCGGAGTACCTGAAAGGTGAACATGATTTCCGGAGTTTCTGCAGCGTCCATACCGGGGCTAAGACTACTGTGCGGACAGTCTGTACGTTGGATATAGAGAAAACAGGCGATGAAATTATTATCCGTATCAGTGGAAACGGATTCCTCTATAATATGGTGCGTATCATTGCCGGGACCCTGACCGAAGTGGGGAGAGGCTTAAGGACGCCCGAGAATGTAAAGAAGATACTTGAAGCAGAAGAACGGGAGAAGTCAGGGGCTACGGCGCCGCCGCAGGGTTTGACGCTGATCAGTATTGAATACAAATAGTAATAATATGTCTATATGAGTAAGAAAATAGACTGTTATCATTGTCTGTGCTATAATCCCACCGGACAAATATATAATCATATACTCAAATGTCCAAAGAACGGAAAGGTTCTTAAGGAAAAGAAAGGAATGAAAAGAAACAATGGGAAACAATAATAATTCAGGTGTTTTAAAATTTTTCGGCGTTCTGATGATCCTGTTCGGTCTGATCTATGCGATTCTTGGAACAGTAGCTCTGATGGGAAAACTCGGAGGAGTGTTTCCGGGACATGACGCGCAGGAAACTCTGATCGTAGTCCTTGCATATGTGGTTGCGGTTCTTGCGATCATCTGCGGTGTTGTGTGTGTGAAAGGCATTCTCGGCGCATGCCGCGTATGCGGCCTGGTGATTGCTGCGCTCGGTCTCGTATCTCTGATCTGGCTTCAGGTGACACAGGATACATTCAGTATTTTCGCCTGTATCGCACTGGTACTTGGTGTGGCCATCTTTTATCTGGCGGGAAAGAAAAACTGATTTGTTTTAAACCATAAGTTTAAACGCTGATAGAACTTGACAAAAGCTCTGGTGATTGCTAGTATTAACTTATCAGAAGGCTGGATTGTTACTTCCAGGAGGCAAAACCAGATTTTCAGGTGTTGAAGGATATCTTTATGCCTGAAAATCTGGTTTTTATTTTACAGAAAAATATTGTGTTATCTGTAAGATGAAAACTGCCCGGAACAGCCATTTTGTTATGCGGGAAAAGGAGGAATAGGAAATGAGAATCTATGAGACGGCAAATTATGAGGAGATGAGCAGAAAAGCTGCGAACATTCTGTCAGCACAGGTGATTTTAAAGCCTGACTGTGTACTGGGACTCGCTACGGGATCCACGCCGATCGGTACATATGATCAGCTTGTAGAATGGTATAAAAAAGGCGATGTTGATTTTGCGGAAGTGAAGACGGTGAACCTGGATGAATACAGGGGACTGACACGTGACAATGACCAGAGTTATTATTACTTTATGCATAAGCATCTGTTTGACCGGGTAAATATCAAACCGCAAAACACAAATGTGCCGGATGGAACAGAGCCGGATGCGGAAAAAGAATGTGACAGATATGAAAAGCTGATCGAATCTATGGGCGGCGTTGACATTCAGCTTCTCGGTCTGGGACACAACGGACATATCGGATTTAATGAGCCGGACAGCGCGTTCGCAAAGAAAACGCATTGCGTAGATCTGACGGAGAGTACCATTGAGGCGAATAAGAGATTCTTTGCATCTGCGGATGATGTTCCGCGTCAGGCATATACT
>OLIH01000779.1_pt1 | contig 13879 bp, 23 predicted proteins | sample 1609721 | NCBI WGS metagenome assembly OLIH01 (sample SAMEA4350157, study PRJEB24818) | metagenome | biome: human; feature: gut; material: faeces | place: Denmark | collected 2013-09
ATTCACCCCCTTTCCCCCCTTTCGCGTCAACAAGTCTGACAACTTGAATAGTAGAAAGTTGTTGACATTTCTGGAAGTATGTGGTAAGATAAGAGTGTAGTAAAGATAACATATCAAAAGGAGGTTAAATCATATGGCAAGCAAACAGTTAGAATTAGTGCAGAGAAAGGAAGAAGAAGCATGGGCAAGATTTCGTAAAGCATCTGAAAAGTATGGAAAGGATGACAAAAGGGTTTTAAGACTTTGGGATAGATGGTATGCAATATCAGACGTTTTAGACGAGTTAGAAGAAATGAGGAAGAAGAAATGAGGAAGAATAAAATGAAAAGTAGATACAAAGGGGTATACGAACGAAGAATAGATAAAGCGATTGAGGACAACGTAAACTTAATCGAAATAAACTGGATAAACATATCAGTTAGAGAATCCGCAAGTGGTGGGGCGGACAGAATAACTACAAAACTTATTGAAGCAGGATATCGTCCAGATGGCTCTTCAGTCATTGAATCTAAGCGTAAAGCGTATGAATCAGGGCAAACCGTAGAAGGAAAATATATAAGATTACCACAAGAGACATGGACTAAGAAATAAATTGACGGGCGGGCTAGACTCGCCCTAACAAAAGGAGGAAAAGTAATGACAAAGAAGGAACTTAAAGCAATCGAAACACTGGAAAGAAGAGCCGCAGAAAAGCTTGAAGAAAGCGAAAGAGTATTCGGGAAAATGAATACAGTAACAATTAGCGACAGAGCATATTGGGCTGGCATAAGAGCAGTATTAGAAACATTAAAGGAGGGCAAATTATGATACGCTATAGTCTAATAGAAGTAATCGAAGACTTATTAGAAGTAAGAGAAGACGTATTAGAAGTAAGAGAAGAAATAGACAACGCGGCACGAGTTCTTATAGGAATGAAAAACTCAATACACGGTCAAGAACAAATCGATGAAGCATTATCACACTTAGCCATAGCAGTACAAATAATCGGAGAGCCTTTAAAGGAGGAACAGTCATGATTTTAACCGTAACAACTAACACGGTTTTGATAGTAATCGTAATTGGATTTCTTGTAGGAATACTCATCGGATATGCGCTCGGGAGGACATCAAGATGCGAAAAGTAGTAACACGCTCCATTTCATTTAACAAAGACACGCTAGCATATATTGATGCGCTGGCAGAAGAGAAGGAAATCAACCGGTCGAAAGCCATAGACCTTATAGTAAAAGAGAGGATGGAAAACCATGAGACTAAGCCTGTTACACATTCTTAAAGAGAAAGAAAGAGCCATCAATGATTCAAAGAACTTCATACAGTTTTTATTATGCAAACGCGACGACGATTTATCCAACGATGAACAGATTGTTCTCGGTGAAATCTATGACAACCTAGAGATGGCAGGATATACGCTAAGCATTCTAATTGAGAAGGGAGTGAAGGAAAATGGCGAAGCAAAAGCAAGCGAAGCTGAAATGGGACTTGATGTCATACATGCCAGCTTTTTCAACCGCTAAACCCGAATCAGAGTTAAGAAAAGAATATTCAAGACTTAGAAAAATCGCTCAGAAAAGACTCGCCCGGTTCGTTGGCACCGAGTGGGAAAAGAGCGAAGTGTTCAAAAGAAATTATGGTAAATATCCAGTTCTGACCGATATCAAATCGCCAACCCAACTTCGTTACGAACTTGCCGCTCTGGCGCGATTTATAAATGCGGAAACATCCTCTATATCTGGTCTTAAACGACAGAGAGCAAAGACAATAGAAACACTTAAAGATAAAGGTTACAACTTCGTAAACAGAAAGAATTTTTTCAAATTTACGGATTTCATGGATACATTCAGAAATATGCAACTCAACAGAATTTATGACAGCGAAGCGGCATTAGCAGTATTCGAAGCTGGGGAACGGTTTAAGATTCCAGAAGAAGAGCTTAAGAGCAAATTTGAAGAGTATCTATCCAAAGCAGATGAGATAGAAAATATGGAAATTCCTAGAAACCCAAAAGCGCGAAACTCGGAATATATCAGGAGAAAATTGGGGATTAAATGATAGTAAATTGCGAAGAGTTTGATTTTGACTGGTACGAGTCAATACAACGGGAAAAACGTAAAAGAGGTAATCAAGGAGGAAACTCCAAAAAGGATTACAAATCTATAATAACAGCCTTTGATATTGAAACGTCCAGAATCAAATCAATCGAGCAATCTATTATGTACATCTGGCAATGGCAATTTGACGAGGAATACACGGTTATAGGGCGCACATGGGAACAGTTTAACGATTTCGTTCAGAAGCTTAAAGACCGAATGAAACCGAGAGAAAACCTTGTCGTATATGTTCACAATCTATCCTATGAATTTCAATTTCTTAGGGGCATATACAATTTCACTTCTGATGAAGTTTTTGCATTAAAGAAACGTAAAGTTTTAAAATGTACCATGCATGGATTCTTAGAGTTCCGATGTAGTTACATTCATAGCAATATGTCACTCGCAGAATACACACGCAAGATGGAGGTGAAGCATCAAAAGCTGGACGGTGAAGACTTCGACTACAACGAAGAAAGATACCCTTGGACAGTTTTAACAAATAGACAATTAGAATACTGTGTCAACGACGTTTTAGGTTTAGTTGAAGCAATCAAAAAGGAAATGCAAATTGATGGGGACAACCTTTACACAATCCCTCTTACATCAACGGGTTACGTTCGCCGAGATGCGAAACAGGCAATGCGATTAGTCCGCTATGGATATGTGTCCAGCATGCTACCAGACCTTGAGACATATAAAGCCTTAAGAGAAGCTTTCAGAGGTGGAAATACACATGCCAATCGTTTCTATTCAGACATGAAACTGGAAGACGTCCATTCCTTTGACCGTTCCAGCAGTTACCCGGATGTAATATGCAACTGCGAATATCCAATCAGCGCATTTTACCACGCAGGAGCATGTACATTAGAACAACTTCTAGACCTGATTAACAGGCGACACAAAGCAGTTTTAATGCGAATAGGAATTGTCAATCCAAAGCTAAAAGTAGGACAAGGTTGCCCGTACATAAGCAAAGATAAAAGCCGTATGATAAAGAATGGATTATACGACAATGGACGAGTCCTAGAAGCTGAATATTTAGAGACAACAATCACAGATATCGACCTTAAGATAATCATGATAGAATACGACTTTGATGACCTTATTCCGCTGGACGTATACCATGCCAGATATGGCAAACTTCCGAAGCCTTTTATCGACCTTAACATATCGTACTACCGAAGCAAGACAAGGCTTAAAGACGTTGACGGAGAAGAAATATTCTACATGAAGTCAAAGAACAAACTGAACGCAATTTACGGTATGACAGCACAGGACCCGGTGAGACAGGAGATAGAGTTCATGGCTTCACAGGGATTTACTGAGAGAACGGACGACATAGGAGAGCTTCTAGCCAATTCAAACAAGAGAGCTTTCCTACCCTACCAATGGGGAGTCTGGACAACAGCACACGCCAGATGGAGACTTGAAGAAGGCATCCAGATAGCAGGAGAAGGTTTCGTATACTGTGATACAGATAGCGTAAAATACATCGGACAAGCCGACTGGACAGCCTACAATGAGCTTCGTATTGCCGATAGCTTAGAGTCTGGCGCATACGCAGAAGACCCGCACGGAAACGTTCACTACATGGGCGTGTACGAATCAGAAGGCACCTATGAATACTTTAAAACACTAGGGGCAAAGAAGTATGCCTATGTAAAGAACGGACGTTTAACGGTCACAATAGCAGGAGTAAACAAGAAAAAAGGCTCCATCGAATTAGGAACCATAGACAAGTTCAAGGAAGGATTCATATTCTCCGACGCCGGAGGAACAGAGTCAGTCTACAACGACGAACCAGAAATAACATCCTATGAGATTGACGGAAAGATAATTGCCATCACATCAAATGTCGTACTGAAAGATTCCACCTACACGCTGGGAGTGACAGCCGATTATCGAAGGCTTTTGGACGAATCAAGAATCGCATAAATTTTAATAAAAGTGCTTGACAAAATACATATAATCATTTATAATAATAGTGTACTGGTAATATAGTTGATGCAAAGAAAGAGAGGGCAAAATGAACAGAGCAATTATTGTAGGAAGGTTAACACGCGACCCGGAAATCAGATATAGTGCAGGTAGTGAACCAATGGCAGTTGCCAATTTCACACTGGCTGTTCCACGATGGAACGATGAAGAAGCAGATTTCATTCGCTGTGTAGCATTCGGAAAAAAAGGAGAGTTTGCCGAAAACTACCTGTTCAAGGGAACAAAAGTTATCCTGGAGGGGCATATCGTAACAGGCAAGTATGAACACAAAGACGGATACACCGTATACACAACAGACGTTGTAGCAGACTCCATTGAGTTTGCAGAAAGCAAGAAAGACGAAGATTCAGAAACAAGTAAACCAGCAACCAAAAAACCATATCAGAAAAGGAGATAATCATTATGACAAAGAAAGAACAGGCAGTATTTGACAAGGTACAGAACAAATTAAATCAGGCAGTTGTAGAAAAAATGCTTGCAGGAGAAACAGTTGACGAGAAGTTAAAAGGAGCCGCAGAAATTATTAATGCACTCTCAGCAGAACTTGAAGCGGCAAGAGCGGACAAGCAGGAAGAAGCATAATAAAGATTAAGAGCCGCAAGGCTCTTTTTCTTTTATAGAAAAGGAGGAAACATGAATCTATATCTTGACAACGGATATGTAAATATAAGAGGAATTATTGAGCTAGGATTGCCATTCAATTTTATTGTCGGAGGACGAGGAACAGGAAAAACATATGGCGCGTTACAGGTTATGGAAGAGGATAGATATAAGTTCGTGTTCATGCGTCGAACACAGGCGCAAGCCGATATGATTAGCACTCCTGAGTATAACCCATACAAGAAATTAAACTTCGATAAAGGATGGAATATTGGATGCGCAAAGATAAATAAAATGACCAGCGGATTCTATGAGATGCAGAACATCAATGGAAAAATGAAGCCAGAAGGAGAACCAAAAGCAATCATTCTAGCCTTGTCAACCATCGCAAACATGAGAGGTTTTGATGCGAGCGATTACGAAATTCTTCTATATGATGAGTTTATTCCAGAGAGTCACGAACGCCCCATAAAAGAAGAAGGAAAAGCGTTTAAGAACGCCTATGAAACAATTAACAGAAACAGAGAATTAGAAGGCCATAAACCCGTTCAATGTATTTGTTTAGCAAACTCAAACACGATGACAAACGCCCTGTTTCTTGAATTAGGATTGGTCAAGAAAGCAGAAGAAATGCGAAGACGAGAACAAGAATATTCCATCATGAGAGAACGCGGCATAGGACTCTTTGTTTTGCGCGAAAGTGACATATCTGAAAAGAAAGCTGACACGGCTTTATACAAGCTGGGAGGAAGCGACGAGTTCAACCGAATGGCATTATCGAACGAATTTGTAACAGACGAAATCGGAAGAATAAAAAGCAGGAATTTAGTCGAATATCGCGCCGTTGTAACAGTAGGAGAGATAACCATTTACAAGCACAAAAGCAAACCACTTTTGTATGTCTCCACACACCTTTCGGGAACGTGTCCACAATTCGGTTCTGGCGACATAGACAGGTCAAGATTCAAGAAAAAATTCTTCTGGTTATGGTCTTCATACATGAAGAATAATATCGAATTTGAAGAATATTTATGTGAAATTCTGTTTAACAAATATTTTGAATAAAATTTTTCTGAAAATAAAGCTTGACAAAATTTTCCAAAAGTGGTATATTTATATAGAGGACTAGTGGTCAGACGCAAGCCCCGGAAGGGTTGACACATCGCGGCGGCGATAGGAAGCTAGTCCTCACTTCTAAATTGGGGGCGGAAAGAGAGGGTATATATGACATTAACCGAAATGACACAGTTGCTCGCGAATGGAGGAACATTGGCGGTGCTGATGTACTTTATGTTTGTAAAATCTGACGCACAGTCGCAGGCAATTGGAAAGCTTACAACGGCAGTTGAGAAGCTGAACATTCTCTTGCAGAGTAAGGAGGACGAAGGGTGAAAATTATGTTCGAAGATGTTACCGAAATGCCAGAAATCAGGGTAAATGGTAAAATCTACGCTCCTGTTTCAGAGGACAAGCCAGCAAAGAAAGTTACATTATATGACATCATTGCGGGTAAACACGGGGCAAAAGAATGGGACGATGTAGTCGGAATGATACAGACATGGTATTACGGCTCTTACGTCAAAGCATCATGGTGTGCGACAACGGTTTCATGGGCGGCGGCAAGCATGGGGATTCTTGACCAGATAGGCGGCAAAAATGAAAATGTGTATCACATGATGAATGCATGTTCAAAAAGTGGAAAAGGTAAATTTTTCAGTAAGAAAGCAGGAAATATCCCGACAAAAATTGAACAGGGAGACATCCTGTTTTATCTGTGGGACGGAGACACAATGAAGGTTGATTCTTCAAAACATGTCAGCGTTGCCGCAGAAACAACAAGCAGTAATCAGATATTGTCAGAAGGTGGAAACCAGAAGGACAAGATTTGCAGACTTTACTATGAGAAAGCAAAATTATATGCCGTATTTAGGCCAGATTATTAAAGGAGGTAAACATGGATATTAAAGACATTATCGCTCTTGCGAACGCCGGATTTACGGCTCAACAGATTGCCACAATGGCGACGACAGCACCAGCACCAGCACCAGCACCAGCACCAGCACCAGCACCAGCACCAGTGCCAGCTCCGGCACCAGTGCCAGCTCCGGCACCAGCTCCGGCACCAGCGCCAGTTGACCCTATCATGGAACAGTTAAAGGCGCTTACAACGGCAGTTCAGACAAATGCCATTATCAACAGTCAGTTGCCGATTACACAGCCGGAAACGCCGGAGGATATACTGGCAAGTATTATCAACCCCCCGTCAATCGTAAACAACAAATAAGGAGGTAAACATGGCGGCAAACGATTTAAGTTTTAACCAGTTGTCAACAGTATTAAACGGTATTGTCTCTCAGGCAACAGGTAAAGCATCTATAGCTCCTACTAATACATCGGAGTTTATTACAGTGGCTCAGACAGCCCTTAAAACTGGATATGACCCGGTGATGCAGTCCGTATCACAAATGATGTCCAGAAGCATTTTTTCTACCAGACCATACTACAGAAAGTTTGGAGGTATTCAGGTAGACAACCAGAAGTGGGGAAGCATCACAAGAAAGCTTAACATTTCCGATAAAGATTGGGAAAACGATGTACGATTTGAGCTTGTAGAAGGAGAGTCAGTAGATATGTATAAGGTTAATAAGCCTAACATTTTACAGACGAACTTCTATGGGGCAAACGTGTATGAAAGAAGCTATACTATCTTCAAAGACCAGCTTGATTGTGCATTCTCCGGCCCAGACGAATTTGCCAGATTCTTAAGTATGGTGACGGGAAACTGTACCGATATGATTGAACAGGCCCATGAGAACCTTGCAAGAGCTACAGTGGCTAACTATATCGGGGGTAAAATTAAAGGTGATGCGGACAGTTGCATCCATCTTCTGACAGAATATAACGCTCTTACAGGACTTGCTCTTACGAAGGAAACTGTATATCAGCCAGCCAACTATAAGCCATTCATTGACTGGGTATATAGCCGTATCGCTACTCTGACAGAGCTTATGACAGAGAGAAGCCAGCTCTTCCATACAAACATCACTGGCAAGACGATTAACCGTCACACGCCGTTACAGAGACAGAGAGTTTATTTATATGCTCCTGCACGATTCAATATTGAGTCAATGTCTCTGGCAAATACATACAATTACAATTTCCTTAAGATGGCTTACAATGAAACTGTGAATTACTGGCAGTCAATCCAGAGTCCATCTAAGATTAATGTGAAACCGTCTTATTTACAGGCTGATGGAACTATTACAACGCCAGACGTTGCGCTGGAACAGGATGACATCTTCGGTGTAATCTTCGATGAAGAAGCACTCGGATACACGGTAATGAACCAATGGTCAGCTGCTACACCATTCAACGCAAAGGGTGGATATTCTAACGTATTCTTCCACTTTACAGACCGTTTCTGGAATGACTTTACAGAAAACGGATTAGTACTTTTACTCGATTAAGGAGGTATTTAAATGGGCATATCAGTGAATATGTATACGTTTAGCAAATATGCTAACTCGACGGAACAGCCAGCAGGAGCGGGGACAAGCTTTGATTGTGTACTGAAAGATACAAGCGGAGTAATTAATCCTACTATCGCTCTGAAACTTGATATGTCCTTTAATGTCTCCGCCTACAACTATGCCTATATCCCGGATTTTGAAAGATATTATTTCGTCCGTGAATGGACATGGGAACGCGGCCTTTGGGTTGCCAGTTTGGATGTAGATGTTCTTGCCACATACAAGGCGCAGATTGGCGTTTCAACTCAGTATGTGTTACGCAGTTCTTTTGCTTCAAACGGCAAAATACTTGATACTATTTATCCTACCACAAGTGACATCACGCATCAGCGCGTAGCTGTAGAACTTCCATGGAAGGTGCATTTAGAGGATGGTTACTATGTGGTAGGTATAATAGGCGACGCGAATAACACGTTGGGAGCGGTAAACTATTACGCGTTTACGCAGTCAGAAATGAATGCCTTTAACAAGGCTCTGATGGCGAGTGCAGACTGGTTAAATGTTCCTACAGAGGAAATATCAACAGAGCTTTTAAAAGCTCTATATAACCCCTATCAATATGTTGTTAGCGCATTGTGGTTTCCTAGAGTAATACCGCTTACAGAAGCTCCGGCAGTTGCAAGTATCAACTTCGGTTGGTGGAGCATTACTGTTAAATGCAGGAAGTTAAAAGCGACGGCTACATCGTTCAGCGGTTCGATTAATATTCCGAAACACCCACAAGCCGCAACAAGGGGAGAATACCTTAACCTTTCTCCGTACAGCAGATACACATTAAACTTCACTCCGTTTGGTTCTTTTCCTCTTGATACAACGAAGCTTTCAGGGACAAGCATCTTGAATTACACAGTGCTGATTGACTACATAAGTGGAACAGGAAGACTCAACATTGCTCCGCAGTTTCCAGATGGAAACAGCCCAATTATTGAATCGGTTGAGGGAATGTGTTCAGTTCCGATTCAGCTTGCGCAGATTGCCAGAGATTACATAGGAACCACGGCTACCGCCATTGCTTCCGCTGGGGACGTGGTGCAGAGTGCAGTAACTGGAAACATTGGAGGAGCAATATCCAACTTTGCTTCTGGAATTGACAGTACTTTGAAAGCCGCCGCTCCGCAGTTAAGGACATCGGGTGGAAATGGTAATACATCTAACTTTATCACGGCTCCACAGTTATATTGCCAGTTCTTTAATCTGGTTCAGGAGTATAACGAGAAGTTGGGTAGACCGCTTTGTGAAGCAAGGGTTATCAATACGATACCGGGGTATATTATGTGTATGGATGCGGATGTTAAAACCGCTTCTACACAGACGGAGAATGAAAGAATCAAGGAGTATCTGGAAGGGGGATTTTATTACGGCTAGTTGGCACGCTAAGAAAACAGGAGGATACTCAAGAACCTCCATCGAAGCAATCGATAACGCGAACATGATTTACGCAGTTTTATACAACAAAGGATGGACACTTAACGCGATATGCGGAGTGCTGGGTAACATGGGAGCGGAGAGCGGATACAATCCGTGGAGGTGGCAGAGCGATAAGATAGGAGTCTCTACAGGCTCTCCATGGACAAACAAAGGATATGGACTCGTACAATTCACTCCGGGTGGGAAATATATCAATGACACCAGAGCGAAAGCAATGCCGGGATATGGCCCTAACTTTTCTGATAAAGTGGGAAACATTGCAGACGGAAATGCACAGATATTGTTTGTAGATTCGTATGCAGATTACTACCCTACAGGTGCCTATCCGATGAGTTTCGCAGAGTTCAAGACAAGCACGAAAGACTCGGGAACTTTGGCTAAAGCGTGGTTGTATAATTATGAAAGACCAGCAGACCCGGGAGCTACCGAATCGGCCAGAGCGGAGAATGGAAAGTATTGGTTTCAGGTATTAAGCGGTGAGATACCCCCTGACCCACCAGACCCACCAGACCCACCCGGACCGTCTGGACATCTTGAAATATGGATGTATTTTAAATTAAAAGAAAGGAGGTAAACAAATGCAAGCACCTATGTTTTATGACCACATAAATGCAAAGGAATCGATGGTTAGCCCTAGCACAATGAAGGTTCACAATACTGGGCTTTACAGGCAGTTCCAAAGATATCTATTGCAAGAAGCTATGTCTCCTTTCAAATTCACTTTCCCTAAAACATGGGCGAAGGATTATGTATTATATGTGCTTTATTTGTGGGGGTATTTTGCAATCTTTAACACGGACAAGTTCGGGATAATTCCCCAGCAGTGCGGTCTTTATGGATATGATGTTTTCTACAGACCGACGCATTGTATCATTACGAATCCGTTGTTCAGAGAGACTTATTATCCTAAGATTGGTAAGGACTGTACACTGATTAAATTACAACCTGACTATGGCGGAATTATGGACATCGTTTCATACTATGCGGAAATGATGGCTCTGTGTTCTGAAAGTGTCGCTGTTAACCTTGTAAACTCAAAGCTTTCTTATGTGTTCTTTGCACAAGGAACAAAAGAAGGCGAAGAGGTTAAGAAGATATATGACCAAGTAGGAGCCGGGGAACCTTGCGTTGTTGTAGATAAGAAATTCAGGGGTGAAGATGGAACTCTTGCATGGGAAATGTTCGACCGGAATGTGAAGAACAACTATATTGCCAGCGATATACTGAGCGATATGAAAAAGATTAAGGCAATGTTCGACACGGAGATTGGTATTCCTAACACGAATACTGACAAGAAGGAGAGAATGATTACCAGTGAAGTACTGAGTAACAACGTGGAGACTCTGAGTAAATGCGAGCTTTGGCTGGAAGAATTACAGGCAAGATTTGAAGAAGCTAGGAACATGTTTGGCTTTACTAAAGAAGAGCTGAATGTGGAATGGAGATTCGACTTGACGAAAGGGGGTAACATGGATGAGAGCGTCGCTGTCAATATTGGGGCTGTACCAAAGGGACCCGACTCTGTTTGACGAGTTGGAGTTGCCGGGAGATATGAATAAGGATGTACTGATAGATAGTATTTTATATGAAGCGGCGTCGCTTGAAGCCTATTACCCGGACCCTAATTTCATGAAATTTATGATTGGACGTTGGTCGTTTATGAATCAGAGTATCTGGCAGAAACTCTATGACACAACTGTTCTGGAATACAATCCAATTTACAACTATGACAGAACGGAAGAGTGGACAGAGAATGAGAAAATGCTGGATAGCAGAACAGCCGCTGGTAATGAACTTGAGACTCGTAACTTGAAATCCGGGGAGACATCTAGGACAGATTCAAATGGGGATGTTACAACTACGGGAACTATGAAAACAGAGTTGAACGTGTCGGGGTATAATGAAGTAACGTTTACTCCTAGTGAAGAAACAATTGAAACTCCCGATACTATGACATCCAATAATGTAATAGTTGATGGGACTAGAGATTCTACCGATACTGGAACAGTGTCTATTGACAAAAAAGATACTGAAAGCTTGGACAGAAAAAGAGATAATTTGAGAACTGGAAGAGCTTTTGGTAACATCGGTGTTACTACCACACAGCAGATGATACAACAGGAAAGAGAGACAGTTTTGTTCAATATGTACAAGGTTATTACCGATTCCTTTGTTGACAGATTTTGCTTGATGGTTTACACATAAGGAGGTGAAACAATGGGATTATGGCAACAGTTTCCCTATCCTGATTATCACAATCTGAACCTTGACTGGATGATTACGGAAGTACAGGAAGTTAGGGTTAAGGTAGACGGACTTGTTTCAGAAGTTCAGGCAATGATTGATGGTGCTGAAAAGAAATTCGAAGCACAGTTTCAGGCGTTCAGGAACGAGATTAATCAGACGATTACGGCGCTGAATATTAGGCTGGATGCGTTTGAGAAAATGATTCAGAAACAATTCGCAGATTATCAGGTGAAACTTGATGCGCAGATTGCAAAAGCTATGCAGGATATACAGGCATTACTAGACAAGTTTCAGGGTGAAATCAACGGACAGTTACAGTTGATGCGCGAAATGATTCGCAACAGCGAAGCAAGCACAAGAGCTTATGTAGATGCAGAGATTCAGAAGGTAATCGATATGATTCCCGAGATTACAAGTGTATATGTAAGAAATCCGATTACTGGAAAGATTCAGCCGATACAGGAAGCACTCGATTCGATGAACAATTATTACAGGTATTTTGGATTGAATTGTTTGGAGTACGAATCTAGAAACTGGACGGCAAAAGAGTATGAAGATTTGAACATGACAGCAGTATTTTATGACTTCTACTCTAAGGAAAGATTCGCATGGATATCGCCGTTTACGGGCGAGTGGTTCAGCACATATGACTGGCTTAATATGCTTACAAGTTTCCACAAAGAGAACGGATTGACCGCAACCGAATATGACGCTATTATGATTACTGCACAGGCTTATGATGCATTAATGATTAGCGCATACAACTATGATTTTCAGGGCAAAAACCTTGTTCATACAAGGTAAAGGAGGATAATATATGAGCGCAACAAATAAGACTTTAAATTATGAATTACCGATTTTTATTGACACAGACAAACCGTCATGGCTGGGAGACTGGAACGGCGCTATGACGAAGATTGACAATTCTATTAAGACTGTTGATGGGGTTGCCGAGTCGGGCGTTACGACGGCGAATGAAGCGTTGACAACTGCCGAGGGTGCAGTGACGACTGCCGGAAATGCGCTGACTGCTTCGGGCGAAGCAAAGGATTCCGCTACTAACGCTATTAGTGTTGCTAATAACGCTTCCTTATTAGCCGGAGGGGCTGTTGATAATGCAAACGAAGCGAAAGCTGTGTCTGAAGCAACAAACCGGGCGTTGAACGATTATATAAAGAGTATGAAATTTACAACTTTAGCCGGAGCGCCTGTTACTGGAAGTAAATACCCATCCGAGGTGATTATAAATGAAATTTTTTGTCATATAAAAAGCATTTTATCATCATCTAACATAAAAACAATGGAAAAAGAAACTATTGTTCTTGGAGAATATACGTATTATTATATTTCTTTTAATACGTTTACAGGTAATATTTTTAATCTTCCTGTTCACACCCCAAATACGTCTGCCGGAATTATACATATAGGATATTCATATGGCATTATTCCTACTACCGATGGGTCAAACTTTCCAGGATATACTGCCATCAGGGCGTCTTTTAACGGTTCTCTTACTAGTTTAGGATTGTGGATTGAACAGAATGAATTTAATACAATTAAAGACAGTGTATCTTGTACATCGAATGATTTCTTCTTGCTTCCGGCAAAAGAACGTTTAATAGGTTAATAAATATGGGCGTGCTTTAATGCGCGCCCTTTTAACGTTCCTGTCTTATACATAAAACTTTGCACCGTTTTTGATTCTCTCACACCATAAGTCTAAAATTCTGTCCTCGTACCATTTTCCTGTGATTAATTCACCGTTGGGCAATTTTACACATATAACATCGTTTTCTGTAGCTTCAATTATGCTCCTAACTTCTCTCATTACTTAATCTCCTTCTCACTTTATGTTTGTTGTTCTTGTTTATACTAATATCTTACCACATACTTCCAGAAATGTCAACAACTTTCTACTATTCAAGTTGTCAGACTTGTTGACGCGAAAGGGGGGAAAGGGGGTGAATTGTTTGAATTGTGTCTAAAT
>OLIH01000788.1_pt1 | contig 13806 bp, 13 predicted proteins | sample 1609721 | NCBI WGS metagenome assembly OLIH01 (sample SAMEA4350157, study PRJEB24818) | metagenome | biome: human; feature: gut; material: faeces | place: Denmark | collected 2013-09
GGATTATATTAATCAATTTGCAGAGTTTAATAATTATATTAATTCGCCGGTTGCAGTATATAAGAACGAACTTTACAATATGCCGTTTAACATGAATACTTTTAGCAAAATGTGGGGAATCAGAACTCCGCAGGAGGCAAAAGATATCATTGAAAAACAGAGAAAGGAAACGGGAATAACAGAACCAAAGAATTTGGAGGAGCAGGCTCTGTTTTTGGTAGGTAAAGATATTTATGAAAAATTGGTGAAAGGTTATACCGAGAAACAATGGGGAAGAAAATGCACTGAACTTCCTGCATTTATTATCAAAAGACTGCCTTGCCGATTTATGTATGATAATAATTATTTTAACGACAGATATCAAGGTATCCCTATTGGCGGTTACACACCAATTATAGAGAAAATGCTGGAAGGTGCAGACGTGCGTACGGGTGTTGACTTCTTTGAATTTAGAAAAGAAAATCCAGATATTGCAGAAAAAATAATATTTACAGGCCAGATTGATGAATATTTTGGATATAGTCTGGGAGCGCTGGAGTATCGTTCCGTACGGTTTGAAACAGAAGTACTTGATTGTGAAAACTATCAGGGAAATGCAGTAGTGAATTATACGGATCGTGAAGTCCCATATACCCGTATTATAGAGCATAAGCATTTTGAGTTTGGAAAGCAGGAAAAGACTGTAATTTCCAAAGAGTACTCTTCCGAATGGAGCGTGGGAATGGAGCCCTACTATCCGGTTAATGATGAAAAGAATAATCAGTTATACTTAAAATATAAACAGCTGGCGCAGCAGGAAAATAATGTAATCTTTGGCGGCAGGCTGGGAGATTATAAGTATTATGATATGGATAAAGTAATTGCGGCAGCATTGAATGCAGTAGATAATTTAAATGAATGATGTAGCGATGTTCTGAATAGATACCGCCAGTTGATAAATATATAATATGTCAGCTGGCGGAGTTTTATTTTATTCGTCATTTTAATGGAATTTATAGAAAATGATTATATGACTTAACCTTGCAATAATATGTCGATTCGTATATAATGTTACAGGTATATTAAAAAAATGTTATATTCTGTCACGGTGGTGGGTAAGTGAAAACACATTTACACAAATTTGAATCGACACTCTGGCTTCTGATAAAAGTATTATTGTACGCGTTGCTCCTGACAACATTTATCATGGTTCAGAGACAAGAAAATATAGGCCTTCGCAGACTTTCCAGAACGATGGGTATCACAATTTTTACTTTTGTGATCGTCGGACTTCTGCTCTTAACAGTATATGGTTCTTTTGATGTGGGACGGAGAAAGAGTAAGCCGATTATATATTCTCTGTCTCTTGCTGTAATCTGCACGGATATCATTACCTATCTGCAGGTAATGATCATGAGAGCAAATACAAATATCCATGAGTTTAAACTGCGGGGAATTGAGCTCCTTTTTGTCACGATGGTGATACAGATTATTATAATCATTGTATTTACTTATGCAGGAAATGCCTTGTTTTTTCTGATTCATGAACCAGAAAAATGTTGTGTAATTACTTCGTCACAGGAAAGTCTTGATGTAATTGCATATGCGATGGGGCGATTTAAGAAACAGTATAAAATTTCTTCAGTTTTAGATTACAGAAGCGATGATATAGAGGCTAATATCAAGAAGGCAGACACAGTCTTTATGTATGATGTGCCGTCAGAGCGAAGAATATTTATTATGAGGCTGTGCTATAAATATAAGGTGAATGTATATTTCAATCCGTATCTGGAAGACATTATGGAAGTTAATGCAACTCATTACGTATTGGATGATGTTTATCTGTTCAATAAGAATATCAAGACATTGACCATGGAACAGCGAATTGCAAAGAGGCTTCTTGATATTGTACTCTCCCTAATTCTCGGCGTTTTGAGTTCTCCTTTCTGGATCATAGGGGCTTTGGCTGTGAAATTATATGATGGCGGTCCGATTCTGTTTAAGCAGGAAAGGGCAACGATTCATGGGAAACGTTTCTATGTGTACAAACTTAGAACTATGAAAGAAAATGTTGAGAATTATTCCGCAAAGAAGGATGATGACAGAATTACAACGCCTGGGAAGTTTTTACGAAGAACAAGAATAGATGAACTGCCTCAGCTTCTCAATGTGCTAAAGGGTGATATGACATTTGTTGGTCCTAGGCCGGAGATGCTCAAAAATGTCAGAAGCTATACAAAAGAACTCCCAGAGTTTAAATATCGTCTTCGTGTAAAGGCAGGACTGACTGGTTATGCACAGATAGCGGGTAAATATAATACTACACCAAGAGATAAACTGATCATGGATATGATGTATATTGAGCAGTTTAGTATATTAAGAGATATTCAGCTGATTCTCCAGACTGCAGTAGTATTGCTTCGTTCGGACAGTACAGAGGCGTTTGGGAAAAAAAGAGAGTCAAAGTACAAGTTTGTATCGGCAAAGAAGCAGAAAGATAAAGAAGAATAGAAGAATAAAGTTAAATACTGAATGCAGTAAGATTGATTTCATATCATACAGGGGAAAGTCATGTCAAAGAACGTAAGAAGACGCGGGCACATTCTCGCCCGTAAGAAGAGAGGTAACTGGTTTACCAGACTAAAAATCTGGCAGAGGATTATGCTTTGTCTCGCGGTAGTCCTGATTTGTATGGGATGTGCGGGGACGGCCTATGTCTATGCAAAATGGAATAAGATCGACACGCAGGAGATTAAGGCGGACGATCTTATAATAAACGAGGAAGTTAAGGCGAATCAGGAGCTGGATCTTGGTGATGGATATACAAACGTCGCGTTGTTTGGCGTTGATTCCCGTGATGGTAATCTCGGGGAGGGAAACCGTACAGATTGTATTATTATTGCCAGTCTGAACAATGAGACGAAAGAGATTAAAATGGTTTCCGTGTACCGTGATACGCTTCTTGATCTTTCGGAAGGAACATATCAGAAATGTAATGCCGCATACAGCTACGGCGGTCCGGTTATGGCGATCAATATGCTCAATATGAATCTGGATCTGGATATCGAGGATTATGTGACAGTTGATTTCGGCGCAATCGCGGATGCGATCGATCTTCTGGGCGGTGTTGAGATTGATGTCAAAGAGGAAGAGATCCAGTACATTAACAAGTATATTAGTGAGACGGCGAGATCTGCAGGAAAGGAAGCCCATCGGGTAGAAAAAAGCGGACTTCAGCTTCTCGACGGAAGTCAGGCTACAACTTACGCCCGGATCCGCTCGACCGCCGGAGGAGACTTCACCCGTACAGAGCGTCAGAGACTGGTCATTGAGAAGATGTTCGAGAAAGCTCTGAAGGCAGATCTGGGAACGATTAACGCAATTATCGACAAAGTTTTTCCTCAGGTATCTACCAGCTTTACATTGCAGGAAATACTGATGTATGCTTCGGCATACAGCCAGTACACATTGGGAGACAATATAGGATTCCCATTGGACAAAACGACAGATACATTGTCCGGACTTGGCAGCATCGTTATTCCGCAGGATCTGGTTTCGAATGTGACAAAACTGCATGAGTTCCTTTTCGGAACAGCAGATTATACAGCTTCATCGACTGTACAGACTGTGAATGCCAATATCATCAGTACAGTAAATTCTGCCGGGTCGTTTTCCTCATCAGGAGATTCGGGAAATTACAGCGGTGATTATTACTATGATGACAGCAGTGATTATAGCTATGACTATTATGATGACAGCTATGATTACTATGATGATTCGGATAATGACTATTATTACGATGATTCCGGCTCGGATTATTCGGGCGGAGAGGATTACACTGATTCCGGAACCGGCGGTTCTGGAACAGGCGACACTTCCGGCAGCGGCGTAGATGACAGCGGTTCGAGTGCCGGAGGCGATACCGGCGGAGGCGAAACAGATACCGGAGACGGATCTGATGCCGGAACAGCGGAAAGCGCCTGATTTGACAATATTCTGGACTTTTCGTCACAAAGCGTGTATGATAGTAAACGGATAAATCCATTTCCGGCCATCTGACCGGACAACTATAGAAAGCAATCAAACACAGAAGAGGTAATCGTATGAAAGTATTAAAGAAATTTGCGGGAATGATCCTTGCTGTATGCCTCATGGTTCCAATGGCTGGAACGGTGGTTTTTGCGGCTGAGGGTGTGCTGATGTTCTCTGACCCGTCTGCAAAGGTCGGAGATAACGTGGATGTTGACCTTGTTGTCAAGAGTAACAGCGGAGAGACAGTAGGCGATGTTGAAGTCACTATGACCTACGATCCGAAAGAACTTGAGTTTGTGAGCGGAGATGGCTTTACGGCTGACGGATCCGGTACGCTGACATATTCAGGAACCGGAGACAGCGCGGAGCTGAGAGAGACAATGACTTTCCGCGCACTTACTGCAGGGGATGCGCAGATTACTGTTGACAGCTCGACAGCATCACTTGCAAGCGACGAGTCTCTGGAGCTGAAAGAAGGATCGTCAAAAGTTACGATTGCGGCGGCAGACGACGGTACGACTTCAGTTGAGCCGTCCGGAACGACAGCGGCTGGGGAGACTACAGATATTGTTGTCACGGTAAACGGAACGGATTATAATTTCTCCGAAGCATTTACCAGCAATGATATTCCGGATGGATATTCTGAGACGACCCTGACTTTTAACGGAGAAGAGAGAAAGTTTGTGGCAAATGGAGCGGGTGTTACACTCGGGTATCTTGTGGACGCTTCAGGAGCGGGAAGCTTCTTTATGTTCAATACAGAAGACGCTACTTTTTCACCGTACATCGAATTGAAAATTTCTGATACTACAAGTATTGTGCCGCTGAGTGACGCAGATTCTGTGAGTCTGCCGGATAATTATCAGCAGGTGGATCTGACAGTACAGGAACAGCAGTATCCGGCGTGGTCAGATCCGATGGCTCCGAGATATTATGTAATATATGCGCTGAATACGCGTACCGGAGATAGCACACTGTATCAGTATGATACAGAGGATGGAACTTATCAGGCCTTTACGGTGCCGGCGGATAATACGGATGAGAGTTCGGGAACAGCTCTGCCGGGCAGCATTGGGAAACTGATCGGTGATCATATCCTTCTTTTCCTTATCGCACTGGCTGTTGTTATTCTGGTTATGCTCATCCTGATCATTGTATTTGCTGTTAAACTGGTTCACCGCAATCAGGAACTGGATGATCTGTATGATGAATATGATATCCCTTATGATGATGAGGAGGATGAGGATAAGAAAGCAGACCCTGTAAAGCCGGATAAGAAAAAGAAGAAGAAAGCTGTTGAGGAGCCGGCCAGTGATGAGTACGAAGACGACGACTATGACGATGAGTACGAGGACGACGACTACGAAGATGACGGCGATTACGAAGACGATGATTACGACGACGACTATGATGATGACAGCTACGATGATGATGACAGCTATGACGACGATGAGGATGACGATTACGAAGATGAAGATGACGATGAGGAAGAAGAAGTGACTTCCCGTATCAGGAGAAGCGGAAAAAAGAAAAAGAGCAGTTCTTCAGACGATGATTATGACATTAATTTCATAGATCTGTAATCATAGGGAGACAGATCCGACAGCCGGTTTTTAGAACATTTGTTACCGGATGTTCGGACTGTCTCTTTTTCAATGTTTATTGGACGGTTGAACACAGTTTCATCACAATATGCGGCTATGATAGATTTATAATGAAATCGGCAGAAAGCAGGTAATTCTATGGATAATCAGTATAATTACTATGATCCGGATGATGATTATAAATATGGAAGAGTAAACGGAGTCCAGCCGGAACATAAGCCTCCGAAGAATGTAAAGAAGCATAGAGGCGCGGCAATGGTGGCAGGGGTGGCAGGGCTTGCAATCTTATTTGGCGTTGTATCCAGCGCTGTGTTCCTGACGTCCAATATTGTAGGAGGCCGGATCCTCGGACTGAGCGGGGCATCAGACTCTTCGTCCGCGTCTTCGGATAAAGTAAACGGCGGCACATCCCTGTCAAAATCTTCCAGTGTAGTGACATCGGATGTATCAGATGTTGTGGAGGAGGTTATGCCGTCTATTGTGTCCATAACAAGTATGTCGGTAGAAGAGGTGCAGGGGTTCTTCGGTGGAACTTATCAGAAGAAAAGCGCGGGCGCCGGAACAGGCATTATTATCGGCGAGAATGATTCGGAGCTTCTCATAGTCACGAATAATCATGTTGTGGAGAACAGTGATACTCTGACAGTTACTTTTATTGATGAAACGAGTGTGGAGGCCAATATAAAAGGCGCTGACGCTGATTATGACGTCGCGGTGATTGCTGTCCCGTCCGGATCAATACAGCCTGAGACGCTGGGGGCTCTCAAAGTGGCGACGCTCGGAGATTCGACGGAACTTAAAGTGGGTGAGCCTGCCATTGCGATCGGAAATGCGCTCGGATACGGACAGTCTGTTACAACCGGTGTGATCAGCGCACTTGACCGTTCGGTTGCGGCGACAGACAGCAGAACAGGCCAGACGATTGAGAACAGTGTCAATCTGATCCAGACAGACGCTGCGATCAATGAAGGAAACAGCGGCGGAGCGCTTGTGAATGTGAATGGCGAAGTGGTCGGTATTAATTCTGCCAAACTGATAGGCGACAATGTAGAGGGAATAGGATATGCCATTCCGATCAGCGATGTTTCTGATCTGATCCGGGGACTGATGAACCAGGAAACAAAAGAAAAAGTAGATGAAGATAATCGAGGGATGATCGGTATCATAGGAATCAGTGTGTCGGATGCGTTTTCACAGCAGATTGATCTGCCTGCGGGTGTTTATGTGACAGAGGTTACGGAAGGCGGCGGAGCGGATAAAGCCGGCATGACGAAGGGGTGTATTATCACTGCCATCAACGGAAGCTCTGTAGACAGCATGGATGCGCTGCAGGAACAGCTTCAGTATTATGCAAAAGGGGAGACGGTGACTCTGACGATTCAGATCCCGCAGACGAACGGGGAATATGAAGAACAGACTGTTGATGTCAGACTGAGCTGAGATCCGCGGAAATATACAGACTCCGTAGGAAACCAGATTAAATGGTTTCCTGCGGAGCCTTTTCGGATAAAGCGGCGTATGCCTATTTGTCAAACTCCGAATTGAATGCGTAGAAGTTGCGGCTGTCAAGCTTATCCTGTATGATACGCAGACTTTCTCCGAAACGCTGATAGTGCACGATCTCACGCTGCCTTAAGAAGCGGATGGGGTCGCAGACCTCCGGATCCTTGACAAGGCGCAGGATATTGTCGTACGTTGTGCGTGCTTTCTGTTCCGCTGCCAGATCTTCGTGAAGATCAGTAATGGGATCTCCTTTTGACTGGAAGACAGTTGCGGTCCATGGCATACCGCTGGCAGCCTGTGGCCAGAGTGCGAGCGTGTGGTCCACATAGTACGGGGCAAAACCGGAACGCTCGATCTCTTCGGGGGAGAGGTCCTTTGTGAGCTGATAGACAATGGCGCAGATCATCTCCATATGGGCGAGTTCTTCTGTTCCAATGTCGGTCAGCGTCCCGGCTACTTCTTTATATGGCATCGTATATCTCTGGGAGAGATAGCGCATGGACGCCGCCAGCTCCCCGTCCGGCCCGCCGAACTGGGTTATGATGATCTTGGCAATCTTCGGATTAGTCTGTGTTATTTTTACCGGGTATTGAAGCCTTTTTTCATAATTCCACATAGATCAGCATCCTCCTTCCTGCCATGGCCATGGCTCGTTGATCCAGTTCCACCGTTCGGCGCAGGAATCTTCCGCTGTATCGATGGTGAGCGGACCGTATGCGGCGGCATATTCTTTTAATGCCTCATTGCGTTTTCGGCTCATCTGCCGGAAGTATTCAAGGGCTTTTGTATCGCAGGGGTGAGTATCGAGATAAAGTTTAACGTCATCCACGGCAAAGCTGACCTGATTAATATGGTTTAACAGCTGCCTGCGGTTCATCTGACAATTCATTTGGCTGTTCATCTGCGCATACCTCCTTTCCCAAGAAACGGCTTATCTAGTTCTTTGAAGATAGTTCCGCTTTCCAGTCCTTTGCACGGTTCGTAGATATCCTGCCATTTCTGCCAGGGAACATAGGCCATGGCGATCGGCATGTCGGCCGGAAAATGATCGTGAGTATCCGGACATCCGTCAGTTCTCTGGCGGCGGACGTTCCGGGCCGTCTGCGCTGACTGCATGGGCCGGCGTGAATAGCACATATTATTCTGACAATTTGCCATAGTGTGGCATCTCCTTTCATATTTAAACAAGGCTTTGTATTTAAAGTATGAGAATGCAAAACAGATGTGAATGGGGCGTTGAAAAGATTAGTGAAATATTTCTTTACAATTTGAATTAAATTATATATAATGTATTAAGTCAGCGGGGTGTGGCTCAGTTTGGTTAGAGCGCACGGCTGGGGGCCGTGAGGTCGCAGGTTCGAATCCTGTCACCCCGATGAATAAAAATTATTACACGTTAAAGTATTATCATAAGGGATCAGATCGGGCGAAGGCTTCTTACCGAAACTGGTTCCTTATCTGTTATAAAACAGATTTTAAGCAGAAAGCGATGGTAGGATGAAGAGCAGGATTGTAAGGCCGGTCAACCGGCGTGGACAGACGAACAGGAAGAAGAGAAGCACTGTGTCCGGAGATACACAGCCGATGCGCCCGGTGGGACAGAGCTACGGACGGAACAGGCTGTCTGATACACAGCCGATGCCTGCGGCAGAGATCCGGGCAAAGTACAATGCATACCGGCAGACGATTGACAGAAGACGGGAGGTGCTGCGTACTCCGCAGCCACAGCCCGCGAGAAGGAAACCCCGTACTTCCGCTAAAACGAAGTATGAGAAATATTTTGATTATGATCTGCTTCTGGTGATTGTATTTCTGATGTGTTTCGGTCTGGTAATGCTTTACAGTACGAGTGCATATGAGGCGGATGCCGATTTCGGCAATGATCTGTATTATTTTATCAGGCAGGCTCTGATCGCCGCAGCGGGATTTGTGGTGATGTTCGTCGTTTCTAAGATTGACTATCATATTTACGGCGCCTTTGCTTTTGAGATTTACATATTTGCCATGTTCATGATGGCTCTGGTGCAGACGCCGCTCGGTCTGGAGTTCAACGGCGCCAGAAGGTGGATACGCCTTCCGGGCAACCAGACTCTGCAGCCTGCGGAGATAACCAAGATCGCGGTGATCCTCTTTATCGCATATGAGCTGTGCCGGCTGGGGAAAAAAGCGTATACTCTAAAAGGAATGTTAAGAGTATTTGCATTCGGCGCTATTGCTTCGGGCGGAGTCCTGTTTCTGACGGATAACCTGAGTACTGCGATTATCGTAATGGCGATCACATGTATACTGATATTTGTGACACATCCGAAGACAAAGCCATTTGTTGCGATTGTTGTCGTCGGTGCGCTGATCGCCGCTGTAGGGATTATAATCCTGTCTGTTATGATTGCGAATACAGACGCGGCGGGCAGTGACAATTTCAGGCTTCAGCGAGTTATATCATGGCTGAATCCGGAGGCAACGGCTGCTACGGGAAGCTATCAGGTCATGCAGGGACTGTATGCCATCGGAAGCGGCGGCCTGTTTGGAAAAGGACTGGGCAACAGTACGCAGAAACTGGGAGTGATCCCGGAGGCGCAGAATGATATGATACTGGTCGTCATATGCGAAGAACTCGGAGTGTTCGGCGCTCTGCTGATCCTTATCCTGTTCGGTGTGCTCCTGTACAGGCTCATGTTTATAGCAAAGAATGCTCCGGATCTGTACGGATCATTGATCGCGACGGGGATATTTGCCCATATTGCGCTTCAGGTTATCCTTAATATCGCGGTTGTCACGGGCCTGCTTCCAACGACGGGCATCACGCTGCCGTTCATCAGTTACGGAGGTACGGCGATCCTGTTCCTGATGGCGGAGATGGGAGTAGCCCTTGGAATTTCAAGGCGGATCAGACTGGAAGTAGAATAAGCGCAGTGTGAGAAGGCAGCTCTGGCGTGAACTTGAAAAAAACACATTCTCCCCTTTCTTTCTGAAGAAATGTATGTTATAGTTTTATGTGGTATTGAAAACTACATGTGATGGAAACATGAAATATACATTGCGGTTCGGGAGGGATCATTGTGAATTATAAGATTATTGTAGACAGCTGCGGAGAGCTGACGCACAGGATGAAAAACAGTGGAGTATATGAGACTGCTTCGCTCAGTATGGAAGTTGACGGAGACGTTATCGTTGATGATGAATCTTTTGATCAGGCAGATTTCCTTCGCCGTGTGGCAGCCAGTCCGGAATGTCCGAAATCTTCGTGCCCGTCCCCTGAAAAATATATGGAACTGTACAGCGGGAGTGAAGAGAGGGTGTATGCGGTTACACTTTCTTCGGAACTGAGCGGTTCTTATAACAGTGCGGAACTTGGAAGAAAACTCTGGATCGAGGAGCATGGGGAGAGCAGCAAGCAGATTTATGTATTTAATTCCCGTTCCGCATCGGTGGGAGAAACACTGATCGGGCTGAAGATACAGGAATGTGAGGAGCTGGGACTTGGGTTTGAGGAGACTGTAAGCACCGTGGAAGACTACATTGAAAGCCAGCACACATATTTTGTCCTGGAGAATCTCGATACACTTCGTAAGAACGGACGGCTTACCGGCATCAAGTCTTTTGTTGCCAGCGCGCTTAACATTAAACCGGTTATGGGATCCACTCCGGAGGGGACGATCTGTCAGTTGGGACAGGCGCGTGGCATGAAGCGTGCCCTTGTAAAAATGGTGGATCAGATTGCCAGAGAGGGAAAGGCGACAAAAGACAAGATTCTGGCTATTTCTCACTGTAACTGCCCGGAACGCGCAAGAGAGGTGGAGCGCATGCTGCTCGACAAGATCCATGTGAAGGACAGCTTTATTGTAGAGACGGCCGGGATCAGTACAATGTATGCCAATGACGGCGGAATAATTGTTGTACTCTGAGTTTGATTGTGGTAAACTGTCAATAATGGCTGCTGTGGGAACGGCTGCCGGTGAAAGGAGCCATATGAGATGAGTCAGGAAAAAGTCGAGAGACATAAACAGGAAAAGGCAAACAGAAAGAAGATCATGCGTAAACAGAGGGCCATGAGCATTGTGAGGAAGGCAGTGCTTACGCTTGCAGCTCTGGCACTTGTGGCATGGCTTGGATATTCGGCTTATGATATTTATGAGTCCGGGAAAGAGAGAGTGGTCGCGGAAGTAAACTATGACGCGGTCACGAATTATCTGAACGGTCTTTCCGCGGACGCGGCGGCAGAGTAAGGCAGATATTAAGACTGTACGCCGGAAATACTAATTAAATAATAAGGTGGTAATTTTCAGAGATCCGCCTGATATGAACAAAACACAACATGTAGATGATGGAGTTATTTCCGTTATCTACATGTTCTTTTTTTGCCTGAAAACAGGGCGGTTTTTTAAAGATTTGCAGTTTGAAGAAACAGAAAAAAACAAAAAAAGGGGTTGAAAAAGGGGGTTCAGTGGTTTAGAATGGTGTCAAGTGGTAAAGAGTGGTGGATAGTGGTATAAAGTGGGGAGCGATGTGGAGGCTCACAATAAGAGAAAGGATTCCAGATGTTATTAGGAGAGTTTAACCATAGCATTGATGAAAAGGGAAGACTCATCATCCCGGCAAAGCTAAGGGATGACCTGGGTGACAGTTTTGTCATTTGTAACGGTCTGGAAGGCTGCCTCTTTGTATACTCTCAGGAAGAATGGAACAAATTCGTTGCCGAGCTTGAAACCTTACCACGCATGAACAAGGATGCCAGAATCTTTAAGCGCTATTTCTTCGGGAGCGCCTCTGAGGGCAGTTTTGACAAGCAGGGGAGAGTTCTTGTCCCGCCGTCGCTCAGAAAAGCGGCACATCTGGAGAAAGACGTTGTTCTGGTGGGAGTCCAGGACCGTGTTGAGATCTGGGACAAAGCCCTCTGGGAAGAGCGCAGCCAGGTGAGCGAAGAAGATCTGGATGCGATTGCAGAGCGTATGGAATCCATAGGAATCAGAATCTGACAGGGAGGATATCATGGCATTCAAACACACATCCGTCCTTCTTAATGAGACGGTGGACGGGCTTAATGTCAGGCCGGACGGCATTTATGTGGACGCTACTTTAGGGGGTGGCGGACATGCTTATGAGGTGTGCAGACGGCTGAGTGACAAGGGGAGATTTATAGGAATAGACCAGGACGCAGATGCCATAGAAGCGGCAGGAAAGCGTCTGGAAGGCTTCGGGGAGAAGGTCACGATAATACGGAGCAATTACCGTGATATGAAGCCGCAGCTCCACAAACTGGGCATTGATAAAGTTGACGGAATCGTCCTTGATCTAGGAGTTTCCTCCTATCAGCTGGATACGGCTGACAGGGGTTTTTCTTACCGGGTGGATGCACCGCTCGATATGAGAATGGATCAGAGACAGAAGATGACCGCAAGAGACATTGTCAATGACTACAGTGAATCGGAACTCTATCGCGTGATCAGGGATTACGGAGAAGACAGATTCGCAAAGAATATTGCAAAGCATATCGTTGCAGAGCGCGAAAAGAGACCGATCGAGACAACAGAACAGCTGAATGAGATTATACGGCACGCCATACCGATGAAAATCAGGAAGACGTCGGGGCATCCGTCGAAACGGACGTTTCAGGCGATCAGGATCGAGTTGAACCATGAATTGGACGTGCTTAGGGATTCGCTGGATGATATGATCGACATGCTGAATCCAGGGGGACGGATCTGTATAATTACATTTCATTCGCTGGAGGACAGGATTGTAAAGAGTGCATTCCGTAAGAATGAAAATCCATGCACCTGTCCGAGCCATTTTCCCGTATGTGTCTGCGGAAAGGTATCAAAAGGGAAAGTGGTGACAAGGAAGCCGGTTCTTCCTTCTGAGGAAGAGATGGAATCCAACAGTCGTTCAAAGAGCGCAAAGCTGAGGATATTTGAACGGGCATAAGCAACAGGGAGTAGTTAAGATATATGTTCTGACGGGAAGGGGAGAGCCCGGAGGGACAAAAGCAGGAAAGGGGCAGTTCGCTATGGCAGCAGGGTACAGCACATCTAATAACAGGAGATCTGATCGCAGGGGTAGGAATCAGAGACGGCTGTATGTGTACGGAAATACCGTGCGCCAGGCGGAGGCTGTTCCGGTAAGAGCGCCGAAAGCGCATCCGGCTGAACCGAAAAGAAGGACAAGCCGTCAGGTTGCGAGAAACAGAAACAGGGCCATGAGTATCAGCCCGGCCTACGCTGTATTTCTTACTGCAGCGGCTGTGTGCGCAGTTCTGGTCTGTGTTCTGTATCTGAACCTGCAGTCAGGCGTTGTGAACAGATCCGAACAGGTTACGGCTCTGCAGGAGAGGCTTTCCGAGCTTACAGAGGCGAATGACACCAGATATAACGCGGCGGTGGATTCGGTTGATCTGGAGACGGTGCGCGACAAGGCGATGAATGAGATGGGGATGGTGTATGCGTCTGAGGGTACGGTTGTGGAGTACGACAGTCCTGCCGGCGATTATGTCAAGCAGTACAGCGATATTCCGGAAAACGGCGTACTGGCGCAGTCAAGTGACACATCCCGATAGAATGATTCGGTATGACAGATTATAGTAAGGATATATTGATATGGCCGGAAGAAAGAGAAGAAGAAACAGATTTGAATTTTTGACAAGAAAATTTCCGCTCAGAATGCAACGAAAGCTGGTAATGCTATTTATGGC
>OLIH01000795.1_pt1 | contig 13722 bp, 12 predicted proteins | sample 1609721 | NCBI WGS metagenome assembly OLIH01 (sample SAMEA4350157, study PRJEB24818) | metagenome | biome: human; feature: gut; material: faeces | place: Denmark | collected 2013-09
TTATTTATACTGGCACTGCAGTGAGTCATCTGCGTCCGGTTCATTATTCAGGAGGTAAATTATGCAGAATCCATTGACAGAATCCCGTTTTTCAATGACAAGGAGAAGTTTTTTAAAAATGGCTGCCGGAGCTGCAGCAGGCGCGGCGCTGTTCCGTATTCCCGTGATCGGAGAAGCGGCTTCGGAGCAGGCCGTGAAGCAGAGGCATATACGGCCGGTGTCGTTCCGGAGTCTGCCGTTTCCGGCAGAAGAAGTCGCTGAAAATTCCCAGTTGGTTAGAGAGGCTTATAACGGTATCTTGGCTATGGTGAATACTATCGAAGACGCTTCTCTCAGAAATTATGTCCTTTCCGCAATTCATGATCCGACACCGACCTTTATGCAGGAGTATACATCAGGAAGTGCTGTTAGGAGGCTGTATGGATGTCTGCGCGATCAAGGGCTCATTGATTCATCCAAAATCAGTGAAAATCAGCTGCTTCCGCCTTTCTCAGGGAGGAGCCCCCAGGCTTTTCTGACGGCACCGGGAAGCGGATATGGTGTGAGTCATCATGCCTATCCGGGGGGATTGTGCACCCATGTGGGAACGAATCTTCATATTACAAATTATATCTGCCGGACATACAATGAGGTTTTCCTGTACCAGGTACACCGGGATACAGCTATTGCAGGGCAGGCTCTTCATGATATTGAAAAGCCCTTTGTTTTTCAATGGCAGGAAGACGGATCCAGTCTTCCTGAATATACGATCGCCGGGCAGGGAGCTCATCATGTCATCAGTCTGGCAGAAGTGATTTACCGCGGATTTCCGCCTGATGAAATTGTGGCGCAGGCCTGTGCCCACGGAGCGCCCACATCAGCGAAGGAAGAGGGCGAGGTGGTCGGATGGCTGAAGGCGGCTTCCTTAATGGCTGGAAAGGATCCGGTGAAGTACGGACTTTTAAATGGAAATGGGACAGGACTGCCGGCACCGCATCGCCAGGAAGGATATATTGTCCATCTGGGGGATCATGACTGGGTGCTTTCTGTTCCTGCTGCACAGAAGTCTGTGGCGGTACTGAAGAAAATTGCGGAAGAGGATTACGGGATGGACAGTAAAGCGGCGGATAGTTCTGTTTTTCATGCATTTCGGAATTATATCGGAGCGCAGGTGTCATTAATGTATTTAAATTTTCTGGCCGCGGAGCCGGACGGCGCAGAGCAGGTCAGAAAACTGGTGCACCGCATTGTGACTCCATAAAAGAAAGCCTCTGGAAGATTTCTCTTATGGCCGTGAAAATCCGTAAAATTCTGCTTCGGAATGAGCTGCAGAAGCCTGGTCAGAAACGGGGCTGTTTCTGACCAGGCTCGGATCAGTTGGGGGGGGCAACATTCACATCAATGAAAGCTTTCTATGAATTTCCCACTCAAAGAGTACGGATTGGATCTGTTGAGATATTTCAAGTGAATTTAAATTAATTTATTTTATACATGTATGATTGAAATTTTGGAATCGATCTGATGTTTTCTCATTTTTCATCCAAAAAAATGGTTATTGATGTTGACTTTTATTATCAGTTATACTATAATAAGACCGTAAGCAAGAGTGATAGATTTAAATATATAGATATAATAAAAAGCAGCATAAGGAGGAATTTATAATGTCATTAATTGGAAAAAAAGTCAGTGATTTCAAAGCAAAGGCTTATGTGGACGGAGAATTCAAGGAAGTAACACAGAAGGAACTGGAGGGGAAATGGAGCGTTTTGTTTTTCTATCCGGCAGATTTTACTTTTGTATGTCCTACAGAACTGGAGGATCTCCAGAATAAGTATGAGGATTTCAAGAAAATCGGCTGCCAGATTTATTCTGTTTCCTGTGACACCGAGTTTGTTCACAAAGCATGGCATGATTCTTCAGAAAGAATCGGAAAGATTGAATATCCGATGATCGGCGATCCGACAGGACAGCTCAGCCGTGATTTGGATGTCATGATTGAAGGGGAGGGCCTGGCCGAACGGGGAACATTCGTAATCAACCCGAAGGGCGAGGTTGTTGTGTATGAAGTCAATGCAGGCAATATCGGACGGAATGCAGATGAGCTGTTCCGTAAGGTAGAAGCCGCCCAGTTCGTTTATGAACACGGTGACCAGGTATGCCCGGCCAAATGGCACCCGGGAGAAGAGACATTAAAGCCCAGTATTGATCTTGTAGGCAAATTATAAGGAGGAAACGGCATCATGAAAAAAATATATGATGCCGTGATTGTCGGCGGAGGGCCTGCTGGGCTCTCCGCCGCTATTTATCTGGCAAGAGCCCAGTTTCATGTGCTGGTGGTGGAAAGGGAAAAGATCGGCGGCCAGATTACAATTACGGCAGATGTAGTAAATTATCCTGGAATCGTTGAAACAGACGGTCCCAAACTGACGGAACAAATGCGGATTCAGGCAGAGAATTTCGGGGCTGATTTTCTGATGGCGGATGTGACAGGACTCCATCTTGATGGGGATTATAAGACAGTTCATACCAGCCGCGGTGACATTTCCTGTCTGGGTATTGTGTTTGCAGCAGGAGCCCGTCCCCGCTTGGCAGGATTCAGGGGGGAAAAGGAATTTCAAGGTCATGGTGTCACGTACTGCGCCACTTGCGACGGAGAGTTTTTTACAGGTAAGGATATCTTCGTTGTAGGCGGTGGATTCGCCGCGGTGGAGGAAGGGCTGTTTCTGACACGTTACGGCAAAAAAGTCATCATGCTTGTCCGTTCGGATGATTTTACCTGTGAAACGCCGGCAGTGGATGAGATCAGGGACAATCCCAAGGTTGAGATCTACTGTGATACGGAGGTAACCGGTATCGGCGGGGATTCCATGGTCCGTTCCGTCGATGCAGTCAATAGAAAAACAGGGGAAAAACTGTCTTTTCATGCAGCAGACGGAGAGAATTACGGCGTATTTGTTTTTGCAGGGTATGAGCCAGCCAGTGAACTTCTTAAAGGGAAGGTCGCTTTGGACAGTCATGGATATATTCTTACCGATGCCAACCAGAAAACGGATGTGGACGGTGTCTATGCGGCAGGAGATATTTGTGTCAAAGAGCTCCGGCAGGTGGTAACAGCGGTATCTGACGGTGCAGTAGCAGCTACATCGCTTGAAAAACATCTTTCACAAATGTACCGCAGCCTGGGCCTGAAGAGAGAACCGCTTGCAGTGAAGGAAAGCATGGAGAAAAAATCAGCACAGGAGAAGCCCCAGACAGGCACAGCCCGTCCGGGTGCATTCCTTGATGATTCCATGCGTCAGGCGCTGGCTCCTGTTTTTGAACGTTTTGAGCATCCGGTGGTTATCCGTTCGTATACAGATGATTCAAATATGACGGCTGAGAATAAAGAGATACTGGAAGAATTGAAATCCATGACGGATAAAATCCGTGTGGAGTATGTGCCTGCTCCCGATGAAGATCATAAGCATACATTGTCTATCTGTGATGAATCAGGACATGAGAAGGGCCTTCGTTTCCACGGAGTGCCCGGGGGACATGAATTTAATTCTTTTGTTCTGGCATTGTATAATGCAGCCGGTCCCGGACAGTCTCTGGATGGGGAAACAGAAAAACGGATCAGGGATTTGAACCGACCTGTAAAATTAAAAATTGCTGTTTCTTTGTCCTGTACCATGTGCCCCGATCTGGTGGCCGCCGCGCAGCGGATTGCAGCAGATAATCCTCATGTGGAAACGGATGTTTATGATCTGCAGCATTATCCCGATATGCAGAAAAAGTATAATATTATGAGTGTGCCATGCATGGTCATTAATGATGAAACGGTAGAGTTCGGAAAGAAAAGCGTTCCAGAACTGCTGGATCTGATGCAGGCCTGAGCAAAATATTAAAAAAGGATTTTCCCCGTATACGGGGAAAATCCTTTTTTAATAGAGATATTTCAGTGGCCAAATACTTTGCGCATCTGTTCCAGTCCCTGTCCCAGTGTTTGTCTGGGACAGGCGATATTCATCCGTACGAAGCCGCTTCCTTCTGGACCGAACAGGATGCCCATGTCCATCCACAGATTGGCTTTGTAAACCAGTTCTTTTTCCAGATCTTCATCGGTCAGACCGAAGCTTCGAAAATCGAGCCAGATCAGGTAAGTTCCGTCAGGTTCCACAAGTTTTATGCCCGGAATGTGTTCCGTCAGATATTTTCTTGTGAAGTCCAGGTTTTCTTTTAAGTAGTTTTTGACATTCTCCAGCCAGGGCCGCCCTGCGCTGTAGGCGGCTTCTCCCGCTACAACAGCCATCGTGTTGAGCTGGGAGTAGCCGGCACGGACCATTTCTTCCTGAAAGGCGCGGCGCAGGGTTTCATTGGGAATCCAGATATTGGAGTCCTGCAGTCCGGCCAGGTTAAAAGTTTTGCTGGGGGCTGTGCAGGTAATAGTAAAATCTTCTTCGCCGTGGCGCAAAGAGGCAAATACGGTTTGACGGTGCCCGGGATAGGTGAAGTCTCCGTGGATTTCGTCGGCAATGACACGGACACTGTATTTTCGGCAGATGCTGCTGAATCGGTCCAGCTCTTTTTCGGTCCATACCCGTCCCACCGGGTTATGGGGACTGCAGAGAATACACATTTTGACGTCATTCTCGGAAATCTTTTTTTCCAGATCTTCCCAGTCCATTTCATAATGCTCATTTTTCAAAATCAGGGGACTGGTGACCAGTTTCCTGTGGTTCGCACGGATTGATTCAGAAAAAGGATAGTAAACAGGGGGCTGGATGAGAACCGCATCACCGGGATGGGTGAGGGCGCGGATAGCCGTGCATATGGCAAAGACAACGCCTGGGGTCTTCACCAGCCATTCAGGTTTGATTTCCCATCCAAAATAGGACATATACCAGCTGCGGAGGGCGCGGACGTAAGGAATGCCGCTTTCAGTATATCCGAAGATACCATGGCGGACAGATTTTTCCAGGGCATCCAGAACAGGCTGTGCAGTTTTGAAGTCCATATCTGCCACCCAGAAAGGAAGGATATCTTCCGGCTTTCCTCTTTCGGCAGCACAGTCGTATTTGAGGGAATGGGTATTTTTTCTGTTGATGACCGTATCCAGTGTATATGACATTTTTTCCTCCTTTATTGAATGGCCTGTGATAAATCAGCGATCAAATCGTCTGCAGATTCCAGGCCAACAGACAGGCGGAGCAGGCAGTCGGTAATCCCTCTGGAATTTCGTTCTTCTTCGGAGAGGTCTGAATGGGTCTGTGTGGCCGGGTAGGTAATCAGGGTCTCTGTTCCGCCCAGGCTTTCAGCGAACCGTATGACGGAAAGAGAACGGAGGAGCGAAGCCGCGGTTTCCGGTGTATCTACGGTAAAGGATAGCATGGCCCCTGCGCCCCGGGCCTGACTGAAATGGATTTCTTTGTCGGGGTAATCCGGGAGACCCGGGTAGATAACAGCGGTAACACGGCTTTGACGGGACAGCCAATCTGCCAGTACAGCAGCTGTTTGCTGCTGAGCTTCCATTCGGATAGCCAATGTTTTTATGCCTCTCAGAGTCAGCCAGCTGTCAAAAGGAGCCAGACAGGATCCAATGGTTTTGTACAGATAGCGGAGTTTTTCAGACAGTTCGGAAGAAGCTGTGACCAGAAATCCTGCCAGGGTATCATTATGTCCGCCCAGATATTTTGTGCCGCTGTGTACGACAATATCGGCGCCCAGGTCAAGGGGATTCTGAAAGTAAGGAGTCATAAAGGTATTGTCTACGATAAGAATGGCTCCGTATCGGTGGGCCACATCGGCAGCCTGTCTGATGTCAGAGGCATGCATCATAGGATTCGTGGGTGCTTCCAGATAGAGGGCCTTTGTTGCAGGGGTGAAATGCTTTTCCAGATCTTTTGTGCAGGAGGTATTGAAAAACTGGAAGTGAAGTCCGTTTTTTTCTGAAACACTGCGGAAAAGGCGTATGGAGCCCCCGTACAGATCGTCAGATGACAGAATTTCATCACCGGGGCGGAATAGTTCCATAAGCAGACTGATGGCGGCCATGCCGCTGGAGAATGCCATACAGTCAATACCGTGCTCTAAAGCAGCTACCGCTTTTTCCAGATGGGCCCGGGTTGGATTTTGTACCCGGGAGTAGTCATATCCAGTGCTTTCTCCCAGAGCGGGGTGGGCGAATGTAGCTGTTTGATAAATTGGTACCGAAACAGATCCTGTGGAATTTGCCGGATCATCACCGGCGTGAATACAAAGTGTCCTGATATCCATTGAATTTTGACCTCCTGTCACTACCATCATAAATCGGGGCAAATAAAAAATCCATCCCTTCTTTGTAGAAGAGACGGATTTGATCCCGTGTTACCACTCTGCTTTACCCGTCCGTCGCCGGTACGGGTCTCATCAGGTACGCAGGCCTATGCCTTCAATACCATAGCGCTGTAACGGGCGCACCCGGACGGCTTGATCATTCAGCCGGTCCTGCTCCGAGTCCATGTTCTGCATAAGTCTCTGCCCCGCCTTTCACCATGCGGCGGGTCTCTGTGACAGTCCCTTATACATACTCTTCTCATCCTTGCTTGTTATCTGATTAGGGACATGATAGCATGATCGGAATAGGTTGTCAAACAGAATATTATGCCGCTGCCGGTGTGTTATGCATTTTTGGCGGGTCTGTGCTATAATTACGGCTGCTGATAGGAGGAAAAAGGATAATGGAAAAACCGATCATCGGTTCTCTCCGTCTGGACGGATGGGCAGCACTTGCGCCTATGGCAGGAGTCAGTGATCTGCCTTTCCGTGTGATTGCCCGGTCCATGGGTGCGGCTTTGGTAACCACAGAGATGGTCAGCGGAAGAGGACTCTTTTTTAAAAATGAAAAGACACAGGAGATGCTCAGGATTGACAAGACGGAGCATCCGGCGGTACTGCAGATTTTCGGAAATGATCCGGATATTATGGCCATGGCGGCGCAGGCGGCAGAAAAAGCCGGGGCTGATGCCGTTGATATTAACATGGGCTGCCCCATGCAGAAGGTGGTAAAAAATGGTGACGGGTCTGCCCTGATGCGGGACCTGCCTCTGGCAGAATCGGTTATCCGGGCAGCAGCCCATGCTGTGTCGGTGCCAGTTACGGTCAAAATGCGCCTGGGCTGGGACCGCAGCAGTCTGAATGCCGCCGAACTGGCCGCCGCGGCGGAAGAAGCCGGGGCGGCGGCAGTGACTGTTCACGGCAGAACAAGGGAGGAGTTTTACAGCGGCCATGCAGACTGGAGTGAAATCCGCAGGGTTGTAGAATCGGTTCATATCCCGGTTTGGGGAAACGGGGATGTAACAGATGGACCGTCAGCCAAAGCGCTGATGGAGGAAACCGGGTGCTGCGGCGTGATGATTGGACGCGCGGCTTGGGGAAATCCATGGATTTTCCGTCAGATTAATGCATATCTTGAGATGGGAATTGAAATTCCGGGTCCCAGCCGGCGCGAGCGTATGGATATGGCGGTGTATCATCTCCGCGCATTAGCAGATATGAAGGGAGAGTGGGCGGCAGTCCGCGAAATGCGTGCCCATGCGTGCCGTTATTTTCACGGACTTCCCCGTGCAGCAGCGCTCCGCAGGGGGGTTATGAGAGCGCAGTCGGTAGATCAGTTCTGCCATATTCTGGAAGAGTATGCAGCGGAGGAAGGCGGTATTCTGTAAATTCTGTAAAAAATTTTATTTTATATAGTGGATTTCTTTCTGCATCAAGAAGATGCATGAACGGGCACCGTCTGATGCAGATCTGTAAAAGCCCGCGGCGGCGGGGATCCGGCCGCTGTATATAAGGTTGAATTTTATCATATTATCGGGGTCAGTTTATTGACAACGGAAATTTTACACATTACAATAAAAAAGGATTGAGCCTGTGCAGGAACGCGGGCTGTTTTGAGTCAAAGGAAAGCCTGTGCAGCATGAAAAAGCGCCGGCTTTTCTTGTTTTCAACGTGAAGGGAGTATATGAATGTTAGACAAATGGTTTCGGCTTTCCGAGCGCCAGACCACAGTCAGGACAGAAATCATGGCGGGAATTACCACGTTTATTACCATGGCTTATATCCTGTTTGTTGCGCCAGGGGTTCTTTCGGCGGCAGGAATGGACAAGAATGCTGTTTTCCTGGCTACGGCTATCGGAGGCGGTTTGGTGACAATTGCCATGGGGTTATTTGTAAATTATCCCATATGTCTGGCTCCCGGTGTGGGTCTGCTGGCATTTTATGCATTTACCGTGTGCATCGGTATGCAGGTGCCATGGCAGACAGCATTGGGGGCTGTTTTTATTTCAGGCATTGTTTTTATCATCCTGACGGTAACCCATATCCGGCAGATGATTATCGAAGGCATTCCCAACTCCCTGAAATCAGCCATTACAGTAGGTATCGGATTATTTATCTGTATCATTGGATTAAAAATGTCGGGACTGATGGCAGTCAATCTGGCACTGTCACCAGATGTACTGCAGGCCGTTGTATCGGCCGGCGGACATTATACAACCGGGGCCAATGATACTGTATTCGGCCTGGGAGGCATGACGTCGGGCAATCATCTTCTGACGATTTTCGGACTGTTTTTTACAGCTGTTCTCATGAGCCGTCAGATCCCGGGATCCATTCTGATCGGCATATTGACTACGACGGTGGTTTCTTATGCAGCCGGTCTGAGTCACCTGCCTTCAGGCTTTTCTCCTCTGCAGATGCCGGATTTCTCCAATAATGCTTTTTTTCAGCTCGATATTGCAGGAGCCCTTCATATGGGACTGGCCACTATTGTCCTGACATTTACATTTGTAGAGCTTTTCGATTCCATGGGCACCATGGTGGGAACGGCTACGAAAGCAGGTCTTGTCAATCCTAAGACCGGAGATTTCCCGGGCATGGGGAAAGCTCTGTTTACGGATGCCTTCGGTGTCTCTTTCGGTGCGCTTTTGGGAGCCTCTACGATTACGGCTTTTGTGGAATCGGCGGCCGGGGTCGGTGCAGGCGGGCGTACAGGCCTGACGGCGGTAACCTGCGGATTTCTGTTCCTGATCAGTTTGTTTTTAGCACCTATAATGGGCCTGATTCCTGAAGCGGCAACAGCCCAGGCGCTCATCCTGGTAGGAGCTCTTATGCTGGAAGGTGTTAAAAATATTGATTTTTCTGATTTTACAGAAGTGTTTCCTGCATTTCTCACGATTGTTCTCATGCCTTTTACGTACAGCATTGCGAATGGAATCTGCGGAGGATTTGTTGCTTATTCTCTGTTGAAGCTGGCTACCGGCCGCGGAAGAGATGTCCATCCGATTGTTTATATTCTTTCCGTTTTAATTATTGCCCGGTTCATTTTCCTGGGAGAATAAGGAGGAATTTTCATGCATGCATCGGTGATTATGGGAAGTGATTCCGATCTGCCAGTTATGAGAAAAGCACTGGATATTCTGGAGGAGTTCGGCGTGTCCTATGATGCGGTCTTGGCGTCTGCCCACAGGACGCCGCAAAAGCTGGCTGATTTTGTGGAAGCTGAAGAAAAGAAAAACTGTGCCGTATATATTGCCGGTGCCGGCATGGCGGCAGCTCTTCCCGGTGTGGTTGCCAGTTTGACATGCCGTCCTGTAATAGGAGTCCCCCTGGCCGGTTCCCGGCTGGAGGGAATGGATGCACTGCTGTCGATTGTGCAGATGCCTTCGGGCATGCCTGTGGCCACCGTTGCAGTTGACGGAGCCAAGAATGCCGCTTTGCTGGCGGTGCAGATTGGGGCCGTATCAGATCCGGCGCTGGCAGAGAAGTACAGCGCTTATCGGAAAGAAATGGCGGACCAGATTGATCATAAAGATAAAAAGCTCCAGAAAGAACTAGGGCGATGAGTTTACCAAAAGGGGGATTTATCATGAAACAATTGGATATGCTGTATGAGGGCAAGGCAAAAAAGGTTTATAAGACAGACGATGAAGATCATTATATTGTCCATTATAAAGATGATGCCACGGCGTTAAACGGAGCCAAAAAAGGAACTATTTATGACAAGGGCGTTTTCAATAATAAAATTACTTCTTTCTTTTTCACATTGCTGAAGAAAAACGGCATCGACAATCATTTTGAAAAAATGATTAATGACAGAGACCAGATTGTCAAAAAGCTTCAGATGCTTCCTCTGGAGGTTATCGTCAGAAATGTGGTGGCCGGATCCATGGCAAAGCGCCTGGGACGTGAAGAAGGGGAAGTGCTCATCAGACCGACAGTAGAATTTTCATTAAAGAGTGATCCTCTGGATGATCCTTGGATTAATGAATATTATGCAGTTTCTCTGGGGCTGGCTACAGAGGAACAGGTAAAAGAAGTCATCCGTCAGGCTTTTGCTGTGAATGATGTGCTGAAGCCTTTCCTGGCGGATAAAGGAGTTGTTTTGGTCGATTTTAAATTGGAATTCGGACTTTTTCACGGCCAGGTGATGCTGGGGGATGAAATTTCTCCGGATACATGCCGGTTCTGGGATGCAGATACACATGAACATCTCGATAAGGACCGTTTCCGCCGTGATCTGGGAGATGTAGATGGAGGATATAAGGAAATGCTGAAGCGCCTCACTGGTGAAGTCCTGTGATCTGCAGAACGGGGGATGACGGTTTTGATAAACCCCACGAAGAGTGCGGAGTATTTGGGATTTACGATCCTTCGGTCAATGTGACGCCGGAAGTGTATTACGGACTTTTTGCCCTGCAGCACAGGGGACAGGAAAGTGCCGGAATGACGCTGGTTGACGGAGACGGGATGAAGAGTTACCGGGCCATGGGGCTTGTCACGGAGGTGTTCCGTACGCTCCCGGACTGCCCGGGGGCACATATTGGAATCGGTCACGTCAGATACAGTACCACCGGTTCTTCTATTCCCTGCAATATTCAGCCTCTGCAGGCAGATTGTGCAGAAGGTCCTCTTGCGCTGGCGCATAACGGCAATTTGGTCAATATGGGCCGGATCCGGGCTGCACTGCTGGAGGAGGGCGCTGATTTTCAGACAACTATGGATTCGGAAGTCATCGTTAAGCTGATTGCCCGTTCGCATGCAGGGACGGCGGAGGAAAAAATTTGCGATACCATGAGTCGTATACGGGGAGCCTACGCTCTGGTAATATGTACTGGACATTCGGTTATCGGTGTACGGGATCCTTTTGGATACAGACCTCTTGTTATTGGGAGGACGTCCCGCGGGGGATGGGTCCTGGCATCGGAGACTTGCGCGCTGGATGCAGTCGGGGCACAGCGGGTCCGTGATGTGCAGCCCGGAGAGATTGTTACGGTAGATGCGGAAGGGATTCACAGTATATTCTGCCGTGAAGCCGGAGGGCACCGCCGGGCCATGTGTGTGTTTGAATATATTTATTTCGCACGGCCGGACTCCATTATGAACGGTCAGAGTATTTACCAGGCACGGCTCAATATGGGACGGGAACTCTGGAAGGAAACAGGATATGAGGCGGATGCGGTCATGAGTGTTCCTGATTCGGGCAACGTGGCGGCTCTTGGCTATTCTCATGCATCAGGTATCCCTTATATAGAAGGGCTGATGAAGAATAAATATATGGGCCGTACTTTTATTCAGCCTGATCAGAACATGAGAGAAAGAGCTGTGCGTATGAAACTGAATCCGGTTAGTGAAAATGTAATGGGCAAGCGCATTGTGCTGATTGATGATTCGATTGTGCGGGGTACGACCAGCGGCATTATTATCCGTCTTCTCAAGGAAGCCGGCGCTGCAGAAATTAATTTATGCATCAGTTCGCCTCCCGTGTGTTATCCCTGCTTTTTCGGTATTGATACAGCAGAGAGAAAACAACTGATTGCAGCGAAATATTCCTGCAGTGAAATCTGCCGCATGATTGGGGCAGACAGACTTCATTATCTGTCAAAAGACGGGCTGGCCCGTTCTATTCAGGCAATTTCTCGAAGGGATCTTTGTTTTGCCTGTTTTGACGGAAAATACCCGGAAGCTGTTCCGGCGTTTTCAGAAGAATAAGGAGACTGTAATGACAGAAAAGAAGAAAGGGCTGACTTATGCAGACGCCGGCGTAAATATTGATGCCGGCAACCGGGCGGTGGAATTAATGAAGGATTCCGTCAGGGCTACTTTTACAAAGGGAGTTATCGGAGATGTGGGAGGATTCGGCGGACTGTACAGCCTGTCGGAATATATGTCCGAGGATCCTGTTCTGGTATCGGGCACTGATGGTGTAGGAACAAAGCTCCGGCTGGCTATCGAACTGGGCATGCACGGCACAATCGGTCAGGACTGTGTGGCCATGAGTGTCAATGATATTCTGGTACAGGGCGCCCGTCCCCTGTTTTTCCTTGATTATATCGCTTCAGGTCAATTGGATCCTGAACAGACGGCACAGGTTGTGCGGGGTGTGGCCGAGGCCTGCCGCGAGTCGGGATGTGCGCTTCTTGGCGGAGAAACAGCGGAGATGGCAGGGTTCTATGCACCCGGTGATTATGATCTGGCGGGTTTTGCAGTGGGGATTGCAGACCGCCGCCATTTAATTACAGGAGCTGATATTTGTGCCGGTGACGTGATTTTGGGGCTGCCTTCTTCGGGAGTACACTCCAATGGGTATTCGTTGGTCCGCCGGATACTGGCTGACCGGCATCTCGATCTGCATCAGGAGTATGACTCGATGGGCCGTACTCTCGGAGAGGTCCTTTTGACACCCACCAAATTGTACCCCCGTGTCATTCTTCCTCTTTTTGGACAGTGCCGTATCAAAGGCATGGTCCATATTACAGGAGGCGGATTTTATGAAAATATTCCCCGTGTTCTGCCGCAGGGGACTGCGGCGGAACTGGATGGAGATGCCTGGGATATTCCTTCCGTGTTCCCGTTTTTGATGAAAGAGGGCGGTGTAGAGGCCCATGAAATGTACCGGACTTTTAACTGCGGCATCGGCATGATCCTGATTCTTTCTGAAAAGGACGGAGCTGACTGTGAAGCATTTCTGCGCAGCCGGGGAGAATCGGTTTTCTCCATAGGGAGAATTGTCGACGGGGAACGTACAGTATCCATTAAGGGTGGCCTTTTTCATGGCGCGTAAAAGAATTGTTGTTTTTGCGTCGGGACGGGGATCCAATGCAGAAGCTATTTATGAAGCTTCCAGAAACGGGACTGTCAACGGAGACGTGGTTATGGTTTTTTCCGACCGAAGCCAGGCGGCGGTACTGCGTAAAGCTGCTTCCTGGGGGGTGCCTGCTTTTGCTGCCGATCCAGGCGGATTTTCATCAAGGAAAGCATATGATGAGGCGCTGCTTCGGGCGGTGCTGCCTTACCGGCCGGATCTTATATGCCTTGCAGGGTATATGAGAATATGCGGCGCTGAGCTGGTTCAGGCTTTTCCCGGACGGATTATGAATATTCATCCGGCCCTCCTTCCCAGTTTCCGCGGACTTCATGCGCAGCGACAGGCTGTGGAGGCAGGGGTGAAAGTGGCAGGCTGCACGGTGCATTTTGTGGGGACCGGACTGGATGACGGGCCTATTATTACGCAGACTGCCGTTCCGGTTTTTGATGATGATACGGAAGAGTCCCTTTCGGAACGGATACTGCAGGAGGAACATCCTGCCTATGTACGGGCTGTGAAGGCTTTTTGTGAAGACCGTCTGCGGATAGAAGGGCATTGTGTGCATGGACTGCACGGAAAGGGAGCCGGATTATGAAGATAAAAAGAGCGCTTCTCAGTGTTTCTGATAAAACGGATATTGT
>OLIH01000798.1_pt1 | contig 13693 bp, 8 predicted proteins | sample 1609721 | NCBI WGS metagenome assembly OLIH01 (sample SAMEA4350157, study PRJEB24818) | metagenome | biome: human; feature: gut; material: faeces | place: Denmark | collected 2013-09
CAGCCGCTGAGAAGATTTTGATATCTTACGAGAGGCGGTTTCGAGGGTAAAAAAGCAGCGTTAAAAATCAGTAAAACTGTATCATACAGTATGGCGATCTCCTTCCAATGACATTGTATTTGGGGGAGATCGCTTTTTGGTATTTCCGCAAAGCCCAAAATCCAGCCCCAGGAAATGGAATATTCGTTCAGTGCGTCTTTTCAGCTGGAGGAGCAGACGAGAGAATGAGTGCAATTTGCGTTAGCACCCAACGTGGGAAATGAAGTGCAGCTGAAACGTTTTAGTCCCGACTTAACACCCACAGGCCCGGTAGGCCCGGTAGGCCCGGCTAAACCATCAGCGCCGGTCGGCCCAGTGGGCCCGGTAGGCCCAGCTAAACCGTCGGCACCGGTCGGCCCGGTGGGCCCAGTAGGCCCGGCTAAACCGTCGGCACCAGTCGGCCCGGTGGGCCCAGTAGGCCCGGCTAAACCGTCGGCACCAGTCGGCCCGGTGGGCCCAGTAGGCCCGGTCAGACCATCAGCACCAGTCGGGCCAGTCGGCCCAGTGGGTCCGGTTGGCCCGGTTGGACCGCCAGGAGTGGGATCTTCGATTGTTACAATTGCGGATCCCTCAGTTACAGTAATATCCAGCGTAGTAGACTGAAAAATCAAGCTTTCGCCAAATCCTACCGTAGCCGTTCCTGCAGTACCAATTACGTTAAAGAGTGTGGTTCCGGGCGCAATTGTTCCCGTGGGGCCAGTGGGGCCGGTGGCTGCATTACAAATAGGTCAAATTAAAAAAACCTCATAAACGTCAGGCGGCGGTACATTCGAAAAAATTTTGCAGTCGTATGGAACGCGGCAGGCAACAAATTCCGTTTGCATGGGAAAGTTCCTGGAATTTATAAATCGGTTTATGTTCAATAAAAAGCAATAAGCCGCCAGGTAAGAAAGATACACTTTGTATAAATGCATAAAATATAGATAAAAATATATCTATATTTTTTATTGAAAACTGTTTAATCTTATGATATTATACTAAAAACAAATTTTGTTTTGTGTAAATAGAAAACGTTTTCTATTAGTTTTAATGATTGTCAGTGGATGGAGCCAAGCGCTCTGATTTATTTTTTGTACAGATAGAAAACGTTTTCTATCTGTTCCGGGCTTTCCCGAAAGGAGTCTCTGATGAAAAAATCATCCAATCAAAATGCACGCCGACCGACCATATTAGATATTGCACGGCTGGCGCAGGCTTCCCCTGCGACGGTTTCCAGAGTGCTGAACGATGCGGACTATCCTGTTACGGAAGAGCTGCGCGAACGGGTGCGCAGCGCTGCCAGACAACTCAATTATCAGCCGAATATTTTCAGTCAGATGCTCAAAGGGGTTTCCAGCCGCGAGATAGGCATCATTGTTCCCGACCTGATCAACCCGTTCTACGCGCAGCTGGTCTCTGCGGTTGCAAAGCAGTGCGTGATTCACGGATTCGCGCCAATTGTCTGCTGCTCCTACGACAGCCCGCAGCTGGAGGATCGGCAGATCGATATTCTGCTGCGTCAGCAGGTGGCGGGTATTTTGCTGTCCTCCATCAACGACAGTGACGATTCGCTGAAAAAGCTCGTCGGCCCCGGCGCGCCGCCTTTGATTTTGTTTGACCAAAGCCATGAGGGCTTTATAGGGAACAGCGTTTCCTTCGATTTTTTTAAGGGTGGGTACATGGCCGCCCAGTACCTGATCCAATGCGGGCACCGAAACATTGCGTTTATGAGTCATCCGCTCACCCGCAGCAGCCGCAAGCAGATTTTCGACGGTTACTGCCGCGCCCTTTCTGAGGCCGGCATCGAAATCAAAAAGGAAATGGTGCTCATCCGCCCCGCAAAGCAGAATACGGAGAGCGATGTCGATTTCGATAACGGCAAGGCCTTGGCACAAATGCTGCTGGGATGCTCCTGTCTGCCGGACGCCGTGATGGCGATCAACGATATCACCGCCATCGGTATCATCGATTTGCTTTCCCAGCACGGCGTCAAGGTGCCCCGCGATCTATCGGTCATCGGGTTCGACAACATCCCCATGTCGGCCATGATCAGCCCGCCGCTGACCACGATTCACCAGCCGGCGCTCGAAACCGGCCGTGCAGCGGCAGATATGCTGTTCGCGCACATTGCAAATCCGAAACTAAATTCGACGCAAATCATGATTCAGCCCGAACTGGTGCTTCGCCAGTCGGTCAGAAAAAACAAAAATGCGATAAAAGGAGATCAGATCATGCATACCAGGTATGAAGAAGTAGAGCTTCAGATTTTTGAAAGCAGAGAGGAAATGGGCAGAGCCGCGGCTCAGGACGCTGCGGATACCATCCGCGACATTCTGGAGCACAAAGCTGCCGTCAACTGCATTTTTGCCGCTGCCCCTTCCCAGAATGAGTTCCTTGACGCGTTCGTACAACAGAAGCTTCCTTGGGAGCGCATCAACGCGTTTCATATGGACGAATATGTCGGTCTTCCTCTTGGCAGCCCGCAGTCGTTCAACGGTTTTCTCAGCCGGTCGATTTTTGACCGCGTTCCGTTCGGCTCCGTTCACCTGATCAACGGCGCGGCGGATCCCCAGCAGGAATGCGCGCGCTACGGCGAGCTTCTGGAAAAAAATCCTCCCGACGTGGTGTTCCTCGGCATCGGAGAAAACGGCCATATCGCGTTTAACGACCCCGCTGTCGCGGATTTTCACGATACGAAAAAAATCAAGGTGGTTCAGCTGGATATTGCCTGCCGTATGCAGCAGGTTCACGACGAGTGCTTCGCTTCTCTTGATCTGGTGCCCAAAGAAGCGCTCACCCTGACTGTTCCCATGTTGATCAGTGCGCCCTACCTGTTCTGCATTGTGCCGGGTGAGCGTAAAGCCGGCGCGACTGCCGCCGCGCTTACCGGGGAAATCAGCGAAGCCTGCCCTGCCAGCATCCTCAGAACCAAAAAAGGCTGCCGCATGTACATTGACCGCGACTGCGCCGTTAAGCTTTGTCGCGCAGCGTATACCAAACAAACGCACACAACAGGAAAGAGGGAGAACAACCTGAAGTGGAGAAGCTCCAACGTATGGTATTTGGCGGGCATCGGCATTCCTCTAGTCAGTATCGCCGTTTTGGGAGTTAAGGCGGTCTGGCCCTCAATCTGGGGCAGCGCTGCCACCCTTGTCGTCACGGTGCTGCTGCTCAGGGCACTGATCGGCAAAATTCGGTTTATTCCACATCCCTTTGCACAGTATGGCGAGCTCGAACCGCTGGAGCTTGATTTGCCCGGGGACCCGGGAATCGATCTCTATACAAGCAGATCCATGTGCCGGTATGATTTTGTTCTGCGCATCGTCGAGTTCCTTTCGCCGTTTTCCTTCGAGGGCGGCCGCCCCAAGGTCGTCATCAATCCCCGTCTGCTGGAAGAAAAGGGCGAGAGGTTTATGCAGATTGCCGTGATGCGCGAGGTGGAGCGTTACCGCAGAAATTATCAGGCTGTTACTATTTTGCGGCTGGTGCTGCCGTTGTTTGCCTTCGCGATTGCCGTCTTGACTGTTTTTGCGTTTGATATTCCGCTCACCGAGCGTTTGGGCGCCTTTTGGGTACAGTTTGCAATGCCGTTCCTGTGTACCATCTTGCTGGGTTTGCACCTGTTTTTCTGGAACAGGCGTATCTCCGCGATGGATGCGGAATTGGATTTGTTTTTAACGTCCGTTTTTGCTGTTGAGGACGTTAAGCGATATATCATCAGTGTGGGCGAATTGGAGAGGGGGTATGAAAAGTCCAAGGCCGGCGCACTGAACCAGCATTACATAAACACGCGGCTCAAACAGCTGGAAAATCACAAAACTTAATATGAGAGGGGATTGTACTGAATGAATGTAGGGCACATGGAGCGTTGGGATTATATCACTCTGGCGCTCTTCTTCCTGGTCATCATCGGCATTGGCATCTGGTCTAAGCGTTCGATCAAAAGCTCGGAGGATTTTTACGTGGGAGGCGGAAAAATCCCATGGTGGCTGTCGGGCGTTTCCCATCACGTATCCGGATATTCCGGCGTTGTATTCGTTGGATACGCCGGTATCGCGTATGCGCACGGCACATCGATCTATTTTTGGTGGGCGGTCAACATCGCACTGGCAACCGCGCTCGGCGCAGTTACACTCGCACCCAGATGGCCCCGCCTGCGCCGCGCACTGGGGATCCAGTCGCCGACAGAGTACCTGAAAATGCGCTATAACACCGCCGCACAGCTGATCGTTGCGACCTCTGGCGTGATCGTAAAGCTGCTGGACGTGGGTGCGAAATGGGCGTCCCTCGGCATCCTGCTGCACGGCTTTACCGGTCTCCCGATTTGGCTGGGCATCATCATCGGCAGCCTTGCCTCCATGATCTATGTATCCATCGGCGGCCTGATTGCAGACCTGCTCACAGACTTTGTGCAGTTTGGCGTCAACCTTCTGGCCGGGCTGTTGCTGTTCTTCTCTGTGCTGAATCACCTTGGCGAATATGGCCTGACTCTGACTTCTGTGTTCTCCGCTCTGCCGGCAAGCAGTGTCACGGTCTTTAACGAAGGCCGTGGGCAGGGCTCCCTGTCCTGGACGCTTCTGTATTTCTTCGTCGTATACTTTAGCTATAACGGCGGCACATGGAACCTTGCGGCACGTTTTATCTCCACCGAGGATGACCATCAGGCGAAAAAGGCGGCTTTCCTGTCCTCCGCGCTCTACCTGATCTGGCCGCTGATCCTGTTCTTCCCGATGTGGTGCGGCCCGATCCTGTTCCCCGGCTGGACACAGGTCGAGGCGGAAGCATCCCTGTACGCGAGCCTCGCGGGCAGATTCCTCCCGGTTGGTCTTGTCGGCCTTGTGCTTGCTGCAATGTTCGCACAGACCATGTCTATGTGCAACTCGGATATGAACACCATTTCCGCGGTCATCACACGCGATATCCTGACCAAAATCAAGCCATCGCTGAGTAAGCTGGGGGACAGCGAATCCCTGAAGCTTGCCCGTGCAACAACGATTGCTTTCACCGCCGGCACAGTCGTTATCGGTCTGCTTCGCGATCAGCTCGGCGGCGTAACCGGCATCATCCTCACCTGGTTTGCGGCGCTGCTCGGGCCCACCGCCATCCCGCTGCTGTTCGGTCTGCTCCCGCAGTTTAAATACTGCGACAGCAAGGCGGCCATCGCCTCTATGATCGGCGGTCTGGGTGTGTTCGTCGTCACCAAGATGGGCGTGCAGCTGTCTACCGATGTGGCGCTGATTGCTCCGCTGCTGACCTCATTCATCATCTTCCTGGGCGTCGGACTGTATAACCAGTATGTGAAGAAGATCGAGATCGACCCGCAGATTGAAGATTTGATGGTGAAATTGGAGAGTACAAAATGAATCAGAAACAGCTTTTTACCCAGTATGTTGATCTGATTCAGGATGATTTTGTCCCCTACTGGAATCGCTTTTACGATGAAGAAAAGGGCGGCATCCTCAACTGCATCAACAATGAGGGGGATCAAAAACTCAGCGACAATAAATTCACGTGGTCCGAGGGGCGGTACCTGTGGATACTCGGGCGCCTGTACGAGCTCAAACAGCAGGGCGTTCTGCCGAAGCTGGACGAAGAGGGCCTGCTGCGGCAGATGCAGGGCACCTACGACTTTCTGACCCAGCATTCCATTTATGGCGACAACATCTGCTGCTATCTGCTGGACCGCGACGGGAATAAGCTTGAGGACAAACGAACCGGACGGTACGACGCAAGCATCTTTGCGGATTGCTTTGCGCTGATCGGAATGGCGCAATATACAAAAGCCGCCAGGCAGAAAGAAAACCTGACGGCAGTAGAAGCACTGTATGAAAGCATTGTCGCGCGGATCGAAAGCGGGGAGTTTCTGACCGAGCCGTACCCGATCCCCGAGGGATACCGTGTGCATTCCATCCCGATGATCATGGTCAATACCACTTACGAATACATCAAAATGCGCGAACGCTTTGCCCTGCCCTGTGAGCAGCAGATTGCCTATGGACTGGAAAAGGTGCGCAGCATTCTCGAAGACCTGTACCGCGGCGGCTACATCCGAGAGCATGTCTCTACCGACGAAAACTACGAAGCCCGCCTGCTCGACCGCCATGTCAACCCCGGGCATACGCTGGAGGACATGTGGTTCTGCGCAGAATTTCTGAAGGATTACGGCGATCTTCCGGCGTATCTGCCCCGCATTCTGGAGCTGGCGCGAGGTGCCTTCGACATCGGCTGGGATCCCGAATATGGTGGTTTGCTGCGGTTTGTCGACCGTACCGGAGGAGCACCCAAGGGTGTATCGGGCAACAGCGATTTTGAACGCCTGATTCAGGACACATGGGACATGAAGCTCTGGTGGCCGCATTCCGAAGTCTTGTATGTATTTCTCTACTTGTATTCGCTTTCCGGCGAGCAGGACCTGCTGGAGCGGTATGAAAAAGCCAGCGCGTATGTATTCTCCACTTTTCCAAACAAGGAGCTGGGGGAGTGGATTCAAATTCGCAAACGCGACGGCACTCCCGAGCAAAAACTGGTGGCGCTTCCGGTCAAGGATCCGTTCCACATTCTTCGCAACTTCATTAAGATCGTTGAACTGTACCGGTGATCTTGCACGGCCACCCCGTGCTGCAACACGGGGTGGCCCACATCGCCGTTTCTTTCAGCCAAACTATGGGAGGGACCCTATATGCAGCTTGGAACTGCAAAACTGACCATTACGCCGCCGATGCCTGTGCGTCTGTGCGGATATGCGACGCGTACAACCTTGTTTGAACAGGTAAAAGAAGACATTTTCGTTCGCGTTCAGCTTCACCGCTGCGGGCAGGAACAGCTTCTGTTCATTTACGGCGATCTTTTGTGGTGGGGTTCGGATTTTGTCGCGCAGACACGCGAAAAAATCTCGTCCACCTACGAAATCGCGCAGGAACAAATTTTCTTTGTCGCATCGCATAACCACTCCGGCCCGCCCACCTGCGACCTGTTCGCACCGTCTTTGGAAACTTACTCCCCCGCCTATGCACAGTTCCTGCAAGAACGTGTGCTTGAGGCGGTCGCGCTCGCACAGAAAGACATGGAACCCGTGCAGGCATACCGGCACAACGGCAGCGCTGCGTTCAATGTGTTCCGCCGTGTTCTGGAAAACGGCGCAATCCAAATGAAGCCCAACTATCAGGTTCCCGCCGACCACACGCTGACGATTCTGGCGCTGCGCCGAGCGGACGGCAGCCTGAAGGGCGCCATGATCCATTATCCGTGCCACGCGAACATTTCCAATGAAAACGCCGTGCAGCCCGATTATCCAGGCGCCGCGCTGCGTATGCTCGACGACGCGTTTTCCGGCAGCATGTCCATCTTTTTGCAGGGCTGTACTGCCGATCTGCGCCCCAACAGTGTTCTGGGCCAGCGTTTCGTATCCGCAGGCTACGACAAAGTGCTTGTATTCGCCGAAGATTTTGCGAATGCCTGCCGGGACCTGCTCAGCCTGAAAGCTGAGATGATTATACCACGGTTCAACGTTCAAAAGCAACTGCTGCAGCTGCCCTTGGAGGGGGTGCTGCCCGCGCGGGAGCTGGAGGAGCGCGCCAAAACCGCGCAGGGTGTGCAGCTGGAATGGGCGCAGACGGTTTTAAAGAAGAACAATCGTCCCAGCGAGCAGCTGGAGCTTTCCAGAATCGAATACGGCGATCGCCTGCGCTTTTACACCTTCAGCGCAGAGGTCTCGCAGTATTATGCCGCTTACGCGCGCGAGGTAGACCCTTATGCCGTGTGCGTCGCGTATACCAATGGGATGATCGGGTACCTGAGCACCGCGCAGCAGATCGAACAGGGCGGCTATGAGCCGGTTGAATCCGCGCTTTATTTTGCGCTGGCGGGAACCTATTCACCGAAAATCGAAGCCATCATCCATGCGGCCGTCGCATCGGCTGCGCAATCAGAATAAGGAGGCATTCTCATGCAAGAAGGCACTGTCATGGACCTTTACTTAAAAGAAGTATTCGGAATCATTCAGGACATACACGACCATGAAAAGGAGCATATCCTCGCCGCGGCGCATGTGATGGCAGAGCAGATCAAAAAGGACCGCCTGATCTACATTTTCGGGCCGGGCGGCCATTCCAACCTCGCCGCCATGGAAATTTTTTTCCGCGCGGGCGGGCTGATGCATGTAAGCGCGATGCTCAATCAGGACACCATGCTCTCCTGCGGCGCGCTTAAATCGATGCAGACCGAGCGCCTGCCCGGATTTGGCCGCATTATCGTCAATGACTATCGCATCGGTGAGGGCGATCTACTGATCGTCGTCAACGCTTACGGCATCAATTCCGCGACGATCGACGCCGCTCTTCAGGCAAAGGAAAACGGGGCGGTCGTCATCGGTGTCAGCTCCCACGAACATGCTGAAAACTGCCCCAAGGATCATCCCGCGCGGCATCCGTCCAAGAAAAATCTACACGAGGTCGCTGATTACACGGTGGACTGCAAAGTTAGGCTGGGCGACGCGGTCATCGAGCTTCCGGGTTTTGAGCAGAAGATCGGTGCACTGAGCACGTTTGCCAACGCCTATGTACTCAACAGCATGGTGATCGAGACGATCAACATCCTGAACAACGAAGGCATCAAGCCGCCGGTCTGGATGAGCGGCAACGCTCCCGGCGGAGACGAATGGAACAATCGCTTTATGCAGGGCTTCCGCGACAAAATCCGCTGCCTGTAATGTATTTAAAGGAAGGGATCTCAATGGCTTCAATCCTGTTTCGCAACGCCCGGATCGTAACTCCCACCGGCGTTACCCCCGGCGAGCTTATGGTGGAAGACGGTGTCATCTCGCAGGTACGCTTTGACCGCGGCATCGACGCCCCCGCAGACCGCATCATCGACGCGGGCGGGCGCTATCTTTCCCCAGGCTTTATCGATATCCATACCCACGGCGCGGGCGGTGCCGATTTCATGGACGGAACGCTGGATGCGATCTATCAGGCGTGCCGCAAGCATATGGAGCACGGCACCACCTCCATCGCACCTACCACCATTACCAGCACAAAGGATTCCCTGCTCTCGTTTGTCGACCTGTTCAATCAGGTACAGCTGGACCGCGAAGACATCCCCAACATCCTTGGCCTGCATCTGGAAGGCCCTTATTTTGCCTATGAACAGCGCGGTGCGCAGGACCCGAAATATCTGCGCAGCCCTGACCCAGAAGAATACAATGAGGTGCTGCGCCGTACCGACCGCATCATTCGCTGGTCGTTTGCCGTGGAGCTGGACGGGGCAGACCTGTTTCTGCGTACGCTGCGGGAGCATGGTATCATTAGCTCGCTGGCGCATTCGGATGCCACCTGCCCGCAGGTATTCCGCGCCTATGAAAACGGTATCTCGGCGCTCACTCATTTTTACTCCGCCATGTCCGGTGTGCGCCGCATCAATGCGTACCGCGTCGCTGGCGCGATCGAAGCGGGCTACCTGCTGGATGATCTGTTTGTGGAGGTCATCGCCGACGGCAAGCATCTTCCCGCCGAGCTTCTCCAGCTGATCTACAAGATCAAGGGCCCCGAGCGCATCTGCCTTGTCACCGATTCGATGCGAGCCGCCGGAATGCCTGACGGCAGCTATATCCTCGGTAACCGGGAAACCGGCATGGAAACCATTGTGGAAGACGGCGTCGCCAAGCTGCCCGATCGCTCCGCGTTTGCGGGGAGCGTCGCTACAACCGATCGTCTGGTGCGCACTATGCTGCAAATGACGACGGCGCCCCTGCATGAGGCGGTTAAGATGATGACGCTTACGCCCGCGCGCCTGCTGCGCATCGACGACCGCAAGGGATCGATCAGCGAAGGCAAGGATGCAGACCTGCTGCTCTTTGACGAAAATATCAACGTCGAAACGGTTCTGGTGCGCGGACGCATCCTCAAAGAAAAATGAACAGGTACTGAGATGCCGAAGAATAAAAATCCACCGGTTGCGGCCGGTGGATTTTTATTCTCACAAACATGAATGGACCCTCTCACCCTTGGAAGAAACCTTTCGGAAAACCCACTCCGCAGGAAGCTTTAAGCAGAAGCTGTTTATGGTTTCGCGTTGAACCTGTGAAACGGCATTGTTGCCCATGCTTCAGGCGGCTTTCAGCTGTCAGCCGAACCTATCAGCTGCTGGCAGTGGTTCGGTTTTCAGAAGCTCCGTAAGCATGCTCCTCCCGCTTCCACAGCTGAAAAAGCGCTTGAACAACGCTTCTTTGTCATTTACTGTTTCCGTACCTGGAAACAGCGCGTCGCAAAGACGCCAATTCTTTTGGCTTGGCCGGTGCCGATCACGGCTTGTCACGGTGTCATATGTTCTGCCGCTGTGCAATACATAATGAATGTGTGTGGGATGGGGAGAATCCAAACCATTCCTTAAATAGAGAGCGGTTATGAAGAAGGGAGAGAAAATGGGGCGCAGAGATCACGCCTTGACAGGCACGGCGAAAGAGATGCAGCGCAGCGCGTGGAAAATCGCCGTTTATATCCGGCTTTCCAAAGAGGACGGAAGCGATGTGAGCTACAGTGTGATCAATCAAAAGGCTTTGATATTAAAATACATAGAGCAACTGAAAGCGGAAGAAAAAGAGGAATACGCCGTTGTCGACTTTTATACCGACGACGGGCTGACGGGAACCGACGACTCCCGTGAAGAGTTTCAGCGGATGCTGCGGGATATTGAAAGAAAAAGGATAAACTGCATCATCGTAAAGGATCTTTCGCGCCCGTTCCGCAACTATGCGGATCAGGGCTATTATCTGGAATATTTTTTCCCGCTGCACGATGTCCGCTTTATTTCATTGCAGCTCCCGTTTCTCGACAGCTACCTATATCCGGAAACGATGCAGAGCATCGCCGTCCCGATGCAGGGCGTTGTAAACGACAATCATTGCAGAGAGACCTCTATCAAAGTGCGCCAGGTATTTAACTATAAGCGAAGTCAGGGGGAGTTTATCGGGGCGTTTGCCCCTTACGGCTACCGGAAAGACCCCGAGGATAAGAACAGACTGATGGTGGATGAAGAGGCTGCGGCGGTGGTGCGGGAAATTTATCGCTGGTTTGTCGTGGAGGGAATGAGCAAAATGGCAATTGCGAAAAGACTTTCCAGCCAGGGAACGCTCAATCCCGCCTCTTATAAAAGAGAAAACGGATTAAAATATGAAAACCCCAATACTCATTTTGACTGCACGTTGTGGAGTGCCGCAACGGTTACAAGAATACTGAAAAATCCCACCTATTTGGGCCACATGGTGCAGGGGCGGCAGAGGGTAAAAAGCTACAAGGTGCATCATCGTGTTGCCGTTCCGGAAAGCGACTGGTTCCTCGTTGAAAACACACACGAGCCGATCATCAGCCGGGAACTTTTCGACAAGGCCCAAAGTCTGCATGGACGTGATACGAGAACAGCTCCGCAAAAACAGGAGTTGTATCTGTTCTCGGGCCTTTTGCGCTGCGCCGACTGCCACAAAGCGATGCACCGAAAAAAGTACGGCAAATATGTATACTACGTTTGCCGAACCTACAAAGACCTTTCGGCCTGCTCAAAGCATACCATTCGGGAAGAGGATTTAATCAAGGGGGTTCTTGAAACGATTCGGATTCAAATTCAGCTGGTCGATTCCATCGCGGAAATCATTCAGAAAATTCATGATTCACCGGCTGCTCAGGTTCAATCGAAACGGCTTGCCGAGAATTTGAAAAACCGGGAACGCGAGCTGGAAAAGGCGACGCGTTGGAAGGATTCCCTGTATGAAAGCTGGCAGAACGGCGATATCAGCAAGGAAGATTACACCAGAATGAAAGCGAAGTACGAAGAGCAGATAGAACAGCTGGGGAAGTCGATCTGTTCTTTGCGCAAGGAGCAGGAAACACTTTTGGGGAACGTTGGTCCGGATTCTCCCTTACTTCAACACCTTATCCAATATAACAATATTGAGGAATTGAGTCGCGGACTTCTCATAGAACTGGTAGGAACCATTTTCATTCATAAAAATGGGGAAATCACGATCCAGTTTAAATGTGCCGATCCATATATAAGCGTGCTGTAGAATTTATTGAGAAGAATAAAAATTGACCGGATTTCCAACTCTTCTCTAATTTTTGGCCCTAATTCAAATGCTCCGGTGGGGCCAGTAGGCCCTATCGCACCATCGGTACCCGTGGGGCCTGTCGGCCCAGTGGGGCCCTGTGCCCCGGTGGCTCCCGTTGCGCCTGTCGGGCCCGTGGGACCCTGTGCGCCTGTGGCTCCCGTTGCGCCAGTTGGCCCGGTGGGGCCCTGTGCCCCGGTGGCTCCCGTTGCTCCCGTTGCTCCCGTTGCGCCGGTGGGCCCCGTGGGCCCGGCAGTGCCACAGCAGCATACTACATCCCTTGGCTGGCAAGGATTACAACTTCGGTATATATTCATCTCCGGTTCAAAATATGCCATTCTGTTACCTCATTTATTCTAAAATTACCCAGGGTTTTGATCAAAACAGTAGGGCATACACTATCATATGAGAGCATGGCACAGAGGGCACAATACAATGAAAATTTTTGGTCAAGCATCGCTTAAAGAAAAAAGATCGGGGCAGTTGGTTGAAAGTAACTTATAACTAAAAAAATTTATGTCAAAATTTACAAAGAATTGCGAAACATTCCTTGTGAAGGAGAATCATTTCTGATACAATAATGAAGGAATCGCAAGAATTGCTCCGGCAGCCAAAGAAATGGATCTACATAAGAATGGAAGAGCTTGGAGGAAAAGAACGTGTTTGATGAGGGTGCTGAGAAAACAAAATATAAAATACTGATCGTTGAAGACAGTCTGTTCAATCAGATGGTACTGCGGAAGATTCTGGAGGACGGTTATACGATTGCGACATCTGCCACAGCGGAAGATGCGCTGCGAAAGGTGCAGACATTTGAGCCGCATCTGATTCTGCTCGATATCATCCTGCCGGATGCGAATGGATTTGACGTTCTTGTTACGCTGAAACAATCCGAAAATACCCGCAGTATTCCGGTCATTATTATCACGGGCCTTGACAGTGACGAGGACGAGGAAAAGGGGTTTCTGCTTGGAGCGGTGGATTATATCAAGCGTCCGTTTAAGAACGCGATTGTTCTGGCCCGCGTGAATACACAAATTCATATTATTAAGCAGATTGAGACGATCAAACACCTTAGCCTGATGGACGGCCTGACCGGGATTGCCAACCGGCGCGCGTTTGATATTCAGCTGCGGTATGAATGGAACCGTGCGGCGCGAGAGCGCGGCTGGCTGAGCATGATCATGCTGGATGTCGACAGATTCAAAGAGTGCAACGATACATACGGGCATCGGCATGGGGATTTCATGCTGCAAATAGTGGCGCAAACTCTGAAACAAGAGCTGAAATCCGTGACGGATTTTTTTTACCGGTACGGTGGCGATGAATTTGCCGTATTGCTTCCCGGTCTGCCAGCAGAAAGGGCAAGAGGCCTTGCACAGAAGCTGGTGACAAGCGTAAACCAAATGCTGATTTCGGCTGTCAAGTGTGAGAGTCCTTGTGCTCATAGTATCAGCCTTGGGGCGGCGTCTATGCAGCCTCAGCCGGAACAGAGTCCGGCCGCGCTGGTAGAACGGGCAGATAAAAAGCTGTATCTGGCCAAACAGAATGGGCGCAATCAGGCACAGTGTGAATAGGGAG
>OLIH01000800.1_pt1 | contig 13655 bp, 8 predicted proteins | sample 1609721 | NCBI WGS metagenome assembly OLIH01 (sample SAMEA4350157, study PRJEB24818) | metagenome | biome: human; feature: gut; material: faeces | place: Denmark | collected 2013-09
CTACCTGAAGGATCTGGAGGGGCGGCAGCGGTATATTTATAACTGCTCCTGCGACCCGGACAAATTCAAAAACCAGAAGGCCGAGGAGATCGTGGCCCGGTACAGCGGCCAGATCCGCCAGGATGATTTGGACGATATTGTGGACCGGGAGCTGAAATTTTTTATCCTGGCGGATGAAGACCGCTGGGGCTTTACAGTGGTACCTGTGCTCCGCCGGGAAGGGCAGCTTCAGCTTGGCCCCGACCAGTTCTTCCGTTTTGAGACAGAGGGCTGGGTCACCAACTTCTTTGATGGGACGAAGTAAAGGGGATTTGTTATGTGGGTACAGAAGATTCCGGAATTTCACAGTGGGCACATTTTGAAGCAGGAAATGATGGTGGAGCTCTCCGCCTACCTCTATCACTTGGGGCCCCTTTTATACCAAAACTGTACAGATGGAATCGTAAGCGGCTGCACGCTGACAACGACGGAGGACAGCATCGTGGTCAACCCTGGGGTGATCCGCTACGAGGGTGAGCTTTATCTGATCCGGGAGCCGCAGCTGATTCATTACACTCCAACCAATACCACCCGGGTCCTCAACATCGTGTTTCATGACCAGGTACAAACGGACTCTTTTGTGACCCGCGAGATGGAGCTTGCATTTACGGAAGGGGCTTCCTCCGAAACGCGCTATCTGGAGCTGTGCCGCTTCAAGCTCCAGCCAGGCGCACGTTTGAGGTACACTTATACCAGCTTTGCGGATCGGGAGACGGAGTACGACACCCTGAATACCATCCACGCCCCGTTTTGTGGAATGGGCCGGCCGACGCTCTCGCCTGAGATCACCGCCCACTTTGCCCGGGAGGCCCTGGCCGCCGGAGCGGATGGAACAGACGCGCTCTTTTGCATGATGCTGCTCTCATCCAAAGAGCCTGTCCAGGCGGAGGCGCTGGAGGCGTATATCCAATCAAAGCAGGGAGCTGATTTTTCATGCGGGGACAACCTTCGCCTGTATCAAGGGCTTATCGCCTGTTTGAAACAGTTTAACGGGGACCGGCGGGCAGCGTCGGCGAAACGCAAATCTTGGAGCATCATGATGGACTGACCGGAGGCGAGATAGATGGGATACAAGGATGAGGAATTGCTGCGGCTGCGGCAGAAGGCGGAAGAGTTTAATAAACAACGGGTTTCTGAGGACACACTTGCAGAGGAACTGAAAGAATCCATCCATGACCCGGTGACCCACATTACCAAAATCCCTGTAGTATTTGAGGAGAGGGATTTGCTGGACGGCCGAATCGTAATGCGGGCGCCGAGAGATCTTAGCCAGCTAACGGATGACGCTGTGAGGCAACAGTTTCTTATGGAGAGTAAACCTCAATTTGTTTATGAACTTCCCTACCTTCCCTTTGGACTCACCTTTATGCTGACGGAGATCCAAGGTGATGAAGCTCGGATCGAGCAGATGTTTCCCTATATGGTAAATACGGTAAAGACCGTCGGGCCGAATATCCGTATCCTTTCTACAGGGAAAAAGGTAATTCACGGCATCTATGTGCGTTGGTTTGATGCTATCGCGCAAGCGATTACAGAGCCGAGCTATCGAAAAGTGTTTGTTTTTTCGTTGGATGGCAAGACAACGATTGGATGTATTACTTGCCCTTCCAGATTGAAAAAGCGGTACCAGCCAATCATGGAAGAAATGATGGAAACACTGAATATTCCAAAGAAAGCTGCGGAGGAGGGGATCGACGATGAATGAGATGGAGGTTATTTCCCATCTGAATGTTTCGGTGGGGCTGTTCCCCTTTACCAAAATTCTCAACCTGAACATTGATCATGGCCCCAATGTGTTTGGCCTTTGCACCATTGTCGGAGAGATGGATCACGAAAGCGCAGACGAGATTGCCCAAAGGACGGACGAATCCAGTGAGACAGAGGTTGTCACTACTGCGTCTGGGCAGCCGGCCAGACTGTTTTGCGGTGTGGTCAAGAATGTTTCGGTAAATCACCAGAACGAGTACGCCAAAGTTACTGTGGTGCTGGAAGGAACCTGTAAAAAGTTGGATATTCAAACACACCAGCGTTCATACCAGGACACTACGGCGACCTATGGGGATTTGATTCGGAAAAGTATTTCCGGAGAAGGAACAGCGGAAATCACCGTTACAGATAAGCAGACTGGACAACTCATTGTTCAGTACGACGAGACAAACTGGGATTTCTGCATTCGCATGGCTTCCCAGCTGGGGGCGCCTGTCTTTTCCGATGTGCAGGCCGATGAACCTCACCTTTATGTAGGACTTCCTCCCTCTGACCAGGTCAAAGATTTAAGCACTGCGGAATTTCAGATGGCAAAGAGCACCATGAGCAATCAGATGCAGACAGGAAAAATCGTGGTGAGCGAGGATGCCTCTGATGCTGGACTGAAATCTTACTGTTATGTGTTTGCCGGAAATTTCGTGAAAGTGGATGCCAGGTTTTATGCGGTCAAAAGCATATCTGCTGAGATGAAGGACGGCATATTGGAAATGAACTACGGCCTGCTTCCAATGGGAAATGAGGCTCCGACTGCTGGAGCCACAACAGATGTAAAGGGCCTTGCTGTTTCTGCTGGCGTGAACCAAAATTGCAGCGGTAAAATGTTTACTGGCACAGTCAAGAACGTGTCCGGAAGTAAGGTGCAGGTGCAGTTCTCTTTCGATTCAGAATTTAGCGGTAATCACTGGTTTGAATATTCCACCGCATACTCTTCATCGGATCAGAGTGGATGGTACTGTATGCCTGAGGTGGGAGATACAGTACGTGTTTTTTTCCCGTCTGGAAATGAAGGCCAGGCGTTTGCATCCAGTTCCGCTCCGCGCTTTATGGGGCAGAGCCCTAAAGATAAGGTCTGGATGGCTCACGGCAAGTGTATCCAGTTGACCGAGAAGGGAATTAAAATCTCATGCGATGGTGAGGAAGCTTTTATTGATCTTACACCAGATGAAGGGATTACAATTTCCTGCAAGAAAGATCTCAACGTCAATGCGGAGGGCGAGGTAAAAGTTCAAGCAGAAACAATTAAATTGATCGCAGATGAAAAAATATCCCTGGGGACGGATCGGGCATTTATCGACATTACAGATGAGACCATTACCCTTTTGGGAAAAGAAGTCATTGTGGAATAAATAGAGGGATGAGCATGGACAATACAGTATTGAAACAGCAGGATTTTGCGGATGCGGCTGGGACAGCCGTAACCATGCTAGTAGAACGTCTATCTGTCCATGCGGAGGAATGGTTTGTTGTACCACTCTCCGGATTTCTCAAAGAACTGTGTCAGAAGCAGCGCCAAGGTGGTATAGAACCAGTGTTTTGTGTTTCTATCTCTGTGCTCCGCACCGCATTGCTGTGTGGAAAGCCAGGCTACCGCTTGGATGCATATGGACAAGACTGGCCTCTATATGACCGACCGCTTACTACCCGGTTTGTAGAATGTCCCTGGCTCACACCGCTGTGGTCAGAGCTAAACGATCATTTCCAGGCCGTACTAGACCAACAGGAGATCAAAAAATTCTGCTATCCGCTCTTGGCTGAACAAGCTGCGTGGAAATGTACTGGTCCGCTGTTTAGCATGATGGGATCTCTCCTTAAATATCATATGGCCCCCATAAAGGATGACCGAGCTTTTAGAGCCTTGGTCAAAGGCGATGAGTTTAGGATTGAGTTTGGCGAATTTCTGGACTGGAAGATTGTTTTAGCCGCGGAATACCCGGAGGTTGATCTTTTTAACAGCCGGGGGCGCCAGTTCCCACACCGTCAGTTTCAAGACAAGATTTTTCGGCACAAGAAGTTCTATAAATTCAATCTAAAAGGTTCTGTTTTTCGAAATTGTGAATTCTCGGACAGCACGCTTGAAGAAGCATCTTTGGGTGACTGCTTGTTTGAGCAATGCCGCTTCAAAAATGTCATATTTACAGATGTACTTCTCGCTGGGGCGCAGTTTCGGGAGTGTACCCTGGAAAATGTGGTGTTTGAGCGCGTAATTGCCTCTATAGCAGGTATGGCGCCGGAAAAAATGGACGATTGGTACCGCGCCTTGTCCATGCTGCTCACATCCATGGAACATGTCCGCTTTTCTGATTGCGATCTCAGGGGCGGACAGATGGAGCAATGCACGACCACCTATACTGTGATGGAGAATACCCTGGCGGAGGCATCTGATTTCGCCATCCTTTTGCCAAATATCTAGGGGTGAATAAATTATGCAGTCCTACTTCAGATTGAGCGCCAGCAGCAGACTTAGACGTCCGCTTTCTATCTTTGGGCTTCCAGAGCAGTATCAAAAAGCAGCAGAAAAGGATGTATTTGACCATCTGGATCAGGCGATTGTTGCGTATTTCCGTGCAGAAGCACACGAGGAACTTCCGGCTGTTCTGAGCGATCCCTCTTTTTTGATCAGCGATGAGCTGAAAAAGCTCTTTACACTCTATATCCCTGATTTGCAGGCAAAAATGATTCAGCTATTTGCAGGAGAGCTTGACAGCCGGGAAAGCTATCGATATTGGTTGCCTTACTTCCCTCCGGCTTTCTGTCTCCATGAAAATGTGGAACGGTATCCGGATGGCTCAGTGAAACAGATTGTGCTGAACCGGATGTGTCTTCCTCCTGAGCCTATCTTCCGTATCGGCGGAATGCATGAGTACCGGGTTGTGGTAGAGCTCTCCGTCGCAGAAAGTATTCTGCGACGTTCCCCCTATGGGGTCGATTTAACACCTGTGGAGGTGAGGTAACGATGTCAGGGTCCAACCATATTCAGCCTGACAATCAATTTGTCTACCGCTTAATATCTGCCAAATGCAGCTATGGCTCTATGAATCACCCGCTTAATGTGGCGGAGGCCGGGGGCGGTCATGGAGTACTCTTTGGCCCAGAGGCACAGCCAGTTCTAAATGCAAACGATTGGCGGCCTGATGTGAATGTGATTCATTTTGGAGACTGCACTCCCCGGGAGCAGAACATTGAAACTGGTGAAGCAGTTGAGAAAAAAGGTTTTGAGAAGTTCTGGAGTGGTGTGGTTGAGTTTTTTACAGCACAGAAGTGCGCCCCTATCATTGACCAAGTATGGTATGAAACAGATGATCGGTACCTCATCGACGGTGCTCCGGTCATTCTAATGAAGGGAATGCTTTTTTGCAAACGCGGCGGAATTATAACCATTGAAGTCACTGAACCCGAAAATAACGATGGAGAGGGTGCCGAAAAGACGCAGGAGCAAGTGCAGGCGGACATGAAGCAGGCAAACGCAGAAGTGGAAGCATCTGTGGACCAGGCGTTGGCTGAGGGAAAAATCGATGCAGAAACGGCCCAATTTATGAAAGATGGTTACAGCGAGGCGCTCCAGTTCGCCAACGGTGACATTGATATGGCAAATCAGCTCTTTGCTGACCTGACCACTGGCGGCGGGGATACATACAACAGCTCAGAGGCGCAGTTTGACAAATTTAAGCTGTACCTACAGCATAACGATTCTCCCCTCGCCGAGGCAAGCTGTGGCTCTATGAAGCTGAGTGACAGTTCTGGTGGCAGTGTTGCCCTTGGCGATGTGGTAGCTTCTACCCTGGCGCAAAGCCAGAAATCTGCCCAGGAGAGCAAAGGAACAGACAAGCAGGCTGTTCCCATTATTACCGATATGCTGGGGCGTTTGACCTGAACGGGGTGAAATCAAGATGAAGGAATTCAGCGCGTTAGGAAATCTAAAACTTATATTTGGCATTCCCTGTATCAAGGTTCTTTTTCTTGACGTGGCCGGAATGACGAATGCTCATGGCCTGTTGACGCTGAGAGCGATCATCCCTGCGGAGGTGACCCAGGAGGATGTACTTCGGTGCGAAAACACACCGATTACGGTCAGTACGCAGGATGGCGGCACGGTGTTCAGCGGCATGGCAGTCGCTTTGAAGCTGGAGCATACCGCCCAGTATCAGGAACTTTTGATTACGGCGCGTACATATTCCTGCCTTGCGGATCAGGAGCGCAGAAGTGAGACCTTCCAAAATACTGGGAAGACCTTGGGACAGGTGATCCGTTCTGTGATGGAGCCCTGTGGAGTTCGTGTGTCTATCCCAAAGGACATTCCGGTTGCCCAGATGCTCTCTCGGAACAATGAAACGGCTTGGGAGTTTACAGTACGGATCGCCAATGAGCAGGGCTTGTATGTGTATCCAGACAGCAAGGCGCTGGAGCCGCATATCAGCGTGGGCCTGGAGCCCTTCTCCACTTTTCCCTACAGCAGCTTTAAGCTGGAGTGCGAAGAGAAGGATTTGGTTGACTTTATGACTATGCGGGCCCGCATGGGCGGCGAAGCGTTGTCTTATCAAATGGCAAAGCAGCAGGGTCTTTCTCCAGATTTGGAAATCGGTGTCGGCTGTGAATTGCAGGGTGAGTTGAGGAGCTATGCGGTTATAGGGAGCCGAATCACCAGTGATGGCGATTTGCTGGAAAACCGGTTGACTCTAACTGATCCTGTTGGTGCGGTGCCTGTAAATGGGAAAAAGACCACCCTGTTGAGCACTGTGCTGACTGGCCAGGTGCTGGAAGTTCAGGGTGTGGAGGTGTTGGTAAAATTCAGCAGTGATGGTCCGGCAGCCGGCACACGCTGGATTCCTTATGAGAGCTCCATTGGAAACTACTTTTACTGCATGCCCAACATAGGCGACCAGGTATTTGCTTACTACCAGAACGACGGCACCATCGTTTGCCTGGGAAGCAAGTGGAGTGGCGAAATGCCGGATTTTTCTAAACCGGCGGATCGTACCCTGGTGGCACAGGGGCACATGATAAAAGCAGCTTCGAATCAGTTGGAATTTGTGATTAGACGTGACTATACTGACCAGGAAAACGAGGAAAAAACACATATCACCTTCAAAAGCAAAGAGGGAATCACGATCCAGAGTAAAGGAGATATCCTCTTTGACACACTAGAAAATTTCAATTTAGTCAGCCGCCCTCAAACGCTGGAAAGCTTTGTGCCAAATCATGAAAGCAAGAGTGCTGAAATGCAGGCCGCATTTGAGTCCGGCTACAGTGACTATGTGGGCCATGGCGGTGGCAGTGCAGAACACCCAACCTACACAGAGGAGGACCACAGAGCCGCGAGCCAAGCACAGTACATGGCGATGGTTCAGCAGCAGACACAGGGCAACATTTTTGTTCAGGCGATCAGTGGTGTAGCAGGCTTATTTACGGGGAATGGCGCTGAGGAGAGCGTTCCTGCAAAGGAATCGGAAGATGAGCCGCCGGCCACGACTGGTATCATCAATCTTCGTGCCTCTGACAGCTTCCAGTTGTCTGTTCCGCAAGAGGGTGGGAGCTGGGTCAAAATGGATGCCGATGGCATCATGGCGCTCTCCTCCAAGCAGTATGAGATGTATGGCTCACATCGGGGAAATTTTGAGCGTGTGGAGCTTTCAAATCAAACGACGCGGGACTCCATCCTGGACGGCATTCAGATTGGCTTGGGAATTATCAGTGCAATTGGAACTTGTATCCCTGGCATCGGATGGGGAGTTGCACTTGCCGCCAATTCATTAGATGCCTTAATTTCAGTAGGCCGCGGTGATATGATTGGCGCCGGCATGGCTATGTTTGGCGTGTTTGGCGATATGTTTGGCTGGTTAGCGGATGCAGGGAAAGCTGCAAATGCACTAAGTGATACAGCACAAAGCGCCCAGCGCATTTCGAAAGCAGTGGAAAGCACAGAGGCATTGTTTGGAGCGGCCTCAATTGGTGCCATGGGGGTTGTTTCCCTTACATCAGGAGCAGAGCTTATTTCCAAAATCAGTCAAGAGGGCTGGACCGAAGAAAATAAGGCTTTGTTGCAGCAATGGATTCTCTCAAATGTGCGTTCAGTCGCTACAATGGGTGGGATACAAGCACTGACCAGGCTTGGTCAAAATCTTGTGGGCCGACGTGCAGCAGCAAGCGGAAATCTCTCTGATGACTTTGCAAATGGGCGGCATACTTCTGATGAGAGCCCAGAGGGAACTGCCCGTAGAACCATGGGAAGCCAAAGCAATACAGAGAGAAATGATGCGGAGGGTATCGTCAAATCGCCGGGAGATCCGGTCGATCCTATTACAGGGAGCTTTTTTGCAAAGCAAACAGACTTCATTTTGCCGGATATTGCGGGTGATTTCCGACTGATGCGCAGGCATCAGTCGGTGAGCAACTATGAAAAGCAGCTTCTTGGCACCCGCTGGGTGAGCAGTCTTGGGATGCGGCTGATTGTGGAAGCGGATGAGGCCGCCATGCTCAAGGACGATTTGAGTGTAGAGCACTTCCTGCGGACAGAGCGGGGCTGGGTGAACGCGAAGGGCGAGAGCTTGGCTTATGTTATGGTAGAGAGCCAGGCGGGCTATTCCATCCAGGAAAGTACAACGGGCAAGACCTATTGCTACGACCTAACTGGCCGTCTCACCGCCGTTGTTGATTCACATGGGAATCGGACGGAGATCAGCTATTGCGGCACTACCATTCAGCGCCTGACCCTCGCCAGCGGCCAGTATCTGGACTTTTCCTATGAGGCGGGCAAGGTTTCCAAAATCACAGACTGTGCGGGGCGTTCTGTCCAGTATGAGTACGACGGGGACCTTCTGACGGCGGTGACGTACCCCAACGGTGGGACCATGCGTTACCAGTATGATACCAGGGGCCTGATTATTTCTGTCACCGACCAGAATGGCATAAACTATCTCGTCAACAGTTATGATGAAAAGGGGCGCGTGATCCGTCAGGATCTGGCGAATGGCGAAGAGCATGTATTCCTTTACAACGATTCCAGACGCCAGACAACCTATCACAATCTGCAGAGCGGTCGCAGCACAGTTTACCATTACAACGACCAGAAGCAGGCGGTAAAGACAGAGTACGATGACGGTACCTATCAGGAGTTTGAGTACGACCAGTGGGGCAACCGCATTCTGGAGAAGAACCGCAGCGGCGAGATCACCCGCTGGACCTACCGGCAGGACGGGAAACTGGTGCGCCAGGAGCTGCCCAGCGGCCTGATTTGGGAGTTCGAGTATGATGACCGGGGCAACCAGGTCCACTGGTGGAACAACGATGGCGAGGAGTTTTTCGCCCAGTTCGATGAGCGCAACAACTGTGTCCGCGAGGAGCAGGTGATCGACGCCATGCGCCGCAGGGTGCAGACCTACCAGTATGACCGGCTGGGCCGCATGATCTCCATGTCGGACGGAAACGGCAATGTGACCCAGTATGAATACTGGGAGCGCAGCAGCCGGGTGTCCCGGCTTATCACGCCGGAGGGAGCGGTGTTCCAGTACCGCTATAACCAGATTGAGCAGTGTATGGCCATCCAGAGCGACGCCGGCGAGGTCCAATTCGGCTATACCAAGCTGGGGGCCAGGGCGCTGGAGATCGATCCCCTGGGCAACACCACCCGTTACCGCTATGACCTCCTGAGTAATCTGATCGCCAAGGTACTGCCCAACCAGTACGATGAAAAGACGGGAGACGGGTCCTGCTATCGCTATGAGTATGACGCCATGGATCACCGTGTCAGCTCCACCGACCCGCTGGGGAATGTGTTTGCCACTCCCTATGATACTGCGGGGCGCCTGGCTATGGAGGTCAACCCAAACACCTATGATCCGGCCACCAGGAGCGGTCAGGGCATCCGGTACGAGTACGACACCGACGACCGGCGGATCAAGGTCATCTACCCGGACGGCGGCATCCGGCGGCTGAAATATGACGCTATGGGCAATCTGGTGAAGGTCATCGAGCCAGAACAGTATGACGCTGAAACGGATGACGGCCCGGGCTATGTCTACCGCTACGACGCGGCGGGCCGTCTGGAGGAAATTGTCAGCCCGGACAGGGTCGTAGAGAAACGCTATGTCTACGATCTGCGGGGCCTGGTGGTCCAAGAGATCTCCGCAGAGGGCTATTTGGCCGGGGAAACCGACGAGGCCCGGATCGGGACATTGTATGCCTACAACCGGGCGGGATGGCTGCTGGAGAAGCGGGAGCCGGTGTCCAGGGCGGAGGATGGGTCTGTCCAGTACCGGCTGACCCAGTATGTCTACGATACCAACGGCAACCGGACGGAGGAGAAACGCTTCCTGTCCTTCCAGGACGGAGAGAGTGCCAGAGGCAGCATCCACACGCTGACCTTTGGGTATGACAAGCAAAACCGGCTGGTGCGGGTGAGCGACGGTCTGGGCGCTGTGGTGCGCTATGAGTATGACGGCCTGAACCGGCGCATCCGGGAGACTAGGCTGCTCAGCGAAGGGCTGACCCAGCGGGTAGACTACCACTATGACCCGGCGGGACGGCTGATCGAGGTGGAGCAGAGCGCGGACCAGGAGGGGTGTGGGAGCCAGTTTGCCAGCACCCGGTATGAATACGACCGGAATGGAAACATCATCCGTATCCAGCTCCCCGCCGGCGGGGAGCTCCTGCGGGAGTACGACGCGGCCAACCGCCTGATTGCGGAGACACACCGGGAGGAGCGCAGCGGGATCGACAACCGGACGCAGTTCGGCTATGACGCGGCGGGCAATCTGACCGAGATCACGGACAACCAGGGGCGCAAGACCTGCATTGCCTACGACCTGCTCAACCGGGAGATCCGGCGCATCGAGCGGGACGGCGGCGTGCAGCGCACGGTCTACGACCGCAACGGCCAGGTGGTGCGGCTGATCCGCCCCAACGAGTACGACCCAGAAACGGACAGCGGCGACGGCTTCCAGTTCACCTATGACGCCCAGGGGCGGGTGCTCACGGTGCTCAGCCCGGACGGCCACGTGCTCCAGAGCAATACCTACGACGCCGATGGCAGGCTGCTCCAGCGGCTGGACGGCGTGGGCAGCGGTGTGAAGTACGAATACGACTTGGCCGGGGCCCAGCGGCGGATCGTGAGCATGGGCGGAGCCAGCCAGGAGCTGGAGTACGACGCCTGGGGCCGCATCACCGGCATCGTGGACGGCAACGGCAGCGAGACAAAGTACCTGCTGGATGAATGGGGCCGCATCACCGGCGTGAGAAAGGCGGACGGCTCCACGGAGCGGTATGCCTATAACTTTGCGGGGGATATGGTCTCCTCCACCGATGGCGAGGGCCACACCACCCAGTATGAGTACAACCGCATGGGGAAGATCTCGGCCATCGTGGACCCCACCGGGGAGCGGGAAACCTATCACTACGACGGCCAGGGGCGGCTCATCCGCAGGACGGACCGCAACGGCGTGACGGTGGAGCTGGGGTACAACCTCTATGGTGCTCCCCTGTTCAAAAAGGAAAAAGACGGCGCTCAGGGTGATTTTTACGAATACACCCCGGAGGGCTTACTCAAGTGCGCCATTTCCGCCGGGATGCGATACGCCTATGAGTATGACGAGATGGGCCGCGTGACCCGCAAGAGCGCCAGCGGGCGCACCCTGCTGGCCCTGGAGTATGACAAGAATGGGAATAAGGTACGGCAGATCGATGTGACGGGCAAGCTGACCGGCTTCGACTACGACCCCATGGGGCAGCTTCTGCGCCTCGCCGACGACGGGCAGGAGCTGGCGGCCTACACCTATAACCCGGATGGGACACCCAGGACCGTGACCCACGGCCCCATCCGGCAGGAATACGCCTACGACCTGGACAAAAACCTGACGGGCCTCACCGTCCGCTCGGGGGATGTCCTGCTCTCCCAGACCAGCTATGCCTATGATGGAAACGGCAACCGAATCCGAAAACAGGCCCTGGACGGGACGACCCTGTACCAGTACGACGCCCTCAATCAGCTCCAGCGGGTGGACTACCCGGCCTATTCCGAGGAGCTGTTCTACGACAAGGCGGGCAACCGCGCCCGGCGTCTGGTGGGCGGCGAGGAAGAATTGTACCAGTACGACCCCCGCAACCGCCTGATGGCCCTGACCCGGGGCGGCGTGACCACCCCCTTCCAGTACGACAATGCGGGCAACCTGCTCCAGGACGACAAGGCGCGGTACAGCTACGACGCCTTTAACCGGACAGTGAAGGTGGAGACCTTTGACGGCAATGTGCAGGTAAACCGCTATGACGCGGAGGGACTGCGCCACGAGATGGAGGAGAACGGGCGGCTGGTGCGGTTTATCTTCCATAAGGGGGAGGCCGTGGCGGAGCAGGAGGAGAACAGCAATGTGATCCGCCTGATCCGTGGCTCGGAGCTGATCGCCCGCAGCAGCGACAGCGAGAGCGCCCGGACGTACTACCACTATGCCAGCGACGAGATGGGGTCAACGACCCATATCGTTGACGAACAGGGCAATGTCCAAAACCGCTATGCCTACGACGCCTGGGGGAAAATCGAGGTCAAGGAGGAGGCCGTCCCCAACCGCTTCACCTACTACGGCCAGCAGATCGACCCCATCACCCAGCAGTATTATCTGCGGACCCGCTTCTACAACCCGGTCATTGGCCGCTTCACCCAGGAGGACACCTACCGGGGCGATGGGCTTAATCTGTATGCGTACTGTGCGAACAACCCAGTTTATTATATTGATCCAAGCGGGTATTATAAAGATGGAGTTGAAAGAGCTCAATTTCAGTTTTCTGAATGGGAACCTGGAGACTCCATAACACGGCCAATGCCAGACGGTTCTTATCCGAGTTGGGATACTATACGGCACCGATATTGGCGGGCACGAGCACAGTTAGCAACCGATGGAGAGTTCTCGCCTCAAAATATGGGGCTTATGCGTGCAGGATATGCTCCCAAAGCAAGTGTACTGGTTAGAGATAGAGACACCGGAAAGTACAGTATTAAGGTTGTTACATTGGAAATTCACCATAATCGTGGTGGACGCGGTACACAAGGATTTGACGAACCTATTGATTTGCGTGAAGTGTGGCCATGGGAGCATGAACAGCTTGACCCTAGTAGGCATCCTGGATATGATTTCATTTCTTTCTATTCCGTACATTCTAAGTAAAGAGGAGAAGTATTAAAATGACTATCGACTTTTCAAGTGCCATCTCTGAAAACGATCTTTGCTTATTATTTGACCTAGGGGGACAGTATTCGTTTGACCCACTATACTCAGATGAAAGCGAAAAATACTTTGTAGATCTTTTACAAAGATGCACTGCCACAGGCGAGGGGAAAAAACGATTTTTAGAATTAGAAATATCCAAAGATTTTAAATTCAATATAGATCTTCCAAGATGGACGCAAAATCCAGAATGGCCTTTTGATGAAGGAAAACCGATGTTTTTTGTTGGACAACTAGAACTTGTAACAAACAGAGATGGTAATAGGTTTATAAGTGTGTTTTATGTTTTTTCGAATCTGAGGACAGGAAAAATAACAACGATTTGCCAAACAGATTGAAAAAATGAATTTATCAATTGATATACGACATTGTGGTACGATTTACAGCAACTGCAATACCTGATATAGTAAACAATATTACGGATTTAGAGAAGTCAAGAGGAGAAACGCTTCCTGTCCTTCCAGGACGGGGAGAGTGCCAGGGGCAGCATCCACACACTGACCTTTGGGTATGATAAGCAAAACCGGCTGGTGCGGGTGAGCGACGGTCTGGGCGCTGTGGTGCGCTATGAGTATGACGGCCTGAACCGGCGCATCCGGGAGACTAGGCTGCTCAGCGAAGGGCTGACCCAGCGGGTAGACT